>ERZ1090867.575-NODE-577-length-14979-cov-17.519298_pt1 | contig 14979 bp, 15 predicted proteins | sample MGYA00478476_ERZ1090867 | MGnify/ENA primary metagenome ERZ1090867 (study PRJEB33644, sample SAMEA5815742) | chicken gut metagenome | biome: Chicken; feature: Gastrointestinal Tract; material: Caecum | place: Ireland | collected 2019-01-01 | study: A study of the... | reverse complement strand
TTCCCCAAAAAGTATCGGGCATAGATATGTTGTCCTTCTTTGACGGGCAGTTTTGAAAGCGCATGGTTCAGTTGCTGCATGGTCAGTTTTTTTCGTAAAGCTCCTCGGGCGATTCCTCACGAAATATTACATAATGTTCAATTCCGTTTCCATAATCCAAAGAGTAAAACGCTTTTGCGCGATAACGTCGCATATAGAAGCTCTTTTCCTCCATGATGGAACGGTCCATCACCTCTGCCACCTCGTCGGTAACGACCACCAGATTGCTTTCGTCGTACAATTCTGGATCATGGTAATACTTTTTCAGGTCAATCGTTTTCATAAGCACCTCCGTCAATTTTGGCTTTCATCAAAATGCGGAGGTAACCGGTGGTGCCCTGGGCCAGACAAAAAAGAAAAAAGACCTCTTACAAACCGACCATTTCCCGATTCCAACGTAATGGAAAATTATGGGATATTTGGTGGTATTTTGTAAGAGGTCGTAGAATGTTGTCGAAATGAAATTAGGGGCAATCTGATTTCTCAGATGCCCCCTGCTCAGCTCATCACGCTAGAGGAACAAGTTGCTGTGCTACTTGCCTTAACCATTCTTCCCCTTCCTTCCTCGTCAAGTCGTGTTTATTTTGACCCACACAGCTATATATAGTGTTATTTTATAACTAAATCATACTATATATTGATTGCAAAACTTGTCGAGTTATGGGAAAATATGGAAAACAATGTCATTCTCTCTGCGTGATTCACTATGGAAATCCACCCGAAAAAGTCCGGGTTTTGCGCTTTCAGAGCCTCATAATGGGATTGCTCTGGGTTCTGTCCATCTGCGCTCTCCGGCTGCTCCAGGGCGGCAGAAAGCCGATCAAAAGCAGCCTGCTCCTGCCTGCCTTGTACCAGAATGCGGACCAACATAAACAGGCTGACCGTAAAGATAACGCCAAAGAAAAGGATGGCTATGCGCCGTAGAGTGTTCATGGAGCCATCTCCTTGTTCTAAACTGAAAACAAGATAAGAAACAAGAAACCGTCACCACACGGTAGGTGTGATGGCGGTTTCCCGTTATTTACTATTTATTTCTGCTGCTTCTTGCGCTTGGCAATCGCAAGGCCGCCCAGGGCCAGGCCGCTGACGATCAGCAGACCCAGCCACAGGACCATGTTGCTCTCGTCTCCGGTCTGGGGGACACCCGTCACAGTAGACGGTTTAGAACCGGTAGCAGGCGTGTAGGTTCCCTTTACGTTGGGATAACCCGCCAGCTGTTTATCCATGACCAGGTTGCCGCAGTGGTCGCAGCGGTAACCTTCATCGGTGGCGGTCCAGTTGTGATAACCGCACTTGGGGCAGGTGTAATAAAGTCAGACATTTAACGGGAATAGAAGTTTGAGAAAAACGCGCTGGGCGTTTTGCTCGCTGTTAAAACTGAAGTATCGCCTCTCGCCGCCCCCATCGTATAGCTCAAACACTGATTCGGATATTTTCAAGGCGTACTCCAGTTGGTTCAGGGCTGCATATACGGCCAGCTCCCATTCGATTCGGCCGTTCAGCTCCTGTGCGGAAATCCTGTCATAGAGCCATGCAAATTCCTCATAATCAATTCCATTTTCCAAGAATTGCAGCCAGAGTCCGACCTTCTGCGGGAAGGATAACACATCCAGGTAGTCCTGCTGTTCCTGATCTTCTGACAGATTCCCATAACAGTAGCAGGTACTCTGATGTAGCCATGGGATGTGCTCCTGTTTAAATGCCTCGCGCAGATCCCAATCTGCCACAAGAATCCCACTCTGCCAGTCCATATGCTGACAGAGCAAGTTCACCATCGCAGCGTCCTCTGCGTCGGTACATTCAATCCGCAGGCAGAGAGAACGGATGCTGTCCGCATAGCGGCCTGAGATCGTTTTTTGAACCGCATAGAATTTCCCGTTTTGCTGGTCCAGCAACAATGCTACCGTTTCCTGTGAAGAAAGTTCTGTGCCAAAGATACCGATTTTCCATTTTGGTCGGAGGGCAATCAGATACCCGCCAAATGTCTGCCAGAAATCCTGCTCGGAAAACGCAAAATTGCGAAAAAGGATATAGAGGCTATGCGCATCTTTTTAATTCCAACGCTGGTGACCGGCGTAGCCTGCGCCCAGGTGCAAAGGTCGCACAGGAATTGCAGCAGGAGTTTCCGTGTAATGTTATCCTTAAAATCGGGAACGGGGATTTCTTCCCGCTGCGATTCTTTGAAATAGTGCATCTCCTCCATAGCCGTCCACCTCTGTCACAGAATTCCCATCCGCTGTGCGATCTCGATATTGACTTTGAGCACATTGACAGTCTCCTCGCCAAAGACGCCAAAGATTTTGCCCTGAGTATTTTCCGACACGATATCTTCGATCTCTTCCTCTGTAAGCCCGGACGCTTCAGCGATCCGAGGGATCTGTATTTCGGCGGAAGCCGGGGAAATGTGCGGATCCAGGCCGGAACCGGAGGCCGTCAGCAAATCGGTGGGGATATCCTCCCGATTTACGCCGGGATTTTTCTCCAGAAATGCCTCGATGTCCGCCTCCACGCGTTCGGTCAGCGCCGGATTGGTCGCCGCGTAATTGTTGGAACCGGAACCGATTCCGGGAAATTCCGTGCCGTCATTGTAGTACAGCTTCCCGTCCTCCCCTTCCACATATACATTGTAGTGATACGCGGAGGGACGGCTCCACATATAATAATCCTCGGTAAATTCCTGGCCGACATATTCAGCGCCCACCGTTTGCCCGTTGACCGTGAGCAGATTCCCATCTGCCTGGTGAGGGAAAATCAGGGCGGACAACCCTGTCAGCAGGCAGGGGAACAGCAGGCCGCAGACCAGCATCAGAATAACCGTAACGCCGACTGTTTGACGTGCGCTATGTAATATGCTTTTAACAGATTCTTTCATCACATATCCACCTTCCCTTAAAACCCAACCATACCGATCGCCGTAAGCATCGGAGCAATCAACGTATCAATAATCTTGATTCCGACAAACGGCGTGATGACGCCGCCGAGACCGTAAATCAGCATATTCCGTGCCAGCAGTTTCCCGGAGGACATAGGACGGTACTTTACGCCTTTCATGGCCAGGGGAATCAGGCATGGGATAATAATGGCGTTGAAGATCAGCGCCGACAAAATCGCACTGTAGGGCGTCGCCAGGCGCATGATGTTCAAAACACTCAGCTGCGGGATCGCCATCATAAACATGGCGGGGATGATAGCGAAATACTTTGCAATATCGTTGGCAATGGAGAAGGTCGTCAGGCTGCCCCGCGTAATCAGAAGCTGCTTACCGATCTCCACGACCTCCAGAATCTTTGTGGGGTCGGAATCCAGGTCCACCATATTGGCGGCCTCTTTGGCGGCGGTGGTGCCGCTGTTCATGGCCAGGCCCACATTCGCCTGCGCCAGCGCGGGCGCGTCGTTGGTGCCGTCGCCGGTCATGGCAACGATTTTGCCCTCTGCCTGCTCTTTTTTGATGACGTCAATCTTATCTTCCGGCTTGCATTCAGCAATAAAACCGTCCACGCCCGCTTCTTTGGCGATAGTCGCTGCGGTCAGCGGATTGTCACCGGTGCACATAATGGTCTTAATGCCGATGGCGCGCAGGCGCTCAAACCGCTCCACCATGCCGGGCTTCACAGTGTCTTTCAGATAGATAACACCCAGAATTCGGTTGTTTTCACAGACCGTCAGCGGCGTACCGCCAAGGCTGGAAATTTTGTCAACCTGCTCATGCAGGTCGGCCGGGATCGTACCGCCCATAGACTTTACATACTGCTCAATGGCTTCGGCTGCACCCTTTCGCACTTTTGTGCCGTCGGGCAGATCCACACCGCTCATCCGGGTCTGCGCAGTAAATTCAATATATGCAGCGCCCGCCGCGTCCTGGCTCGTATCGCCCAGATGCCGGGCAAGCTCCAATGTGGACTTGCCCTCCGGGGTATCGTCATGCAAGCTTGTCAGGGCGGCGCAGCGGATCAGTTCGCTGCGGGAAGCGCCTCCCACGGGGAAGAAATCGGCGGCCAAGCGGTTGCCGTAGGTAATGGTACCGGTTTTATCCAGAATCATGGTGTCCACATCGCCGCAGGCCTCCACAGCCTTGCCGGACATGGCGATGACATTGAACCGGGTCACGCGGTCCATACCTGCAATGCCGATGGCGGAAAGCAGGCCGCCAATGGTCGTCGGGATCAGGCATACGCAAAGAGCGATCAGGGTAGAAGTTTGCATCTGTACGCCGGAATACAGTCCAATCGGATACAGCGTTACGATAACGATCAGAAAAATGATGGTCAAAGAGACCAAAAGTGTATTCAGCGCGATTTCGTTGGGCGTCTTTTTGCGGGAAGCGCCTTCGACCAGAGCGATCATGCGGTCAAGGAAGCTGTTGCCCGGGTCAGAGGTGATGCGGATTTTCAGCCAGTCGGATACGATCGTTGTGCCGCCGGTCACGGAACAGAAATCGCCGCCGGATTCCCGCACCACCGGAGCGGACTCACCCGTGATGGCCGACTCGTCTACCGAAGCGATGCCCTCAATAACCTCTCCGTCGCCGGGGATGATCTCGCCCGCCTTCACCATGACGACATCGCCTTTTTTCAATTCGCTGGACAGAACTGTTTTCTCCGTGCCGTCCTCCAGCAGCAGACGGGCCTGTGTATCCTTCTGCGTCTTTTTCAGACTGGCGGCCTGCGCTTTGCCCCGTCCTTCCGCCACTGATTCTGCGAAGTTTGCGAACAGGACGGTGACAAACAGCACCGCACAGACGATCATATTGTATGCTCTCAAATTTGTACCCGAACTGACATCCCCCAAAAGGCCCGGGAAAAATGAAAGTACAAGTGTGATAAAAAAGCCGATTTCCACAACAAACATGACGGGATTTTTCATCATGTAAACAGGATTCAGTTTTGTAAAGGAGCCGATAACTGCCTGGCGTAAAATTGCAGGCGTGACCAGCTTCTGATTCCTTTTGCTCATGGTAATTCCTCCTTATGCCCAAAGGGTCAAATGTTCGGCAACGGGGCCAAGCGCCAGCACTGGGAAGAAGGTCAGCGCCGCAAAGATGTAAACGACAAACACCAAAATGACGGCAAAGCCCATGGTATCGGTATGAAGCGTACCTGCCGATTCACTGACAAACCGCTTTTTCATCAGAGACCCCGCAATTGCAAGCTGCAAGACGATCGGGAGATAACGGCCGAAGAACATGACAAGACCGGTGGTAATATTCCAGAACAACGTGTTGTCCGCCAGACCTTCAAAGCCAGAGCCGTTGTTGGCTGCCGAAGACGCGAATTCATAGAGCACCTGCGAAAGCCCATGGTAACCGGGGTTGGTGATACCAGCCAGGCCATCCGGCGTAGCTACCGCCAGCGCAGAGAACGTCAGGATCAGCAGCGGGTGAATGATGATGCCGAGGGCCGCCAGCTTCATCTCCCGGCCTTCGATTTTTTTACCGAGATATTCCGGCGTGCGTCCGATCATCAAACCGCAGATAAAAACGGCCAGGATCGCATAAGTGATCATATTCATAAGACCAACGCCCTTGCCGCCGAATACCACGTTGAGCATCATGTGGAGCAGGGGGATCATGCCGCCCAACGGCGTGAGCGTGTCGTGCATATTGTTGACCGTACCGGTCGTGAAAGACGTCGTTGTGGTTGTGAACATCGCGGATTGGGCGATACCAAACCGCACTTCCTTGCCTTCCATGCTGCCCATGGACTGTGCCAGCCCGACTTCTGCCAGCGCCGGGTTGCCTTGGCTTTCCGCCCAGAAGCAGACCCCCAGCCCAATCAGAAACAGGATTCCCATTGCCGCGAAGATGCTTCGGCCTTCACGGCCAAAGATTCTTGCCGTCAGGCTTTCCCGACCTTCGATTTGGGGGATCGCAGCGGCTGCATCATCTGCGACAACCGCAGCCGCCAGATCCCGTTTGCGGTCCCGAACCATCTTGCCGAAGGTGATCACACAGGCTCCGGGAAGGAGCATCATGGAATACAGCTCAATCAAGTTGGAGATGATGGTCGGGTTTTCAATCGGCGTAGCCGAGTTCGCGCCCAAAAATCCGCCGCCGTTTGTGCCGAGATGCTTGATAATTTCCAGCGCCGCCACAGGCCCCATAGCAATCACCTGTTTTGTGCCTTCAATGGTATCCACCACCACATTCCCGGAAAAATTCTGCGGCACGCCTTGCCATACCAGCAGCAGGCCGCCGATAATGGAGAACGGAAGCAGCACGCGGGTCGTGATGCGAACCAGATCGACAAAGAAGTTTCCAACGTTATCCTTCGTCCTGCCTGCCAGGCCGCGGATGAATGCGATGCAGGCAGCGTAACCGCTGGCGGCGGATACAAACATCATGAATGTGATGACCAGCATCTGCGACAGATTGGACAGCCCCGACTCGCCGGAATAGTGCTGCAAATTGGTATTGGTCATAAAGCTGATGATGGTGTTAAAGGAAAGGGATTCCTCCATCGCTCCGATCCCATTGGGATTGAACAGGCCAATACTCTGAATTCTCAGGATTATGTATCCCAGCAGAATCATAATCCCATTGGTTATCACCAGAGAAACGGCATATTTCTTCCAGTTCATTCCATTTTTGGGATTGACGCCGCAGACTTTATAAATAGCGCCGTCCACCCGGTTGAATACCGGATCGGCAAAGGTATGTTTTCCGGCGGCAATATGATACACGTAAACGCCTGCCGGAATGACCAGAATCAAATAGATGAGAATGGTCAATGCAATTTGTAACATCTGATTTCCCTCCTGCTGGACTTAGAATTTTTCCGGGTGAAGCAGTGCATAGACCAAATAAACACCCAGCAGTAAAACGATGATTCCTAAAACAATCATGATTTCCCTCCTTACTCGCTTTTATCCACCTGCTTCTGGCACCAGCCGATCAGCAGGATAATGGAACCGATACAGCCTGCCAACACTGCAAACATGATACAATCCATCATAAAGGTCCCCTCCTCTCCGCTTTTCTGGAGAGAATCTTACCATATAAACCGTGAAGGTGCTCTTAACATTTCCGGGCAAGGATTAAAAGCATATAAAGGCCCACCAAAACAAAAAGCCGCCCGCAAAAGCGGACGGCTCTGAAACGCAGAGTCTATTGACGGATCATCCTGTACCCAACGCCAATGTGGGTCTGAATATACCTGGGGGCAGATGGGTCACGTTCAATCTTTTTGCGCAGGGTGGCCATAAAAACGCGCAGGGAAGGGATATCGGCGGCAAGGGCAGTTCCCCACACCTCTTTCAGGATATAGTTGTGGGTCAGCACCTTACCCGTGTTTTTTGCAAGTACGCACAGGAGTTTGTACTCAATGGGGGTGAGGTGGATTTCTTTTCCCCCCATATAAGCGCATCCCGCCGCATAATCAATCCTTAATTCCCCGTTCTGATACAGGGAGGACTGGGCCGGCTCGGCAGTCTGATCGGTTCGGCTGCGGCGCAGGGCCACGCGAAGCCTGGCCAGAAATTCATCAATGCTGAATGGCTTTGTCAGGTAGTCGTCTGCTCCAGCGTCCAGCGCATCCACCTTGTCCTGATCTTCGCTCCGTGCGCTTACAATAATAATGGGCACGCTGCTCCATCCGCGCACCTTGCGGATAATCTCCGCACCGTCCATATCGGGCAGCCCCAAATCCAGAATGATAACATCGGGATTATAGGAGACGGCGTCCAGGAGCGCGCCTGCGCCGTTTTTGGCGGTGTGGTACTGGTATTCCTGTGTATCCAGCGTGGTTCGGATTAAATTGGTGATGGCAGGGTCATCCTCTACCACAAGAATTTGGGGCTTATACATTTTGAATTTTCACCTCCTCCAAGGGCAGCGTAAAGGAGAACACTGAGCCATGGGGCTGGTTGTCATGAACGGTAATAGACCCGCCGTGCGCCTCTACAATGGATTTGCACAGGCTTAATCCCAGCCCAAGGCCCCGGCGGCTGTCCGCCCCGGCGCTGCCGGTGTTCACTGTATAGAACATATCAAACAGCCGTTGTTTGGCTTCGTCGGATATGCCCGGGCCGTTGTCAGCAATTTCGATGCGGACCATGCTGTTTTCCTTTTTTGCCGACAGGCAGATATCCGAACCTTCAGGCGTATACTTGACGGCGTTGTTCACGATATTGATAATGACCTGTACGATCAGGCGGGCGTCCATATTGGCCATCAGCATATCGTCCTCAAGTTCTACGCGAATCTCGTGTTCCGCAGCCCTGCGATCCACATGGGAAAGCGCTTCATGGAAAATGTCGCCAATCATCTCTGCGTCCCGCCGCAGCGGCAGGGTCCCGTTTTCGATTCGGGTGATGGAAAGCAGATTCTCCGTCAGATTGACCAGCCACATGGAATCGTCATAGATGGAACGGTACATTTCCTGTTTTTTATTTTCATTCAGAGAAACGCTTTTTTCCATCAGCATACCGGCGTTGCCGCTGATGGCGGTCAGCGGTGTGCGCAGATCGTGGGAAATGGCCCGCAGCAGGTTGGCCCGCAGCTGTTCACGCTGGGTTTCCATCTCGGCGGCCTGCTTTTCAGCGCGCAGTTTGCGGCGCTCCAAAATCAGGCCGCATTCGTCCAGCATGGCGATCATCAGGTTTTTTTCAAAAGTATCCAACGGCGGATAAAACTTGGATGGTATGCCGACCACCGCCATGACCTCCTGATTGCCCCGGACGGACAGATACAGATTTTGCGCATGAGAAAGGGTGCTGGTCGTAGCGCCCGCGTGCTTATCGTTTTTGGCGACCCATTCCGCCACCCCAAGCTCTTCGGCAGTCAGCCTGCCCATGGTCTGTTCTGATTCAGAGGCTGGGACCGCATGAAATCGGAGCTGTCTATCCTTTTCCAGCAGTGCATACAACACTGGACGTCCCAGAAGAGATTGGAGCTGCTGCGCGGCAATCCGGATGATTTCCTGTTCGCTTTGGCCCTGCTGCATTTTTTGATTGCTGCTCATCAGGAGTTCCATATAATAGGCCCGTTGAGCAGATTGCCGCCCCTGCCTTTTCACGCGGGTAGCCAGAGAGCAGGAAAGACAACTTGCCAGCATCATCACTAGAAAGGTGACCGGGTAGTTCGGGTCGAGCGCTGTCAGGGAAAAACGCGGAATTGTAAAGAAAAAGTTAAAGGAGACTACGCTTAGTAGTGAAACCAAAACCCCGTAGAAATACCCGTTCGTCCAAACCGCTGTGAGCAGAACCCCCAATAGGTAGACAATGATGATGTTCGCTTCACGCAGGCCGAGTTCATAAAACAAAAAACTGATCCCCGTAGCGGCAAGGGTGAGCAGGAGGGATTTCCCTAAATCCTTCCAATCAAATTTCTGTTCCGGTTTGCGAAGCAGTGCCCTTTTTTTCTTATATAGAGGTTGGACATCCGGAATGATATAGACGTCCACATCCTCCATCCTGCTGGTAAGCCGGTCCACCAGCGGCTTGCTTTTCATAAAAAGGGATGCAGAGTGGTTTGTGCGCCCCAGCACGATTTTTGTGACGCCGCTTACCTTGGCATATTCGGCGATTTGCACAGCCGGGTCGTCCCCATACACGGTGGCGATCCGCGCTCCCAACTGTTCAGCCAGACGCATATTGTCCCGCAGGCGTTTCAGGTTTTCGCCCTTCAGATCCCTGGTCTCGGGAGTTTCTACAAACAGCGCCGTGAATCCGCTGTGAAAGGCCTCAGCCATGCGGGCTGCCGTGCGGATCACCTTTGCGTTGGATGGCGCACTGGAAAGGCAGGTGAGAATGTGTTCCCCGGCTTTGGCGGCAGTCTCATTTTCCGCTTTCTGGGCTTTTTTGCTTAGTTGGTCAGCGGTGCGGCGCAGCGCAATTTCACGAAGGGCCGCCAGATTATCCCTTGTGAAGAAGTGATTCAAGGCACGGGAAGCCTGCTGCTTTTGGTAGACTTTTCCGGATTGCAGCCGCAGGATCAAGTCGTCCGGCTCGATATCCACTAATTCTACCTGGTCGGCGGAGTCAAAAATCGAATCAGGGATACGCTCGCTGACGGCAATATGAGTGATGGAGGCCACCAGATCATTCAGGGATTCCAGATGCTGAACATTAACAGTGGTGTACACACTGATACCGGCTCGCAGCAGTTCCTCCACATCCTGATATCGTTTTGAATGGCGGCACCCGGCAGCATTGCTATGGGCAAGCTCATCTACCAGCAGGATATTGGGGCGGCGCTGTAAGGCGGCATCCAAATCCAGCTCCTTGAGGGAGATTCCCTTATATTCAACTATTTTTTCGGGCAGCTGTTCTAGCCCTTCCAGCAATGCCAATGTATCGGGGCGGGTGTGACGTTCAATGTAGCCCACAACAACGTCTATCCCTCTGTTTTGAGCCTGGTGAGCGGCCTCCAGCATAGCATAAGTCTTGCCGACACCCGCAGCATATCCAAAAAAGATTTTTAAATGTCCTTTTTGAAAAGCTCCTGGGCGGTATTGATTTTGCGCCTGATAGTTTTCCAACCCTGCATCCCTCCCCGCCTGTTACAATAAATTTGTCCTCTAGGTAATTTATTATAGCATAAGAGACCTTGTTATGCCATAAAGACGGCAAGACTGACATTAAGACGAAATTAAGATACCCATGGGACATGAGGTGTAATTTACCCTTGACAAATCTCTTTCCAAGAGCAGCTTGTGGCAAGGGTGAAACAGTATAAAAAATCCGTAAACGAGAGAGAAACCGCTTGCGCCGAAGCGACATACCAAATTTCGTTCCGGTTTGCGGATGGCAGTTCATTATGCGCCCCCATCCAGGCCGGCGTTGAACTGGTCGATTCGTTTTATTCCCTGGCGGAAACCTATTCCCCTTTGGGATAGGCGTTACTTATTGGAAAGGAGATCTGCCATGAAACATCCAATACGGTTCAGGATATCTGCTCTTCTGTTGGCACTGACCATGGCGCTGTCCCTTTGTGCCTGTGGGGTAAATCCGCAGACACTGCGGGATGCGCTGGCACAGACACAGGCAGGCAGCAACCGGAACGAATCCCCCGGACCATCGCCCCCGGAAACAAGCGGCGAAAAAACGCCGGACACAGAAGCGGCGTCCACCAGCCGCCCGGCTGCATCGCCCGGCCCGGGGCCCGGGTCGGAAGAAGCCCGGCAGTCTTTACAGCTGCTGCGGGACAGGCTGGATTGTTCCGGTATTCTGTTTGGTGTGGCCTATCTTGGCTATGTGGGCGGTCTGTTTGAGGAAGGTTTTGAAACCGGGTTTCCCCAGTGGCTGTGGGAAACCAACGAGGCCATGCTGAGGGCCTATCCCTTCATCGGGGAGATCGGCGCCAATCATATTGCCGGCGGCGCAGGACATCTGTATTGCATCGTGCCCATAGACGAAAACGCCACGGTTGCCATCAACCGTGTGACCTGGAACGAGAACACCCGGACCGAAGAGATCACCCAGGTCCTGTATCGCTCCGAAACCGGGGAGCCGGTTTTGCTCTTTGCCAATCTCGACGACATCCCCTCCCAAGCAGACACCCAGGTCATCATCACCGACAACGATGGGAACATCTGCCAGTGGTACCCTACCCTGGACGAACAAGGCTGTGTTGTGCCATATATAGCAGAGGATGGAAACTACTGCTCTGCGGATTTTACGGAATATGGCTGGCAAGATGCGCCGCCTTCACTGGCACCCTGGCTTGCAGACGGTTTTGGGGGCATGACGGCGGCCGGTCTGGCCGGGTGGGAAGAAGACGACATGAGCTGTTGGCTGATCCAGGCGCCGGTGGGAACGTCCGGGCGCAACGGAGAGTTTTTGCTGGTGTTCTATCCCGGCGATGAAACGGGAGGAACCGTCGATTTGTACTGGAAGCACGAGGAGGCCACTTCCGTGGAAGGGGTATGGAGCGGTTTCTGGTCTATTGAAACTGTCCTTGAAGGGCCGAGCTATGTGAACCTCACCCTGTTTCACACAGGGGGCGAAAGCGGCACCACGGATGGCGCGACCTATATCGACGAAACGTACCCCTTCCTGATCAGCCCAAGCGGTCTGGAACTGGTGATCGGTGCGGGTGAAAACGGTGTTTGTCTGCCCTTTATGTCGCCGGATACAGACGCATATCTGCTGACATTGGACGAAGGATAGGATGTACGGGATCCAATTTTCCCCAAAAGTGAATCATGCTAGGCTGGCCTGCACAAAACAAAAGACTTCTCTGCCCCTACGCAGGGCGGAAAGGTCTGTTTGCCTATCGAAGGACGGAGCCTCAGGCCTCGGTAAATACCTTGGCCATGATCTTCCAGCCGTCCGGGCCCTTCTTCTGGGCGTGGAAGTCCACATAAACGGTACTTGCCGTAGAAAAGTGCCGGAACCTGTGCAAAGTGTACAGATTCCGGCGCTGATTTTTGTGAGTGCAAACAGAGGCTGGGGGCTGTCCATGCTGCTCCAAGGGGCTGTGCTTTCCCCGGGTCTGCTGTATAATGAAAGTAAAAATCGCAGGAGGTGACAGCCATGCAGGAAAAGCTCTACACAACGCCCTGCGGCAAGATTCATTACTGGGTGAATCGTGACTGCGGCCCCGCAGCCATCACCCTGGTTTTTCTGCCGGGGCTGACCGCTGACCACCGGCTGTTTGACAAACAGATTGCCTGTTTCGAAGGGAAATACAATCTGCTGGTATGGGACGCTCCCGGCCATGCCGCTTCCTGGCCCTTCCGGCTTACCTTTTCCCTGATGGACAAGGCAAGATGGTTGGACGAGATTCTCTGCCGGGAAGCTCTGTGCCAGCCGGTGATCGTGGGGCAGTCCATGGGCGGCTACGTGGGGCAGGCCTATGCGGAATTGTTTCCTCAGAAATTGAAGGGCTTTGTGGCCATTGATTCGGCCCCACTGCAGCGAAAGTATGTGACGGCCATCGAACTGTGGCTGCTGAAACGGATGGAGCCGGTCTATCGCCATTACCCGTGGAAGTCCCTGCTGAAAACCGGGTCGAAAGGGGTGGCTACCTCCACCTATGGCCAGGCCCTGATGCACGAGATGATGATGACCTACGACGGCGACCAGGAACGATACGCCAGACTGTCCGGCCATGGGATGCGGATACTGGCCGAAGCTATGGAAGCCGACCTTCCCTACAAAATTCCCTGCCCGGCGCTGCTGATCTGCGGAGAAAAAGATCATGCCGGTTCCTGCATCCGGTACAACAGGGCCTGGCACAAAAACACCGGCATCCCGCTGGTGTGGATCTCCGGGGCCGGGCACAATGCCAACACCGATGCACCGGACGAGGTGAACGGGCTGATCGGGAAGTTTGTGGAAGGGTTGTGATGGGAAGGGGCACGCCGGGGACCTGGACATTCCCCTTCCTTTCAACCCGGACAGATACCGGCATAATGATATTTTCAGAGGAGGTATGATTGTATGTTTCTTGTACTGGGTATTCTGGCCATCGTGACCGCGATTGGCACGGTAATTTTGGGATGGAACGGTAAAAATGCGGAGGTTCTCCGTTTTATCAGCGTTTCCCTGACAGCCCTCACGGTCTGCGCCTTTTACCAGCTGGACGCACAGTATGTTGCAAGAGAGGATTGGTCGGCGCTGATGGATGTAACACCCACCGGGGTTACCCTGTGTTGGATTGGAACCGTAGCTTCCATTTTGATCAACAGCATCAGTTTCTTTATCAAAAAGAAAAAGCGGTAAGATACAGTTTGCCAGGCGCAGGAAGATATGGGCAAATCTTGTTCAACAGTTCCTTCGCTTTTTCCTTCAGCAATCCATAACGATGTCCAGCACTGAGTGTTCGGTACGGGAATCTACGTTATCACAATCGTCCTTAAGCCTATATTCGTAATGCCAAGTTGCCTACTTAATATGATCAGATTTTCTTAAATATAACCCACTTCAGAAACACCAATTACCCCACGGCGTAAGATGTGGATTCCCAGCGTATCAGTCGCAATGCCCTTGGGGTTGAATTTTGTGGGGGAAAATGTCCGTGGTTCAAATTGTTGCGGTGTAAACTGTTCGTATTGAAATACTGCAAGGCCAATCGCTTCCATGATATCCTTGGGAAGAGTATAGTTTTGTTTCACAAGACCGAACATGGTAAAACCTGTATCAACACAGAAGCTCAGGGCCGTACTATATCCACAGTTGTAAACGAAAGATCCGATTACTGAGCCAACAAAACTGCCAATCATAAAACCCACCACAGGGATCTCAATAAAGGCTTGTACCATTGCTCCACCGGCAAGGGAGGTCGAGGACACAATGAGTTCTCTAACCAACTCGCTGGCCAATTCAGTGCGAGACATCTGACCAGCGGCTACTTTATAGGCATTCTTCATAGTGTCCATTGCAAGTACAGTTGCCATACCCACAATAGAAGGAGATATTCCTTTCAATGCCTCTCCTAGCATTCCTGATTTACAGGCAATTGTGATCGCTGCAGAGATTGACCCTCTGACAAAGCCCTCGCTACTACCTTTGAGAGCGGCAAAGCCTATGCGCTGAAACTGTTTTTCATCCAGTTCACCATTCTGTATTAAGTAGCTAATTGCCCGGTAAACCTCCGGTGCCACATTCAAAACAACAGAAAATAGTTGCTGCGGTAAGACCAGACTTGAATGCCTGCTGTGCAAGATATTCGAAACGGATTATTTCATCAGCTGAAATTCCCAGCGATTTTAATTCGTCAGCTGTCACATCACCCTTTTTTGCCAAAACTGCAAGGGCTTTTGCATCTGCTTCGGAAAGTGGGATAGACTCTGTACCTTGCCCGTCACTGAGGCGGTCAGAAAGCATATCGAGCGTATATGTAAAGAAGGCCTCGTATTTGCGCATTAAGCTGGTAAACAAGGGGGCAGTGAATCTTATTAAGATTCACTGTCTGATTGAACCCAGGCAGGTGTGAATCTTAATAAGATTCACAAGGACAGCTGCTTTTCAGAAAAAGTGAATCATAGCATGATTCACTTT
>ERZ1090867.572-NODE-574-length-15023-cov-9.260489_pt1 | contig 15023 bp, 11 predicted proteins | sample MGYA00478476_ERZ1090867 | MGnify/ENA primary metagenome ERZ1090867 (study PRJEB33644, sample SAMEA5815742) | chicken gut metagenome | biome: Chicken; feature: Gastrointestinal Tract; material: Caecum | place: Ireland | collected 2019-01-01 | study: A study of the... | reverse complement strand
GTGTATAAGAGACAGACATGATGCCATATACAAAAGCTGGTGGGCAAGCTGTAAATCGGTATTCCAAAAAGGCCTATGATGATGTTCGCCTTCGTGTCAAGAAAGGTCAAAAGGAAATCATTCAAAAGCGGGCAGAAGAATTAAATAAGAGTGTGAATAGCTATATTGTCGATTTAATAGAAGAGGACTTAAAAAGAGATCAGGTAGAGATTTGAGTGTGGCTGGTTTTTTGTCGATATAGAAAGGGCCACGGGATCGGAACATTCAATAAGGCAGACGTTGGGAGTAGATGCGGGTAATGGAACTCATCAATAACATAAATAAAACGCTGAGGGATGACTTGGCATCTGAAATCAAAGTGGGCAGCCGTTTATCCATCGCTGCGGCCTGTTTCTCTATTTATGCTTTTCAGGAATTGAAATCCGAATTGCAGGGGATTGATGAGCTCCGTTTTATCTTTACATCTCCCACGTTTACCACGGAGAAAGCCAAAAAAGAAAAGCGGGAATTCTACATTCCGCGCCTCAATCGGGAGCGTATGCAGCTTAACGCCGAAGATGGTGGGCACCGCAAATTTATTATGGTACAGATGCCGGAAAAGACAGATGAAAAAAGCGAAGCATATAAAGCGGGCTACAAAAACATCTGCGAAATCGGCAAAGAGCGCATCCGCCGTGCCGGTGCCAAAATCAAGGAAGAAAATCCATTGGGCACCATGGACCTGGATGTGGGCTTCCGTGTGCTCAAATGCGATACCACCAACATGAAAAACGTGTACTACCATCCGGATGAGTACAATTCCACCCTGTTCGATATGCTGGAAGATAACATCAAGGAGGACCGCACTCCGGAAGACCTCTTGTTCCAGGTCATGCTGGATCTGGGCGTTCTGCTTTCCAGCAAAATCGAGCAGACGGAGATAGCTGGCAAAAAGGTATTCACTGTGGCCGACAATTTCCTGATTGCCTGCTTCGATGCCAATGTCACCGAGGAAACCATCACCGCCATTGCCAAGCAGAAGCCCTACTATTTTGTTATGCGTGACAGCTCCCTCGCCAATGACAGCGTCGCCGCCAACTTCGACCAGATTTTTGCAACCTACAGCCCTGATACTGTAAGGAAGGTGCTGTAAATGGCTACTGAAAAAGTCAAATGTAACAAGGTACAGTGCCCAGATAATAAAGATGGCTTTTGCCAAAAAGACGCTGTTGTTGATTCGGCAAAAAACATGAAAATTGAAATGATAGCAAGTGAATGCCAATCCTTCTATCGGGTGTTTCTTGATATAGAGACTCATATACTTCCGCTTTCACAAAAGATGAGAAATGGTACATTGGATGAAGAAACGGTGGAAGAACATTCTTTATATCATATTCCGTATGTAGTGAATGGAGCATTTGCCGTAGAATTGGCACTCAAATACCTCTTAGAAAATGCAGAAATAGATTATTCTCAAGGAAATAAAGGGCATGATTTGGGATATCTGTTTGATTTGCTACTATTAAATAAAAAAAAGATAAAAGAAGACCGGGAAGCCATTATTGCTTTGTTATGCAAAGATGGCCACCAAAATCTTGATACGCTTAAGCAGAATATTTCATCATGGCATGATTGCTATAATCGACATCGATATCTCTTTACACAAACTAGTGCGGGGACAAACCATGTATTTCCATTGTTTGTTCATACAGTGTGTGAATATGTGATCTCTAAATCCAAACAATCAGAAGAAAAGGACGAGGAGCAAGGTGAAATTCAACTTCAAAATCCAGCAATACCAGACTGATGCCGTCGATGCAGTCGTCAAGGTTTTTGACGGACAAGGCTACCATGATGGTATCCACTATATCCGTGACCTGGGAATTGTGCCCAAGTCGGCCAGAAATACATTTCAGAATAACGCGGAACAGTTGGCTGTTGGGGAAGCTGAGGATGATACCGGCTTCAAAAATGAGGAAATCTATCTCAGTGATGACCAGCTGCTGCAGAATATCCACGGCATCCAGAGCGAGAACAATATCAAGTTGTCGCCGGAACTGGTGAAGAGTTTGGGGCGGTGCAGCCTGGATGTTGAGATGGAAACCGGAACCGGAAAAACCTATGTGTACATTAAAACCATGTTCGAGCTGAACAAGGTGTACGGCTGGAGCAAGTTCATTGTGGTGGTACCTTCCATTGCTATTCGGGAAGGCGTCAAAAAGAGCTTCGATATGATGGCTGACCATTTCATGGAGTACTATGGCAAAAAGGCCCGTTTCTTCATCTACAACAGCCAGAACCTGAACCAGCTGGATACTTTCTCGGCAGGCAGCGGCATTCAGGTCATGATTATTAACACCCAGGCCTTTGCCTCGTCCTTGAAAGAGGATGGTAAAAGCAAGGAAGCGCGAATCATCTACTCCAAGCGTGATGAGTTTGCTTCCCGCCGTCCCATTGATGTCATCAAGGCCAACCGGCCTATCCTGATTCTGGACGAACCCCAGAAGATGGGCGGCGCCGTCACCCAAAAGGCTTTGAAGAACTTCAATCCGCTGTTTAGCCTGAACTATTCCGCTACCCATGCCGTCCAGCACAACATGGTCTACGTTCTGGACGCGTTGGATGCTTACAACAAACGCCTTGTCAAGAAAATCGAAGTCAAGGGGTTTGAGGTCAAGAACCTTCGGGGAACCGATAGTTATTTGTTCCTGGAGCAGATTGTTCTTTCTTCTCAAAAGCCACCCATGGCTCGTATCGAGATGGAAATCGGCTACAACAAGTCCATCAACCGCGAAACCCGTGTTTTGGGTGCGGATGATAACCTGTACCATATTTCTCAAGGCATGGAGCAGTACCGTGGCTATACAATTTCTGAAGTAGACCCGCTGCGTGGTACGGTTACCTTCACCAATGGCGAAGTACTTCACACCGGCGATGTGGTTGGCGATGTTTCCGAAACGGATATGCGCCGCATCCAGATCCGTGAGACGATTCTCTCCCATTTTGAAAAGGAAGAGAAGAACTTCAATATGGGAATCAAAACGCTCTCCTTGTTCTTTATCGACGAGGTCGCAAAATACCGCCAGTATGATGAAGATGGCAACGAGCAGCTGGGTGAATACGGCAAGATGTTCGAGGAAGAGTACTTCGACATCCTCAACCAGTATCTAACATTGGAAAACACGCCTTACCAGCAATACCTGCGGAACTACTGCAGTGATCCCTCCGCTGTCCACAAAGGCTATTTCAGCATCGACAAAAAAACCGGACACAGCATCAACAGCCAGATTAAACGTGGCAGCGAGTTCTCGGATGATATCTCGGCTTATGACCTGATTCTGAAGAACAAGGAACGGTTACTCTCCTTTGAGGAACCTACCCGGTTCATCTTCTCCCACTCGGCCCTTCGGGAAGGCTGGGATAACCCGAATGTGTTTCAGATTTGCACGCTGAAACATTCCGATAGCCAGACCGCCAAGCGTCAGGAAGTTGGCCGTGGTCTGCGTCTGTGCGTAAACCAGAATGGCAATCGTATGGATGTGCAGAGCTGTGGCGACCGAGTGCATGACATCAATCTGCTTACGGTCATTGCCAGCGAAAGCTACAAGAACTTTGTGGCAGACCTGCAGAGCGATATCAAGAAGGAACTGTACGACCGCCCCACCACTGCAACCAGTGAGTACTTCAAGGGTAAGTATGTCAAGGTCAACGGTGTGCCGACGCAAATTGATAACGATATAGCCAACGCCATTGAGTTCTACCTCATCAGTAATGGCTATGTGGATATGAAGCGCAAAGTGACAGATAAGTACCGGGCGGATATCCAACTGGGGACACCCGCGCCTTTGCCGGAAAATCTGGCACCGATGGCAGAGGGTATCCACTTGCTGATTCAGGCTGTCTATGATGAACGTGCCCTCAAGGATATGATTGTGGACGGCCATGAAACCAAGGTGAAAGAGAACCCTCTGAACGAGAACTTTGCCAAGGCGGAGTTCCAGGCACTCTGGAAGCAAATCAACCACAAGTATGCATATACGGTGTCTTTCGACAGCAATGAATTGATTCAAAATGCCGTCGCACATATCAATGACAAGCTATTTGTTTCAGAACTGCAATACACTGCAACCGTGGGCCGCCAGAAGGATGAAATGAACGAGCATGAGCTTGACCGTGGCGATTCCTTCGGCAACGTAAAAACGCGGACCAAGGCCCTGCGGGAAGTCCACTCCAGTCATCTTGAGTATGACCTCGTCGGCAAGGTTGCCCAGGGCACCGTGCTGACTCGTCGGACCGTGGTTTCCATTTTGAAGAACCTGCGGGAAGACAAGCTCTATATGTTCAGAAACAACCCGGAAGAGTTTATCACAAAGGTCATCCGGCTCATCAATGAGCAGAAAGCCAACACAATTGTGGAGCACATCTCCTATAACCAGACTGAAGGGCAATATGACAGTGGGATTTTTACCGCTGACAGGAGTTCTCATGACTTTGATAAAGCTTTCCGTGCTAACAAGGCCATTCAGGACTATGTGTTTACAGACGGGATCTCTGAGGACAGTGTCGAGCGCCGCTTTGCTCAGGATCTTGATGAGGCTGAGGAAGTCTGCGTCTACGCCAAGCTGCCGAGAGGGTTCCACATCCCCACGCCGGTAGGCAATTATTCTCCCGACTGGGCCATTGCTTTTTACGAAGGAACTGTAAAGCATATCTACTTTGTGGCGGAAACCAAAGGCACAATGCAAAGCCTGCAGCTCAAGCCCATCGAGCAGGCAAAAATCCGCTGCGCCCGTAAACTGTTCAATGAGATGTCTACCAGCAAGGTGAAGTATCACGATGTGGACAGCTACCAGCATTTGCTGGATGTGATGAAGTCGATTTGACGTTAGAATCGATCTTATCCAAGTGACACAGCGAATATGTTGGTGATTCTCAAATTCTTAGTCTAACCAGGCAAATCCCGGCAAAATATTGCAAGGATTGAAAGAAAATTGTATTGGAGGAAATGATATGGGAATTCCAAAAGTGAGCCAGGGAGATATTTTACGTGCGCTCCAATATATCGATGAGAATGGCATTCCCGATAAAAACAAAAGTGTACGATACTTTTTGATAGGGGAGGGCGGCAAAACATATCCTCCACAATATGTGATTGCGGTTGCAAATCATTTGACCAACGGAGCAGCTATTCAAACCGATGAATATAATGCTTTAGATGCAAAGACTTACGAGAAAAATGTAAGAGCAAGGGAAGATATTTGCGTAATAAAGCTTGGGATACATGTTCCCGGGAGTGTCGAACCATATGAAAAATTTGTATCCGACATGAAAGCGGCTGAAAACATTTTCAAACAAACGATAAAAATGCGCATGAAGATGTAGGATTTTCTCCCTTATCTTATTGGACAAGGGAATGTGAAGGATTTCAGATATATCGGAGAATGAAAAGATGGAAAGAAAGTATCGTTTGGAAAGAAAAAATAGAGCTACTGGACTCGTGTGGACCGCATGTTGTGTAGAAAATGATAATGGTGTGATTCTTAAAGCGGGAAGTAGCATCAGTGATGTGGAATTAAAAGGATTGCCAAAGAAAATTCGAGAGATGCGCGAAACAGTGCCTATATCGGATGAACGTATTTTGCTACAAGACTTGACATTTAAAAATTTGAGTGACGCAGCTTCCTTTGTTCTGGCAACAAATGCATGGGGGAAACGCGAGTGGAAAGAAGTATAATGATGTATTCATACGAGCATGCATTAAGGCTACTGTACGGATGTATGGACCTAATCAGTGAAGAAGAGTGCAGTTATATGTCTGCTGTTTTACCTCGTGATAAGGGCAGTGTATTGTCGGGGTATCTAGCTAATGAACTGAGACAAGAAAAACCGAAAAATGATCAGGATTTTCTCCGTATTATTGCAGGAGCTATGCAGGAATATCTGGATCACAGCAGAAAAGCTCCCACAGCACAACTGCGTGAATGGGAAGTTTTTACACATTGGCTGGAAGTGCTGGCACAATCTATGGGCGTGAGGGGAATACCTGAATTGATTAAGCCCGTAGAAGATGATGTGGATATTGTATTGCTGAAAGATTTACATGAGCCGCATACCAAAGAGGAACTTGCCGAACATCTGCGAGTAGGGGAAAAGACCATCCGTAATAAATTACGTGCCATAGAGGATGGAACCGGAGGCGTTCGTCTTGGCGGGCAGCGGGTTCATGTAAAAATCAGCAAGACACAGGAAGACTCACAAACAAAATGTCAGTATCAAACTAAAAACCGGATGCACCCGTTAATTCTGCAGCTTAACACGGCGCAGTTGGGGTGTCTTTTGACTGCTCTTGCTCAGGATGATATAGACTATGCAATAAATCGAATCACAGCTTCTTATATTTGGGACCAGCTTAGCGAATACGCAAAAACGAGAATCAAGGAAATTTTCGTTTCAAGAAGTAAAGAGTTGAAGATGTTAATCGAAGAACTGGAGTCAGCTGAAAATAGTGAAAGAAATGACACATATTTTTTGATGGAGAGGGAGCTTTTGGGAAGCGACGAATTGGATCTGTCGCAACAACTCTTTTTGTATATGAAAGGAGGGCGTACCTGTACAATTACTGTCAGAGAAAAAGGCATTGAACGTAAGTATAAGTGTCGCCGCATAGAGGAAGGTCCTGACCCCGATTACTTGTATTTGATTCCGTATGTACAGCAAGGTTACGAATTCGAGAGTGTTGATACTCCTGTCCGGAGAATTTTGGCTGCAAAAAATGATATTGTTCGAGTGGAAGAGTCCGGATAAAATACACTTATAATATTTAAATATGAAGCAAACAGAATGAATTGTACGTATATTCGTGACTTGTTTGGATTTGCTCTGCCCACCCATGGAAAAGCAGTTTCCATGGGTGGGCTTTTTCTTTCAGTATACTAAGTGTAGCGAAAGCAAAAAAACGAATCAAAGGAGAAATGTAAAATGACTACCAATGCTTACAAAAACACGCTGCACGTTTATACCCCGAATGATAAGGACTTTGTCCGGAAAGCCGATTCCTTAGCCACTGCATTGTATGAAGCGGCTGAACAGAAGGAATATCAAGAACTTTCCCGTGAGGAACTGTTTGCCTTCCTGGACCAAGCGGCATCTCTGCAGGATAGCCATACCGGGCTGCTCAAACTCTGTATCGATGACATGATGCCGGCTGATATGCGGATGTACCTCTGGTACAACCCTACCTACGCGGCTTCCGTAGCCGGCATGTATGCTTGGCTTCATTACCCCGAGGCATTCGAAGCATCCCGGACTGAGTTTCTCAGAACATTGTTGAATGCTTCGATTGGCCGTGGCTTTAGCGAATGCGGACCGGCCCATTTTTCTGGCGTGCTCCATAATCTGGAGCTGTTTCTCGATGCCGGACTTCGGAGTTTCCTTGACAGAGGAGCTGCAGGAGCTGTTGACTTCCGGGCGTTTGTAGAAAATACGCTCCGTGATTTTCGACAGGATGTGGAACGGGCAAATCAGAACGGCAATGTTTTGCATGATAAATTGTCTATGCATTACAGCGCCTGCCAAGCCGAGATGGAACGTTTGTTGGCTCTTTGTGATGGCAAGAAGCACACGGTGTTTGTTTACGGAACGTTGATGCGTGACCGGTCGGCGTCCCACCTCATGAAGAATGCGACATTCTGCGGCAATGCTGTTTTACACGGATATGCTATGTATGATTTGGGGAATTTTCCGGGTACCGTTCCTGATGCAGGAAAGACAGTTCTTGGTGAAGTTTGGTTTGTTGATGACGAAACTCTGGCAGAGCTGGATCGTTATGAAGATGAGGGCACTCTGTATCGTAGGACCGAAGTCAAGGTAAGCGGGCGCAAAGGAAGCCTTTCTGCATTGACCTATGTTTATCAGGGCCAGGTAAAGGGAGAACCGCTTTGGAATAAATGGGGAACTAAGCTGGACGATGCTGTTTGGTATGCTGGCTATGGTTCTAACCTGTCATCGGAACGGTTCCGTTTCTATATTCAGGGAGGAATTTGTCCCGAAAACGGTAAAGAGTATGACGGCTGTGAGGATAAGACACTTTGGGGCGAAAGCCATTCGGAGACGCTGCCCGGTACGTTGTACTTCGGAAATTACAGCCCTACCTGGGGTGGGGGAGTGGCATTTCTCAAGCCCAATGTAGGAAAAACCTACTTTAAGGTTTACCGTATCACCTGTGGTCAGTTGATGGATATTCGTGAGCAGGAAGGTGACTCCGAAAACTGGTATGGCCGGATTGTATTTCTTGGATTCGCTAAAGATGGAATCCCTGTGTTCACCTTAACCAGTGAAGTTTTGCACGAGCCTGAACTTCCCAGCGATGCCTATCTGGGGCTTCTGGTTCGCGCCTTGGCGGAAGAAGGTTGGTCGGAAAGGGAAATTGCCCGCTATATGTGGGAACCGTTGCGCTGTGGGAAAAAGCTGCTGCTGCGGGAGGTTTGCGAAAAAGTGCATCATTTGCTGTAAATTTGTAGGATTCCTCACTCAACAGAGGATATGAGAAAGCAAACTAACTGCAGCAACTTTTAAAGTCCAATTTAAGAGACTATGAAACTGTTATAATAAATCCAAAAGAAAGAGTCTGAAGGCTTTTGTTTCGGAATGCTTATTGAAGGAGATATTGTAATGAAAGAGAAACTTCTATTCATTCTTTTCTTGTATATTGCAGGAAGTGCTGTCTGGGGGGCGATAAAACTTCTAGCGTTTGTTTGTGAGGCTTTCCAGTAAATTATTGGAAAAGCTAAAAATTCTTCCATTAATACTATTATGCGTTTATACCTCGACGTCATGTGGTTGTGATAATGGTAACGTCTAAAGAGTAGAACTTTGCGCGTTTTGTTGACAAAAAACGTTCGAAACAATAAACTAAAGATGGCTTCTTCGGCCCAAAATATAGTTGTCGCATATTATCGATCAAAGCCGAGCGATAGAGACTTGACGGATATAAATAATTTTTATGTAAATTGAAACGAAAGGATGAATATGGAATGTTAGAGAACGTGGAGCTTGTAAATCGTGGGTTTCATATACTACTTAAATCGCTGTCTGGATACGTTGGAAAAGAAATGTCTAAAAAGTTTGGCAATCGCTGGTGGAATGAAGTTCTAAGTACTCTTGATGAGTATGCCTCCAATTTACCTAGAAGTGGTGAATACAGTGAGCTAATTGACAGTCTTGATATAGCAAATTGTTTGCGCTTGATCAAATATAAATGGCGGGATGTTTTTTGCGCTGATTTGTCAATGAACTTTCGGACTTGGTCCTACGAGCTTATGGGAGCGCGCAATGTGGTTGCTCATATAGGACAACAGGATTTGGGACAGAGTATAGCTGAACGCTACCTCAACACCATGGTACTGCTCTGTAAAGAGATAGACCCAGACGGTGCGGATGAAATCAAGGAAATTTATAAAAAAGTTCGTGCGAGGGCAACGGATAGTGTCGTAAATAAGCGTGTTTATCTTGGGGCGGAACAACCGGCTCCGTTGTCCCAAAAAGGTGCTCAGACAGAAGGGAACCTGCTAAATCTTAAAGACACTGATTCTGTTCAAAAAACTACGCAAAGCAGAAAAGTTACCTTTGGCGGAAAGACTCAGGTCTATCCTGTCTATCGTGTGCGTTTGGATAAGCTGTACTATAATGACCAGAACGACCGTATTGCAACCTGGCTCTCTCAGTATGAATCTGAAAATGGGGCAGGAACACTTTCAACCCTCGATACAGATGCATACAACGATGTGATTGAAGGCTTTATTTGCAAGAGTAATCCGGAGGCGATTCAAAAAACAAAAAATAACATTGCTCTGGTGGGGCAACGCGAAGCAGGCGTTGTTCTGGCAGATGGCCGGATTGTCGACGGCAATCGTCGTTACACTTGCTTAAGAAAAATCGAACGTGAAAGTCAGCAGCCGCAGTATTTTGAAACCGTCATCATGGAAATGGATATTCATGTGGATAAAAAACAAATCAAATTGTTGGAGCTTGCACTCCAACATGGCGAGGAGAAAAAAGTCGATTACGATTTGATCGATTATGCAGTGGGTACTTATCGAGACGTTGTCCAGACAGATCTACTGACGGTGGATGAGTATGCACAAAGCGCCAACGAATCGATCTCCGAAGTAAACGAACGCATTGAAGTCGCTAAGGTAATCTGCGAGTTTTTGGATTATCTCAAACTTCCGGAACAGTACCATATAGCGCGGGAGTATCAGGTCTATAGCTTGTTCCGCGAAATGATGGCCCAATTGAGAAAGCTGAATGATTTGGAAAAAGGGCAACTGAAGCACATTGCTTTCGATAATGTGATGATGAATGCGATTCCGGATCAGCGTAAATTCATCCGTGATATTAAGAAACTGATTCGTAGTGATTCTTACACGGAATACTTTGCTGAGCAGCAGACTCTGGAGCAACAACTTTATGAGCAGTATATAACAGAAGATATTCATTCAAAGCAGGATATAGATTCTTTTGCACAGAAAAATTATGCGATTGCAGAGAAACTGAAAAATTCTATGGAGCGGGCACTTCAGAAATCCAGAGCTCAGCAGCTTAAAGCGAAGCCAATTGAGAATATGCGAAAGTGCGTTGAACTCCTGACGGATGTTGATACACGCCTTTTTGCCACAATGGGACCGGAAGATAGAGAAAATGTGCAGTCGGAGCTGCAAGAATTAGCAAATATCGTAGCAAATTTCCAGAAAAAGCTTTCAGAGTGAGGGACTCTTATGAGCGTTTCTAAGTTGCCTATTGATGTAATCGGATTATCTGTTCGTTCGCAGCATGCACTGAGTCAAGCTGGTTATCATACAGTTGGCGATTTGATGAATTTGAGCGAAAGCGATATTCTATCTATTCGCAATCTGGGGAAAAAATCATTAGAAGAAATTCTTGAGAAGATAACCGCTTATAAGCAAATAGGTAATAATGATGCGGACGCAATAAAAGCTGTTGCCGATTATCTTCCGACTAAAACAGAGCATGCCGTTGACTTTAAAGCGTGGCTATCAGAGAATAACAATCAGGAGCTTGTTTTGGACTATTTGAAAGAGACCAAAACAAAAACTTCAAGTCTGGCATCGATGCCTGTTAGGGCCTATAACTTATTGTCTTTTCGTGGATATGATGATCTCGACCAGATTGCTTTTATGACGGAAGAACAATTGTTGTCCATTCCACGTATGGATAAAGTGTCAGCACACGAAATAGAAGTAAGTGTAAAATCTTATCTAGAGCAAATCCAAGATGATATTTTGGCATTTGTGGCTCAAAAACATTCAACAGAATACGCAATTTCCGGACGTGCACTTTTATTTGACCCTGCGTATAGAAAGCTCGTTTGCGAGTATGTAAGTGTTAACGATGTGCTTATCGATAATATCGGCCTGACAAAAAGTAGTGCTAGAAAGCTAAAAAATCATGGGTTTAAAACACTGCTTGACATAATTTTTCTAAGACAATCGGACTTAGAAGATGATTTGGGATTCAGCCAAAGAGAGATAGAAGGGTTCAATCAAAAGATTGAAGAATACGTTCGGCTAAATGCTCCTCGCATCAATGCACTTTGCAGAGGGGATAATAGTGCTCTTTGGGATGACGAAAGCCTTACTAAGAGAATTGTGTCCATTTTCGATTCTTTAGGGTTCTCTGGATTAAGCCTTCAAGAATTGATGGAAAAGCTGAGGTCACCGATACCAATAGACAGCACGCGGATTAAAAAGATTCTAGGGCAACTAATACAGGCTGGCATACTTGAATATGTAGATTATCGCTGTTTTCGAATTTACCCTAAATTTGAAGACTATCTGTTGTCATGCCCCGATATTGAACCTCGCAACAAATCCATTGTACAAATGCGTTTGCATGGGAAAACTTTGGAGGAAGTTGCCCGAGAATACGATTTAACAAGGGAACGAGTACGACAAATTGTAAAACAACAAGTAAAAAAGGTTCGAGAACTTTACGCCGGCCGAACGGGATTGAATTTCTTCGACGAGGATTACTACCAATATCTGTATTCAACTTACAAGCTGGATAAAAAGGATAGCATTAAGTGGTTGGGGATTTCACAAGCCACATGGCAATATTTGGACACAATTGACCTGAAATCCGGTGCCAAGGATTTGTCAGAGGCATTGGAAGATAAAAAGGAATTAGAGCTTTCTCAACGCTTAAAAATCAAGAACTATCTTAATCGCGATAAGTTGTATATTGATGGGATATGGGTTGACAGAAAGCGAGAAGCGTTGGAGGAAATGGTTGTAAAAAAATTCTGCAAAAAGGATGTGCCGTTCAACTCTTTCGCGAAAATTTATAATGAGTTCTTGGAACAGGAAGATGTTCCATACGATGATGAACTATATTATACCAAAGCAATCCACCGTACGAGGAAAAACCACTTGGCGGCAGCGCGATTCCTTCTATGGAAGCAAAATGAAATGATTCGCTACTATGATATAGAAAGCCGAGATTACACCGATTTGCTGGATGGGCTAAACTTGAGCGCGTATGAGAATATCGAAATTTCTACCGAGAAACTGGTGAGAGACTATCCTGATTTGATGCGCAAATATGATATCCATGACCGGTATGAATTGCATAACTTATTAAAGAAAATTTTACGGAAAGGGGAATATCCTAATTTTCATAGTTGCAGGACTCCAAACATCCGATTTGGAAAGTTTGATCGGAATGCTGCAATTTTTGATATTATGGCGGAAATGTCTCCTGTTTCCACACAAGACTTGGCGGAAGCGGTATCTCGCGAGTACGGATACGATGCGGCCACCGTGGCAGGTACTTACCTTCAGGCCTTCGCAATATATAACCACCACAATGTATACTCCATAAAGCAAAAGGAGATGTCTCCGGACAACCAGAAAAAATTAAAAAACACATTACAGGGCGATTTCTATTATTTCGATGAAATAAGACAAATTTATCAGCAAGTGGCACCTGATGCAGATGTGGAAGAGATCAATCCCTATAACTTAAAAAACATGGGATTTGTTGTTCTTTCCCGATATGCGGTTCAAAACTATTCCTCGCTTGAAAGCTATTACGAACATCTGCTTACTTGTGAAGATATAATTAATGTTAGACCTTACAGGGAAAGGTTTGCATCTGTTGTCATGTTCTCACAAAAGCTGATGGAGCTGAAACGCAGTCTAACAATTATTGAGTATGCTCCGGATCAAATCATCAATATGCGAAAGTTGGAACAGGCCGGGGTAACGAAACAAATGATATATGAGTTTTGCGATGATGTTTATGATGCGATTGAGGATAATACTTATTTCAGCGCGCAATCTCTTCGCTTATCCGGCTTCCAATCAAAATTGTATGACCTGGGTTTTGATGACTGGTTTTATGCAAATTTGCTTATTGCAGATAATAGATTTTCCTTCAGCAGCATGTTTGGAGCAATTATTCTCTACAAAGGAGAGCGGAATATTACTATCGCTTCGCTCGCAAACACATTGATACAAAAGCATGAAAGTGTGGACATTATTGATTTGATAACTGAACTTACCGAAAAGTATGGGTGTAACCAGGTGGATAAATCAGACCTTATCTATAAAGCCCAAAGTACAGGTGCTTATTATGACAAATACCTAGAGCGTTTCTATACCAATGAGAACCTGTATTATCGAGAGCTTGAGGATGCTGAGGAGGGATAAAATATGCTGCAAGAGGAAAACACGTTTCTTGTTGAGCTAGAAAAACTCCATCAGCGGCAGGAGCTGTCTTTGACTGTGGGTCCAAATTATTTTGAACCTGGCATGATGGAGTATCTGGACCAATATGATGGAGTATATACTCCGGAAACTCAGGAATTTTCGCTTCGGTTCGAGGTGAAGGGCACCCGATACGATGGTAGAACTGAACAAATTGAAAAAGTCAAAGTAGATGATCAAATTCAGATCTACCGTGATAAAGATAATATTTACAACTCAAACAATTTTCGTGTGTTTACGCAAAAAGGAAAGGATGTCGGGAATATGCCTGCCGATTTATGTAATGCACTTGCACCACTTTATGACCAAAATAAAGTCAAGTTCTCTTCTGCGAGAGTAAGCTATGTGGAACCACTGTCGTCCAGAAGCCGCCATGCGAAACAAGCAGTTCTATTTATTGAATTGAAAGGTAAAATCTTCGAATAATACCCAAGCCATTTTTACTGCTTATCCAAAAGTACTGAATTTAAAGGAAAGCAAAATTAGGCCATTAGAAGTTCTCATAAAAATAGGTGGGTCAAACTTGGTACAGAGGCATAAAAACAGGTACAAATCGGTATGTCCGAAATCGCCACAATGGCCTAGCAATTTTCGTATGTAAACGGACTTTTCTTTGTAAGTTGGAAATGGTATAATATTGTCGTTCTCCGCACCACAGTGGCACCCCCATTTTCTTGTGTATGGATATCACGGGAACCTCCTTATTTCATACCAATAGGGAACCATAGGGAACCACGAGCGCTCCATGAATCCATACCAGCCATATTCACAAAGACATCCGATTTTATACCAAGAGGGGTGTCAAAGGCTGTTGTTATCATATGTTTTGGAGTTTCGGTAAGCGCCGGAATCTTACATTCGCAATTCGACAATTATCTATATTTGTGGCGTATTGAATACGTATTGAATGCGTATGAATCATACCAAATGTGCGGAATAATTTGCACAGAAAAAATACGATATATAGTGTTAATCTTCTGCGACTTTCGCTCATACCAGAAAGCTGGGAGAATGGGGTTCAAGAGGCCGTGAGTTCGACTCTCGCCACTCGGACCAAACAAGGGCCATCGAGATCAGCCGAAAAAGAACCGCGGAACGAAAGTTTTGCGGTTCTTTTTTCGTACCTGTGTCATAAAACGGACTTTCACGAAATCGACTCTAAAGGCTTTTTTCGCTCGCGTATTGAATAACGCAAAACAGCTCGTTTTCGAAAGGGCTGTTTCTGCATCAATGGTACATGGTTTTCGCTTTTTCTTCCTT
>ERZ1090867.571-NODE-573-length-15028-cov-5.692446_pt1 | contig 15028 bp, 34 predicted proteins | sample MGYA00478476_ERZ1090867 | MGnify/ENA primary metagenome ERZ1090867 (study PRJEB33644, sample SAMEA5815742) | chicken gut metagenome | biome: Chicken; feature: Gastrointestinal Tract; material: Caecum | place: Ireland | collected 2019-01-01 | study: A study of the... | reverse complement strand
ATATGGGCGACAAAGCAGGAGTTCCACGCAAAGTATCGTGTGGTGGATTTGAGAAAAGAAATTTGGGAGGAATAAATCTATGAATAATATGTTAAATGGAATGTTTGGAAAAGTAGCACCAGGAATGTGCAGATTGTCAATGAACGGCGGAATCGCAGTTAAAACCAGTAATGGTTATAAAAACTACAATATGAAAACGGGCAGGCTGACAAATTGCGACAGTTTTGTTTTCAATATTGGAGAAGAATTCTTTTTTGTGATTCCGACAAACAAGGCTGAACCTGGAGATATTCTTCTGGTGGGAGGGAAACCGAAATGCGTAATTGAAGCAGAAAAGAATAAATTGACTGTTATCAATTATGAAGATTCCACAGTTGAAACTATCCTTCCAGAGCGTCATGTGTTTATGGGTAATACATACTTCTATGGAAAGATTGTGTCAATGTTTGGGAGTGACCTTATTAAAGGAAAGAAAGGTTCCAATAAAATCATGCAGTATATGATGTTTTCCGAAATGATGAAAGGAAACTCTGGAGAATCTGGAAATGGAATGAACGCCATGATTCCGCTTATGATGATGGGAGGAAGCATGGGAAGTATTTTTGATAATATGTTTGATTTTGATGAAGAAAACGTAGAGTCTGAAGAAAGCGAGGAAAAGTAATATGGGTAGCGGAACATGGACAAGAGATACATTTGCAACATATTCAACAAGTATAGGGAGATCAGTAGATTCAAGAGGTGCTATTTCTGGAGATTATAGGGCGCAAGAAATGTTCAAGCAGCGCAGAATTGCGCCGGAACTTGATCCAAAGAATGTAATCCGCGAGTGCTGCGATTCGGAAGAACATCCTAACACGAGACCTGTCATTCTTGCTCTGGATGTTACCGGAAGTATGGGAGGAGCTTCTGTAAAGGTTGCGAAAGAATTGAATGTGATTATGACAGAACTTTATGAGAAAGTACAGGATGTGGAGTTCATGATTATGGGAATCGGTGATTTGTCATATGACAATGCGCCAATTCAGGCATCTCAGTTTGAATCTGATATTCGTATCGCAGAGCAGCTTGACAAGATTTATTTTGAGGCTGGCGGTGGCGGAAATGCATACGAATCATATACGGCAGCGTGGTATTTTGGTCTTAATCATTGCAAACTGGATTGTTGGAATCGTGGCAAGAAAGGAATCATCATCACTCTTGGAGACGAACCGCTTAACCCGTATCTTCCGGCTACACCATTATCTTTATCGACTGGAGCCAAAATGCAAGGTGATGTAGAAACATCTGAACTTTATAAAGAAGTCACTCAGAAATATGAAGTATATCATCTGGCGGTAGATGACAGAGAGACAAGCTATTGGAGATATGCTGACAAAATTAAATCCTCATTTGGGAAATATCTGGACGAGAATCATCTGAAAGTGGTGAATATGAACAATCTGGCAAATACGATTGTGGGTATTGTTGCGAATTCAGAAGAAAAAATTCTAGCAGGAACCGTGAATACAGATGAAAACGGAGAGATTTCATGGTAATTAAAGTCGTGATTGGCGCAAATTTTGGAGATGAAGGTAAAGGATTGATGACAGATTATTTCTGTCACCAGTCCACCCTTCGGGGCGAGAAAACGCTTGTAGTATTACATAACGGTGGAGCGCAAAGAGGACACACAGTTGTCACGCCAGATGGAAATAGACATGTTTTCCATCATTTCGGGTCAGGAACATTGGTGGGAGCAGACACTTATTTGTCAGAAGAGTTTGTTTTAAATCCGATGATATTCCGGCAGGAATGGGGAGAACTTGAGAGTATGAAAGCGATCCCGAAAGTATATGTGAATCATACATGCAGAGTCACAACCCCATTTGACATGATTTTAAATCAGATTATAGAGGAATCAAGAGATAATGCCAGACATGGAAGTTGCGGGATGGGAATACACGAAACTATGATAAGAGATGTGTGTAATTATCCGATTGAAATGTGGTTTGATTCATCAGACGAAGCCAAAAGATATTATCTGAAGGAGATTAGAAATTATTTATCAGAAAGATTATTGGATTTTGGCATCAATAAAATTCCTGATAATTGGAAAGAAATTGTGAATTCCGACCTGCTGATTGAAAATTTCATTTCGGAACTAAATTTTATGGGTAGGAATATTTCAATAAGATTCGACAGGTTTATTGAATATTACGATTGTGTGGCGTTTGAAAATGGACAAGGGCTTTTGTTGGATCAGAATAACACCGCATATTATCCGCATTTAACACCAAGCAATACTGGTATAAAGAATTCTTTGGAAATCATAGCCGAAATGAGATGTAAACCAGATATTGAAGTCTGCTATGTAACAAGAACTTATCTTACCAGACACGGAGCCGGAAGATTGGATGGTGAGTGTGACAAGCAAGAAATCAATCCAGATATGCAGGATTTAACCAATGTACCAAATCCACACCAAGGAACACTAAGATATGCCAAGCTGATTGAAAAGTCATTAGAGGAGCGTATTTTAAAAGATTTTGAACCAGCAAGAAAATATGGTGCGAAACTTTCTCTTGCGATAACGCATGAAAACGAATATGACTATGTGTTCAGCAATACTTTCAAGAAAAATTTTGATTATATTTACTATTCGGACGGAGAGACAAGAGAATCGGTAGGGAGGATATGATGAACGCAGTAAAACAGGAAGTAGAAAAATTAGTCCAGAAAGAACTAGAATCCGCAAACCAGAGGTTTCCAATGTTCCGGTCAGACTATGAGGGCGCGGCGGTGATTTTTGAGGAGATTGAGGAATGTAAGCAGGAAATCGAAAATTTAGAAATACAGTTTGAAGTCTTATGGAGCTACGTTAAAGATGACAATAAAATGTCTGTAATTACATCTGAAAGATTAAAACTTACAGCCGCCAATCTTGCCTGTGAAGCAATCCAAGTGGCAGCTATGGCGCAGAAGTTCATAGATGGTCAGAAAGAGAGGGATAGGAGTGAGGGTAATTAACCAAAATGGACGTGATTATCCATATGAAAGCATTGTCATATCACATGGAGATGGAATGATTTATGCTAGACCAGTATCAAATATGGAAAAGCGGTATTTTCTTGCGAGGTATTCAACCGAAGAAAAAGCCGAGAAAGCCATGCAGAAACTTCATGAGTGCTATACAGGCACTATACTCTTGCAGAATGTGGGATTTCCGGGCGATGCAGCAGAACAGTTAAAGAGCATGAAAAACGGTTTTATATGTGTGAATAATCAGGCAGATAATGTACGCATTGAGCCTTTGCACACAGTTTTTAGATTCCCGCAGGATGATGAGATATGACAAACGGCGAGAAAAACGCTCAAGCAATTATCGGAGATTGGCTGAAACAGCCGGTGGAGGAGTGAAAAAAATGGGAAGACGGACACAGGATTTAACTGGAAAAAGATTTGGCATGTTGGTTCCAACAGAATATTTAGGGAAAGGATTTTATTTGTGTAAATGCGATTGCGGTAATAAAAAAGTCGTTAGAACAGGAGACTTAAATCGTGGAGAAACCATAAGTTGCGGATGTAGAAAAGAGAAATATGACCTTACAGGAAGAAGATTTGGGAAACTTTTGGTTTTGCAAAGAGACGGTGAATATAGATACAAGAATGGACATGGAACGATTCCGAGATATTTGTGCCAATGTGATTGCGGGAATACAATATATGTACTAGCGAATTCACTTAGAAGCGGAAATCAGACATCTTGCGGGTGCGAAAAAGACAAGTATTTTCACAAAACACACGAGATGTCAAAATCGAGGCTTTATAAAGCGTGGATTGGGATGAAATCAAGATGTTATAACCGTAATTCAGACGGATATTCAAATTATGGCGGAAGAGGAATAAAAATCTGTGATGAGTGGATTGGAGAGTACGGATTTGAAAATTTTTCAAAATGGGCGTATGCCAACGGATATGATGAAAACGCCAAACGCGGAGAGTGCACCATAGATCGAATTGATGTCAATGGCAATTATGAGCCAAGTAATTGCAGATACGCTGATTCTAAAATGCAAGCAACAAATAAGCGCAATAGTATTCATATTGAATATAATGGTGAAATTCATTCTCCAAATGAGTGGGACGATATAATGGGATTGAGAAAGGGAACAGTTTATAGAAGAATACATGAAAATGGATGGAGCGTTGAAAGAGCAATTATAACTCCTATTATTTCAAAGTATTCTCATGTAGAAGGTGAAAAATGAATTTAAAATGCATTTCGACAGGAAGTAAAGGAAACTGTTATATTTTATCGAACGAGAAAGAAAGCCTTGTGATTGAAGCAGGGGCTTCATACAAAAAAATTTTACGTGGGCTAAACTACAATGTAAAAAATGTAGTCGGCGTGGTTGTATCCCACTCCCACCTTTGACCACTCAAAATCAGTAGATGATTTTAAACGATATGGGATTTCAGTATTTGAGCCATATAAGGATGGTAAATTTGAGCGAAAAAAATCTTTTGGTAGATTTGAAATTTATCCGTTTGAATTAGTACATGATGTTCCTTGTTTTGGATTTTATATCACGCATACGGACATGGGATCGTTTATTTATTTAAGTGATACTGAATACTGTAAATACCGATTTCCAAGAGTAAATCATATTTTGGTTGAAGCTAATTATGATAAACGAATTATAGATTCAAGTCACCCGGCTAAAGAACATATTTTGAGAGGACATCTAGAATTACAAACAACGAAGGACTTTATTTCTGCGAATAAAACACCAGACTTACGAAACATCATCCTCTGCCACCTGTCCAGCGAAAATGCAGACCCGGAAACCATGCAGAAAGAGGTTCAATCGGTTGCCGGGAAGTGGGTAAATGTGGAAGTTGCATGCGCCGGAATGGAACTGGAACTTAGTAAATATCCGTGGTAGAAGGAGAATTTATGGAATTTGTCGAGATTGATATTGATGATGATATAAACAAAACAATAAGAAAATCAAACCATAATTTCAAAGAACTTCAAAAGGGTGCTTTAAGTGTATGGCATGATTTTCAATGTGTAGACCTTACAAATGGAGATAGAAGGCGTTTTAAAGATTGGATTGTGAATTTATTTTTGGAGGGAAAATGAAGTGGAAATTGTATTGCCAGATAAAGAGTATGAACACTATAAAAAAGACGGCAAGCAAATAACGGTATGCACAATGCGGCAAAAGGTGCTCCATACCATTGGTCTAAACTCTGGACATATTGGGAGAAGATTGTACACCAGACACGGGAAAAGATATTATAAGCCTTTCCGCAATTACTTTTCTGGAAATGATAGAGATTTGGACAAATTAGTGGATGCCGGATATATGAATATGGATTCAAGGGAAGTCCATGGGAGAAAAGATTACCGTTCTTACTGGTTTAATCGAAAAGGGCTGGATTGGCTTGGAAATCAGTTGGGAATCCATATTTATGACGAAGATGATTAAGAGACAAGAAAATGAAATTCTGGATCACAAAATATGCGCTGGAGAGAGGGATTATTGAAGCAGATGCTAGGTTGCTTAGCCTTTATGAAAATTTTGCACGGTGTGATAATGGAACACAGAAATATTACTTTAGTGGAAGCAAATGGTGGTTCAAAAAAGAGGATGCCGTAGCAAAAGCCAATGAGATGCGCCAGGAGGAAATCGAGCGCCTGAAAAATCAGATTAAGAAATTGGAGGAAATTAGGTTTGAGTAAAGTAAAAGATTGGGAAGAAATTGAACGAGCGTTTGAAGAAATGGAAAACATGTCGTGTAAGCCAAGATTTCCAAAACTTCCGAATGGATGGGTAACGGACGAGTATCAGAGCGTTAAATGGAACAGAGAACAGGTTGAACTTAATAACCGGAATTATATGAATGCAGTTAAAGAACTGAATGGCAGAAAGAATAAAGCAAGAGATAGTGTGCTTGGGGATATATATATGAAAATCAAGGATGAAGTTGGGTACAACATTTCTAGGAAGTCGGCAATCAAAATTTGGGATTACGCTTATGAGCAAGGGAAGTGGGATGGTTTTAAAGAAATTATGTGCTATTTAGATAAAATGATTGACTTGATTTCAGACATTTTGCATGAACAGAATGGAAGTAAGTCTGGATATAACGAATAGGAGCTATTGTGACGGATAAATGATGACAGTATCTGAATTGAAAAATATATGCGATGTAGTAGAACGAGAATATGGGTCAGACAGCAATGTTATTATTCAAATCAGGGATGACGATGGGTCACTAATTGGCGGCGGATATTTACTTAGTGCTTTTAGGGATGATTGCGGTAACTTGTTTTTGACAAATTACAATAAACAAACACTTGAATAGAGGAGGATGAGAAGTGAAATATAAGATCGGTCAAATTTTAACAGTTAAGCGTGATTTTAATGTAGAGATGGCGTTTTCTGACGAAAAAAGGACAATTCTTAAAGGGGCGAAGATCATCATTGGGCCGGATCGCCTCGCACATCATCTAAGAGACGATTGCATTCAGCCGCTAGCAGAGGATGCGGAGCTAGACGGATATGATACCCATGGTATTGCCGAGTATCTATATCAGTGTATAAGCCAACATTTTCCTATAGATGATATGCTGGAGCAGTATGATGACACTAAGGAGCGTTTGATTGAGGAGATCGAGTGTGCACTTGATGACATCGGATTTTAAGGGACAAACAATGGAATGTTTCAGGAAGTGCCCGAAATGCGGGAGGAATATGGTGCCGCAGTTTACTGGAAATTGCTCGATTCCGTTTGTATATACATGTGAATGCGGATATTGTGACGAAATTGAGATTCTCTATGACAATAAAACAACTCATGTAGGAGGTAAGGCAAGTGGCAGAACGGTTAACTGAGAAATTTAAGGACGGAAGAAATATTATCCGAAAAGGAATTGATAATATACACCATGCTGGATTTGGACAATTTTATTCAGGAGAAGCCGTAGATAAACTGGCAGAATACGAAAATGCCGAGGATGAGGGAAGATTGTTGATTCTGCCGTGTAAGGCGGGTGATACGGTATACCATGTGGGTTCATATAGTGGGATCACCAGGCACACGATACGAGAGCTCATAGTGGATACTGAAGGTGCGTATGCCTGCTCACTGTGCAAATTCCCCATTTCACAATTTGGAGTATCCGTATTTCTTACATACGAAGAAGCAGAAAAAGCGCTGGGAGAATTGAGAGAGAAATGAATTTAAGAAGCGAATCTGTTTTGTTTTATGCATTTCGATATGCATTGGAAAATAATGATAGTTCTGTACATACCGTGGTGATGGAACTTTTATCTAACAAAGGGGAATTAAGCAAGGGCACTAAAAAATGCATAGCAAATGAAATCCAAGAAATGAAGAAACACAACAAGCCAATGAGCAGCGAATGGAACGAGATATTAAACGAATTTGCCAGATAGGAGGAAGTTGGCATGAACGAGTTCGGCATTGAATGGGTTAAGGGAGGACGGTATGCGGGAGTAACTGCACCGTCTGCGTCAGCGCTAAAAAACAAACTGTTTTCACTTATGAAGAAGCATCCAGATAAAGTAAAGTTGATCCGTGAGAATTTAGATGGTTCGGTTTTCTTTCATATCCCTATCAGTTATGTGAAGATACAGCCGCAAAGAGAATTGACGGATGAACAGCGTGAGGCGGCCAGTAGCCGCATGCAGCAAATGTGGAAGAATAAAAAGAACAAGGAGGATGAAATAAATGAATAAAGTGATTTTGATAGGTCGTGTAGTGGCGGATCCAGAGGTTCGGTATTCCCAAAGTAATGTAGCAATTGCCCGTTATACGTTAGCGGTAGACCGAATGAGAAAGAAGGACGGGGAGCAAACGGCGGATTTTATTCAATGTGTGGCGTTAGGAAAACAAGGAGAGTTTGCCGAAAAATATCTCTGCAAGGGCATGAAAATAGCTGTTGTGGGTTCTTGGCAAACAGGTTCGTATACAAATAAATCTGGCCAAAAGGTTTATACAAACGAGTGCTTGGTGAATGAACATCATTTCTGCGAACGGAAAAATGGAAATACTAACTTTGAGAAAACAAATGAGACTACGGACTCAGATGGCTTTGTGAATGTTCCTGATGGCGTAGAAGATGAAGATTTGCCGTTCAATTAAACTTGTGAGGAAATTGCAGATGAATATTACTAGGGATGAGAAACTCGATTGTTTAGATTGTCCTTATGAATATACATGTGATTGGGATAAAAACAATTGTTGGTACATAAATGGGAATATTACAGATAAGGAGAGCAAGTAAAATGGCGAGAAACAAATATCATGGATATTGTTATTGCTACGGAACTCATGTGCCTGCCGGATATGGCCGCTTTGAATTACATAGATCAGTATGGAGTAAATGGAGAATTAAATGCATCAAATGTGCCAGTGGCAGAATTGTACATGACACAGGCCCAGAAGTGGTGCATGTACAAAAACAGATGAAGTGGAAGGCGGACAGACGATGACGAACGGCACATTGATCAGATACATGGATGACGCACACCTGGCGGAGGTGATCCGGTGCCCGTATATGACCAGCATTCGGGGACGGCATTGTGAACGGAGCCGGCAGGAGTGCCCAGGGTGCAAGCTAGAGTGGTTAAAAAAAGAAGCACAATACGGGGAGGATAGTATATGAGATTAACCAGGCTAATATCAGAGCGCCCGCATGGAGCTGAAGGAAGAGATGAGGAACATCTCACCGGATACTACTGTCGGGGTGAGTTTGAGGCCACCGCACTGGTGGAACGGCTATATCGGTATGAGGAAACCGGGCTGGAGCCGGAAGAAGTGCCTGAGAGTCAGTGGATACCGATAAACAAGAAAAAACCAATATATCATTCTGAAGGCTTTTTAGTAACCATAAAAAACCCGTATAACAAAAGGTTAGACGTGGAAAAAGTGTGGTACGACCCGGATAAAAACGAAGGAAAACGTTGGTGGAGTGAAAATGGCGATTCCGTTCCAGAAAGCGCAATTCTTGCCTGGATGCTGCTCCCAAAGCCATATAATTCGAAGCTGCTGAACACACCAGAGTAGACCATTGAGGTGATTAAAATAAACATGGTATGAAATGCTAAGGAAAGCGCTCGAAATGGCGATTGAAGCACTAAGAAGCGGTTATGGAAAAAGACGATATTTGAAGAATTACGGAGGGAGTAAATGGTAAATGGATATATATCGTTGGAGAGCCTATGATTCTCCTAATGGTGGAATTCAAAGTTGGGAAATTGAGGATATGCGAAATAAGGTATCGGTCGGAGATGTTATAAAGATCGAAGTTCCAGATGCTCTGGATTCCGATATAGCAAAGTCCCATTGCAAAACCGAAATATGCAAAGTGGATGGCAAGTACCATAACCTTATTGTTTTAAGGCGGAAATGTGGGTTGAAAATATCAAAAACATACGTGGAATTAATACAGGAAGGAGTTTCAAAGATATGATTGGAAATGAAACGAGTCGAATGAATGTAATGTTAGACCATGGAGCATTCATGCCAGAGTTCGCGCATGAAACGGATGCAGGCGCAGATTTGAGAAGTCCTATTGACACTATAGTCCCAGGGAGGGGAAGTGCTGTGATTGATACTGGGGTACATGTAGAAATCCCAGAGGGACATACAATTTTTTTGAAATCAAAATCTGGACTAAATGTGAAACACAGTTTGATTGGCGAAGGAGTTGTGGATAGCGGTTTTACTGGGAGCATCAAAGTAAAACTTTATAATCTAGGCAATATGGATTACGAAATTTTGCGTGGCGACAAAATCATCCAGATGGTCATTTTGCCGTGTGCTTATACGGAGTTTACGCTTGTGGACTACTTTAAAGAATCGGAGCGTGGGAACGGCGGTTTTGGAAGTACGGGGACTAACCGTTAAGTGATCGAAAACATAGAAATATGTATCAAAACATGGACAAAAGTGGGTGCATAAAGTCTTTTATCCATGGCTTGACGGTAGGTTTCGAGGCTCAGTGATCGCTGTTATGGAAACATATACTGCGAATATGAACTATGTTTTACAGTAAGGTAAAGACACACCTTTAGATGTAATCTTCAGTCTGAAGCTCTGTGAGTGTCAACCAAGAAACAACGCTAACGCCCTGCGCTGATAACAGGGAAACACATATCCTCTGTAAGACCTTGCCACGAAGAGAAATTCTCCGAAAGGAAGGTGTCAGAAATGACAAATTATGTTTTTGTATTGGATGCTGACGGTAAGCAGTTAGCACCGACCAAGGAACAAAAAGCATGGTATCTCATCCGTAAGAAGAGAGCTGTGTTGGTCAACAAGTATCCGATGGTGATCCGGCTTAATAAGACGGTTCCGAAAAATGAAATCTGTCAAGACGAAGTCCGGCTCGGAATTGATGACGGAGGACTCCATGTAGGGCTTGCTCTTGTTCAGAAATGTCAAACGAAAAATAAAGTGCTGTTTAAAGGTACAATTGAACAAAGAAATGACGTAAAGCATTTGATAGATGCAAGACGGGGATATAGACGTTATCACAGGTATCATAAAAGGTATCGCAAAGCAAGATTCGATAATCGCTGTTCCTCCAAAAAAGAAGGAAGAGTTGCACCGAGTATCCTGCAAAAAAGACAAGCTATTATAAGAGTAGTGAGCCGGATTTGCAAATGGATAAGGGTAACAGGGTATTGGTTGGAAGATGTCTCTATTGATATCAGAGCATTGACTGACGGATACAAACCCTATAAGTGGCAATATCAAAAGTCAAGTAGGCTTGATGAAAATTTGCGTAAAGCTGCGATTTTGCGAGATGGTTGCAAATGCAAAGAATGCGGAAAAAGCAATTGCGTACTCGAAGTACATCATATCAAACCCAAAAGACTAAATGGTTCCAATACACTTGGAAATTTGATTACATTGTGCAGTAAATGTCATCAAAAGACGGAAGGCCGAGAGGAATTGTATATGCAACATTACTTTGATATGCTAAGCAGTTCCGATAACAAGAATCTGAATTACGCAAGTTATGTAATGATTGGGAAGAAATGGCTCAGAGATCAATTATCTCTTCTTGGAGAATTGCATCTGACAAATGGAGGAGATACGGCAAACAAACGTAACGATTGGGGCATAGAAAAATCTCATTCAAATGATGCCGTATGTATCACGGATTTAAAGCCGAGCACAGTTGATTTAAAAGAATGGACAATAAAACCTATGCGCAGACAGAGTAAAGCAAATACGGATAATGTATTGGGCATTAAACACAGGGATTTGGTTGAGTACACCTATAAAAATGGTGAAACTCACAGAGGGTATGTAACTGCCTTATATCCCATACAAAATGCTTTGAATTTCCAAAGCCCTACGAAGCACTGCAAAAAAGTAAATGCCAAAAAATGTAGGTTACTCTGGAAATTCAATAAGATATATTGGCTTGATGCGATGAGTTAGGCTCAATGTCCGCATAGGAACACATTTGTACATATTTTTAGAAGGAGGAGAAGGAAAATAATGGATGATTGGAAAACGATCGAAAAAGACGGAATGCCGCCAGTTGGCTCTTGTCTAATAGTGACAATCAAAAATCACGGTTACGGAGGGCGGAGAGAACTGCGTTATCCAGTACATTATCTTGAAAAGAATTATGCTCCTGGATATGCGTTCTATATGAACGGAACAGACATCCTTCTGCCAGATTACAGCGAAGTAGTGGCATGGATGCCGATTCCAATGCCCTACGATGGAGAATAAGGATATGCGAGTAATTGAAGCACTACGCTATATTTACGCTGAATGGGTTGTATTTGCGAATATGGACGAAAAAGATTACCGCAAGGTATTCACAAAGCCTATGAAAACGAAAAACATTCCGTGGGATAGGTTGCGTAGAATAGAGTGGAAATGGGTATCGTCTATAAATTTCAACGAAAAGGATGGAATATTGATAATTCGTTATTCCGCAAAGCGACCGATATATGAGAGAGGATATGAGAAGTGAAAAACATAGAGTATTACGACAGAATGGCGAAAGATTTATACAACACGGCTTATTCAGACGGATATGGAGATGGATTGCAGAAGGGAAAAGAAAAATACGGTCAACACTCAAGAGGAACGGCACATTGTACAAGAGCCACACGAGAACAGATAGAGTCGTGGGGTACGGAATTGTGGGGATGGTGCGATTGTGGAAAAGCTATTGAGGGCAGATGGATAGGACTTGCGAATTTCTGCCCGTGGTGCGGAAGAGTGATGGAATGGGAGAATGAAAGTGAGTGATAAATTTTGAATACAGAAGTGATGTTCAGTAGTAAAAAAGATGATTGGGAAACACCACAGTGGTTGTTTGATGAGTTGGATAGCGAATTCCATTTTACATTAGATCCATGTGCAGATGAAAGCAATCATAAGTGCGATAAATACTTTACAAAATCTGAAGATGGACTTTCTAAATGCTGGAAAGGTGAAACGGTATTTTGTAATCCACCATACGGAAGAGAAATTGGAAGCTGGGTCAAGAGATGCTATTTACATAGCAGAGTTGGGGAAGGAATTGCAGTAATGCTTATTCCTGCGCGCACTGATACAAGATGGTTTCACGAATTTATTTATAACAAAGAAAATGTAGAGATAAGGTTTTTGAAAGGACGTTTGAAATTTGGAAATGCAAAGAACAGCGCACCATTTCCGAGCATGATTGTTGTGTTTAAGGGAAAAGGAGGTGATACCAATTAACAACACCAGAAAGAACATAGCAAGGGCGAAAGTCATTCAAAGACAGAATATTCAACGTTTAAAGAAATTGAATCCAAATATCGACAATAAGAGCGGAATTTACTTTCTGACACGGAGTGAACCACAGATATATGTGGGGCAAGCTCGACACCTTGATGAGAGATTGGCGAGCCATTTATCGGGATACGAGCAACATATAGACCGTTCGCTGAAAGCTCATGGTCTGTATTCAGAAGATAATCCATACGGCTATAAAGTGAACTTCTTGCACTATCCAGAAAGTAAACTGGACGAAATGGAGCAGTATTACATTCAGCTTTATGCCGAAAAAGGATGGGCGTTGAAGAATAAAACCGCTGGTTCTCAGGGTGCTGGAAAAGTCAAGATTGCGGATTTCAAGCCTGCAAAGGGATACATGGACGGATTAAAGCAAGGAAGAAAGAATTTGGCAAAAGAACTTTCCCATATCATTGATACGCACTTGACTGTACAACTCAGAGATGACAAGAAAAATAACAAGGTGTCTCAGAGGGCGTTTGAGAAGTTTAAGGGATTACTGAACGAAAATAATTATTAAGGTGGTGGTAATTTGCCAACAAGAGAAGAATTAAAAATGCTACAGGCACTTCCGCTGGATATTAAAATCCGCAAGACGCAGCAGCGCATCCGTGAATGGGTGGAGTATTACGGAGAGGATGGCGTGTATGTAAGCTTTTCCGGAGGAAAGGATAGCGCGGTGCTACTGGATATTGTACGGAAGATGTATCCGGGAATTGAGGCAGTTTTTGTGAATACTGGTTTGGAATATCCAGAGATTGTGGATTTCGTAAAACAGCACGAGAATGTCACGATATTGCGACCGAAAAAGAATTTTAGGCAGGTGCTTACGGAATATGGATATCCAGTGATAAGCAAGGAAGTCTCAAATGTTTTAAATGAAGCAAGAAAATTGAAACCCGGAAAGACAAAAACAATTCGTATGCAAAGGCTTGAAGGAACCTTGTTAGACCATGACGAAAATTTGAGCAGATATAATATCCCGCAATACAAGTTCTTGTTAAATGCCCCGTTCAGAATATCTGACTTATGTTGCGATGTCATGAAGAAAAATCCGTCAAAGAATTTTGAACATAAGCATGGAAAACACGGAATTCTTGGTCAAATGGCAGACGAAAGCAGATTGAGGGAACAAAAATGGTTAAAGGTTGGATGTAATGGTTTTCAACTGAAGTCTCCGCAGAGCAATCCGCTTTCTTTCTGGACAAACAATGACATCCTCACATACATACATACATACGAGTTGCCGATTGCGAGCGTGTATGGCGATGTGGTACCAGATGATAGAGGGCAGATACCCGGACAAACAAACATATATGACATTATAGGCGAATATCAAGATTGCAAGTTCAAGACTACAGGATGTGATAGGACAGGCTGCATGTTTTGCTTGTTTGGGGCACATCTCGAAAAAGGTGAAGGGCGATTGGAAAGGATGAAACATACTCACCCAAAACGATATGAATATGTAATGGGCGGCGGAGAGTTTAATAACGAAGGAATGTGGATTCCAAACAACAAAGGGTTAGGTTTTAAATTTGTCGTGGATTGGCTGAATGAAAACGGGAATATGAATATTAAATATTGAACAGGTGGTGATAAAATGCAGGAATTAGAGAAGATTCTGGAAGAGATAAAAGCACATAGAAATTTTGCTTCTGAGTGTGGAAATTTTAATGTTGCTTCTGCGTTTGAATTATGTGTAGAAATCATCCGCAAGCACATGAATGACGGATGGATTCCGGTGCAAGAACGACTACCGGAAGAGAAAAAGTCTGTATTAGTCCAGTGGGAGAAATACGACAGGCACCTAAATGTTACATTAACATATCTGGATGTGATGTGGCTGGATGATGCGGAAGAGAAAGTGTTTGAAACTATTAACGGGGTTCCTAACGGGAAAGTAATTGCATGGAGACCTCTTCCAGAGCCGTACCGACCGGAAAGGAACAGCGAAGAATGAACACGGTTAGAAAAGTAATAGGGATCAAAGTGATAAATTGTCCTGTATGCAGACATCTAATTTATCCCGGAGATAGCTTCTGTTATAATTGCGGACACTTTATTAATGAAGAACTGAAATATGTATATGAAGACGAAGGAGCGAATAATGAAACTTTTCGACAAAGTTAAATGCAATGGTTTTTACTCCAAAGTACATGACGGAACATACATATGTCTTGATAGCCAAAATTTGAAAGCGGCTCACATGAAT
>ERZ1090867.569-NODE-571-length-15061-cov-14.767760_pt1 | contig 15061 bp, 11 predicted proteins | sample MGYA00478476_ERZ1090867 | MGnify/ENA primary metagenome ERZ1090867 (study PRJEB33644, sample SAMEA5815742) | chicken gut metagenome | biome: Chicken; feature: Gastrointestinal Tract; material: Caecum | place: Ireland | collected 2019-01-01 | study: A study of the... | reverse complement strand
AGAATAACCGTTGCTTTTTAATGATCCGACTCCCCTTTTATCCTTTCAGTTTGTGTTTTACAAGTCTGCCCAATTGCCGGACAACCGCAGCCGGCTCTGACGCAGCCCGGGCATACATACACAGGTGTTCTGTACGGGCAGCCGCCTGCGAAGCGCTTTCAAAAGTAGCGCTGTAATACCCATTTTGCTGGGCAAGCAATGGCAGAAGCCAAATATCCTGCATCGCCTTTCCGACGGGGATTCCCTGCGGGAAAGCCGCCCTCCGTACCAATGCCCATCCCGCACAAGGCGCGGGCGGCGGGTCTTCCCCCATAGATACGGAAACCTGTCCGGAAATTTCTTCCCGGTTTGCCTGCCACTCCTGCCGTACAAATCGCAATGCTTCCGGCCACAAAGGCAACGCCGGACTCAGAACACCAAGCAGAGGATTTCTTTCAAACAGCGCCGCCGCCTGGGCGATCTGCTTTTCAGCACTTTGCACACTCTGGCGTAAATACCAATCGGTAACTGTATCCCTTTCGGGGACAGTCAGGCGGACCAACGCAAGACCTTGCGTCTGCAAGCTGATTGATGGATTTCCCCCATCTTCGCCCACAATGTAGTGCCAATGCAGATTCTTTGCCAGGGAGGACAGCGGCTGTGTGCGAAGCAGTGACTGCAGGAGCGCATCCACCGGATACCCGGTGCGGCCTTTGAGATATTCATACAGTTCTATGGCCGCCAATCCATCCGTACGGCGCAGCTCATCCTCATAGGGGGTAAAAAAACTGCGGCGTTTAAAAAACGGGCAACCGCGATTTTCCAGCAGTTCCTTAGGGCAGGCCATTATGGGATTTACAAAAACAGACTTCAGATCCTCTGTCTGAACGTAGCTGTCCCAAGTATATCCCAATTCCGAAAAATACCGGGTAAAGCGCGTTTCATGACGGATGACCGATTCTTCATAACTGCGTGGCAGTTCCATCTTCTGCCAGTAATCCCAGAAAGCATCCGTTTGCATCATATTCTGGCGAATCGCCAAAAAATGGGATTGAAGATGTTCCGGTACCTGCCCGCCAAATCTACGGCTGCGCATGGCATAGTGTCGCGTCAGTCCCCAAAAATCCAACTCCGGATGCGTTTGCATGGCATGCAACATGGGCTTCAAAGAGCAGACCGGTCCCGCCAGCGTGTAGTTCATGAGGATCAGTTCCTCGTAGCCAGACACCGTTTCCCGCCCCAGGGCAAGAAGGGCCTGGCGATACGCGCCTACATCAAACCCGGTATTTTCCCTTTCTATCAGTCGTAGACCCACCCCGGCAACCCAATCGCGGCTTTCCCGGGAAAGGGTGCCGTTGGTGACCAGCACCAGTTCCGCCTCCGCGCATAAAGCCCGTATCGCAAAGCGGCAGGGCTCGTCCAGCGAGCCCTGCGCATCATAGTGAAAGTAAATCACCAGCCGCTTCATACATCAGTCCTCATACGGGCCATGGTGCGGTCCCAGAACCGCCCGTTTGGTGGTGATCAAGCCTTTGTACACCGGTGCGGGAAGGTTGTCCCGAAGCCAGTTGCGCGCATGGCGGCGCCGCGTATTGGCATAGGGTCCATACACACCAAACCAGTGCTTTTTAGCGGCAAAAGCCGTCGCCGCCGTGGAGGCCGCCCAGAACGTAGTACAGTCAAACACCCGCGCCAAAGGCCGAATCATACCGTTGGCATACGCCTGCATGGTATCATTGCGCAATGCCACAAAGGAACTGCTCATGACAACTGCCGGATAATATCCCGCTGCTTGCGCCACGAAGGGATAAATCCGCTCAATGGCATGGCTGATGGTGCCATCCTGAGGCAGCGGTTCCGGCGGAAAGTCCGTATGCTGCCAGCCATGTGCAAACAACGGCTCCAGCGCTTTTGGGCGGAACCAGAAAACACTGCCAAACGGTGCAATAGGAGATTCTTCCCCGGAAATGGGAACATCCAGCCCCAGATCTTTCATCAGCTTTTTGGTGTTCTCAAAATTGGGGCCCCAGCCGCCCGAGCACATATTCATAAAGTACAAGCCATGTGTGGGGTAGGGCGGGCACAGAATTCCCAGATACGGGTCATTTTCAAACTCGCACAGCACATTCAGCACATGGGCTGCATTTTTGCAGACGTTCTCATTGCAGACATAGCCAAAACTTGCACCGACACTGCCCGGCTTGGTCTGGATTGCCTTCTTATCATGCATAAAGCACGCGTAGTCATACGCCCGAAGTTCCGGTGCCAGGTCACACAAAAAGGCGGCAACATCCCGGCCGCGGTTTTCAACCACCCGCACCGTTACACGATGCAGGTTCCGCCCCGCAAAAGCCTTCTCGATCTGTGCCTTTTTATCCTCGCTGTTTGTGGAGATGAACACATCGGTCTGCGGCGGGAATTTCGCTGCAAAGGCAATGCTCTGATCCAGCATATCCATAAAATACAGGTGCATAGCCAGTGCGATACGCCGCTGCGCACAAAGTTCCTGCGCCTGCGCCGGATTCTGTACCGTCGGCTGAATGATTCGAGTCAGCCCAAGATTCCGGGTAAAATCATGGGGATGCATCGTGCGGATCATATTTTTCCAAATCAAATCCAGCGGATAGTCGGTTTCATCCCGCAGATAGTCGTACAATTCCCGTACGGGTTCACCGGCGGTATCATTGAGGTACGCCTCCAGCGGGTGCATAAAGCTGCGGCGTTTGAATAGCGGGCACTTTTTATCACGCAGAAGACGCACCGGACACACCAGCAGCGGATAATCGGCAAACTCCTTCAGATCATCCGATTTTACATAGACATCCCACTTGAACCCACGGTCTGCAAACTGCTTGGTGAACACCGCTTCGTACCGCTGTACCGAATCGGTATAGCTTTCGATCATCGGCATCTCATTCCAGTAATTTTGCAGTTCCGCACTCTGAACAAACCGCTTGCGGTACACAATGAAGTGGGACTGAATGTGCACCGGAAGGTACCGGTACAAATGCTTGCCTTTGAACGGGTTGGTTTTGGCTCCATGATGCATCGTCAGGCCCCAGAAATCAAGATCTTCGTTCCGGGCCATTTCGTCAAACATTTCCTTCAACGGGCGCACCGGTCCCATCAGGGTTGAATTGGTCATGACGATTTCGTCAAATTCCGAAAGCCGTTCCCAGCCATAGTGATCCAATGCCGTTTTATACGCCCAGACGTCCAGTCCCTTATTTTCACGCACAAGAATCTGATCGGTAAACTGTGAAAAAGCCTTGCGCCCCTGTTCGCTGAGTTTTCCGTTGCAGACAACTACCAGTTCGCTCAGGTTTTTTGCCAGGTCTGCCAGGTAATAGGTAATGAAGTCATCTACATCACCGTTTTTCTCATAGAAGAAGAAGATTCCGAGTCTTTTCATGTCCGTTCCTTTTCGAGAATTTGGTTGATCTTGGTAGCATCGCCCCAGGTCCCCGGGCTGTCATACGGGCGGTCAGGGAATGCGCCGTAGTCCAGTTTGATTTTGTATTGTTTTTCTTTCAGGAAGGCTTCCACGCGGTCAGCCAGCGACTGCGGCTTACCGGTGCAAACATTGATAATACCGTTGATCTCCGTCTGTACACTGGCAGCCACAATCATATTAGCCAACTCTTCCACATCAATAAAATCATACAGATTTTTGCCGCTGGTAAAGGGGAAGGTCGCCTTCCCCTCCTCTTCGGCCTGTGCCAGTTTGGCAAAAATCGAACTGCCGTGCGCCTCATCGCCTGTAATATAATACGCACGCAGCCAATGCAGCTTGCAGGGACCATCCGCCATCGAGAGCATCAGGCTCTGCCGCAGGGCATTTTTGGCAATTCCGTACTGGCTCTGCGGTTTACAAGGCGTGCTTTCATTGATCGGGCCTTCCCAGTAACCGACCTCATGCATGGTTCCCATGACACTAAGACACTGGAGCCCGCCTTCTACCAAATGATTCAGAAATACCACATGCGATGAAAGGTCCCGCATATGCGCCGGAGAATTGTGACGGAATCCATCACGCCACGCCAGATGGATGCAGACGTCCGGGCTGCCCAGCTGACGGTAAACATCCCGGTCGCCGCTGAAAATCGGTACATCGCAAAACTCTGCCCGATCATCCAGTCCTTTGAAGGCAAAATCCGATGCAATCACACGGTATCCACGGTCCAGCGCATTTTTTACAACGTGGCGTCCGATGTAACCGGCAGCGCCCGTCACCAAAATCGTTTTCATGGCAGTTCCTCGCTTATTTCCTGCATTGTTTGCTTGTAAAAAGGTCGTACAGGCCCTGCATCCGAAGCTGATAGAGCAGCAGTGCCGCTGTTTTCTTTTTATTTTGCCCTGTCCCTTGCCAAAAGTCAAGTGCATGTGCACTGTATCCCGAAAGGATTTTGCGCAGTGTACGCCACGCATAGCGCCGCAACGCTGCCGGAGCGTTGGCATCCCGCAGCTGGTGCATCAAAAACGTTATGGCCTCCGCGCGGCGCAATGCCCAGACCTTGCCGCGTTCCGATTCCGGGCAGCGGCTTTGAATGGCGCTGTGCTCAGCTTCCATCCAGGGCCCCAATGCTCCGATCCTGGCCCGAAGCGCCTGCGTGGTCTGACACACGGACGTACTCTGCGCCCCCTCATAATGTCGGTAAACATTGTCGGGCAAATATACCGCACGATCCGTTTTGGCATACAAAGTCATGTTGAAGATGAAATCTTCCAGCCCATAACGGCAGCGTTCATCAAAACGAACACCTTCCAGGATTTGCCGTCTGTACAGCGCATTCCAGACAAACTGCGGTCCGCTGTTTTGCAGAAAAGCAGAGTACCCCTCCTGCCACATCCGGCAGATCATTCCCGGTTCATGTTTCTGTTCGCGGAATTCCCCATCCGGTCCTTCCCGGTACAGCTGGTAATTGCCGCGGACTATATCCGCCTGTTCTCGCTCTGCGGTTTCATACAAACGCTGCAAGGCTCCCGGCAAAAAGGTATCGTCATCATCGCAGAATGTAATATAATCGCCCCTCGCAACACTCAGGCCACGGTTCCGGGCAGCGCAGATCCCGGCATTTTTCTGCGAAATAACCCGGATACGGGTATCCCGCCGGGAGAGTTGATGGCAGATGGACGGTGTGTTATCTGTTGAACCGTCATCCACCAGAAGAAGCTCCATTTCTTCAAATTCCTGCGCCAGAATGGACTCCACTGCCGTCTGCAATGTGGATGCGGCGTTATATATCGGTATAATAATGCTGATCCGTATCGCCACGCAGCGTTCGTTCCTTTCTGAATTACTTTTTCAAAGCCAGATACAGCCGGTCATACGGAAGATGAACCGGGAACAATCTTGCCAGAAAACCGATTTTCCAACGGGCCTCGGACAGATCCTTTTTCAACATTTTGGGATGGACCACGTACCACCGGCACGGCCTAGGGGCAGCCAATGGATAAATACCTCCATCTTCGACCGATAAATCGCCCAACAGTTCCAACTGTGTACGATCCGGGGTACGTACCATCTGTAAAAACGGTTCGATTGCCAAATCAGGGCCAATCAGAAGTTCTGCCAGAACACTCTTGCCCCAGGCACGCGCAAATGCAAGCGCCCCCTGCTGAAGCTCCGCAATCACCGGTTCGACAATCGCCTTTTCTCTTTGTACTGTGATCGTTTCGCCACAGCGGTGATATCCTGCGGTCGCGCCCACATCCTGTGAGATCATTCGCTCCAGCATGGGTTGCCCCGCCCAGTACAGCCGTGCTTCTTCCTGCGCCAGGGAAAGAAAGACTTTTGCGCGCTCTTGTGAAAGCCTTGCACGAAGTCTCGCATCTCCCGAGAGCTGCAGCCCATTCAGACGGATACCACACAGCGCTTCCAACAGCATCTGAGTCGTTCCTCCGCTGCCAATATCCACCAGAATATCTCCGTCCTTCAAACCGCTGTTTTTCAAGTACTCCAACACCAGCAAGGCATCCTGTGGCGCCTGCAGAACCGCCAGCAGTTCTTTGAGGGACTCCGGGATTTCTCCCGGCTGTACAGCCTTCAGATCAAAACACTTTTCCGTCCATGCTTTCGGGCAGGTTGTTCCACAATATGCGGCAATCTGTGCACCACTTAAAACCTGCCTGGGCAATGCATACACAAGTAGTTCATACTGCCGTTTCGCCAACAGGGCAGGACATAAGCTGCGCCGTGATATTTGAAGGTATTCGGTTTTTTCGCCGGGATACATAAGGGCATAGACAATGCGCGTCAGGTACATATCCCGTGCCAAAAAGAACACCCGTGCATTTCCCTGTTCCTGGCGGCGCTGATGAATCCATTGGCAGAAAGCCACTTCCAAGGGCCCCAGCACAGAAAAACCCAACGCTCTTCCGCCATAAGGCATTCCCGACAATCGGTTCTGCACAAAAGCCCGCACCGCTCCGGAGAGGAAGTCCCTGCTCTGAACGCATCCCGGCACAGGATCTGGTGCCGGCAAATGCCACGCACGAACGCCCGCCAGTGCAGCCCCCAGGACATCAGCGCGCCAACTGTCCCCTACGAACAGAACCTGGCGGGCTTTTAATCCTGTTTCCCGCAGAAAGCGACGGAACAAACCGCCGCTTCGTTTCTGTACACCGAAAGAACAGGATACGAAACCGCCTTCCATCATATCATAGCCGCATCGAAGCAACATCGTATGAATCTGTTCGGGCGGCAGATACATATCCGAAATAAAATAGATACGCTTTCCTTGTGCATGCAGTTTGCGGACCGCTTCCAGAACCGGAAGATTCGGCACGGCTGCCAAAACTTCCAGCGCGCACTCACGCGACGGATCCTCCCCCGAAAGCGCGGGCTGTTCATAAATTTTCGCAAGCGTCACTTCCTGCTGCGCGGCAGCGCGAGCCAGCTGTTCCGCCTGAATCCGTTTTTGAGCAAATTCCTCCCCAGCAAGCCTAAAGAGATCCGTGGGCTTGTCTACATCCCGTTTGAGCAATGTGTCAAATACGTCAAATGCCACCGCATCATAGGATGCCGCCTGGCGAACAATCGCATTTTTAATATCCATCATGGCAAATAAGAAATTTTCGGGAAGAAGCGCACGCCCTCCCAAAAGCCTTTCCAGATCGTTGCAATCCGTGCGAAACGTTGGCCGCGGGTATCACGCAAAACCTGCAGCGTATGCCACAGGTCTTTTGCCAGCAGCCACAGCCAGCCACGAATTCCCTCCCGCCGATACAAAACCACATCATTTCGATAGAAATAATGGTATCGGCTCCATCGGGACGGTGCATCGGTTGCAATGTTTACCGTTCCGGGATTTTGCATGGCATGAACCACACGACTGTTCGGAGCAACATAACAGGGCAGTTCCCGGGAAATACGCCGGGTATACTCCCAGTCGTCCGACCAGATAAAAAATTCGGCAATAGGCAATCCGTATTCCCGGATCACCGCCACAGGAAGAAACAAAGAAACAAAGCTGGCCATCACCGAAGGGATGGTCGCCCCTTCGTAATTTTCCAGGTCGGTATAGGGAGATTTGCGCTGCCGATTCATGGGCTGATCTGTACCATCCGGTGCCAGTGCGCGACTGGAAAGCCATCCGTAGGAACGCTGCAGTTCGTGATCCGCCTGCAGCAACTTTTCCAGTGCTTCCGGCTCGGGAATGGTATCATCATCCATCAGCCACAAGGCGTCGTATCCAGCCAACGCTGCCTCCCGCACACCGTAGGCAAAGCCACCGGCACCGCCCAGATTGCGGCCCGTATTCCGGTAAATCAAATTCGGCAGATTCATTCCGCGAACTGCCGCTTCCGTTCCGTCTGTGCTGGCATTATCAATGACCCAAATGGCAGCAAGGGCCGCTGTTTGCGCATCCAATGCCTGCAAGCATTGCTGCAACAACGGCAATCGATTGTAGGTGACCACCACCGCAGCCACGTGCATCGGTTCAATCATGATTATTCGGGAAGAACTTCCGCTTTACAAACGAAAAGCCCTTATGCAACCAATTTTGATGTTCCATATATACAAGATCCAGTTCTTCGTAGCTGATATTATTGGTCATGAGCCATGCGTCCAGCAGACGTTCGCTCACAAAACCAAACACGCGCTTGTCATTATCGGAATACCCGGTCATATCCAACTCTCGTTCCAGTTCAAACAAAATATCAAAAAGCCAGGTACAGTAATGGCACAACAACTCCCGCTTCATTACAAACATATTGAAGTGATGGCCGTGAGTTTTGGACATATACAGGTCATACGCAGGCAGATATTCAGGACACTTTCGTTCAATAATCGACCGCGTTACCGCCAGATCCTGCTTATGATGTGCGTGGATATACTGCGTGTAATTGGTTTCAATAAAATAGTGGCGCTCTTTTGGCAGTACCACGTTGGTGGTAGCCAAAATGGTCCCCAGTTCTTCATGCCCGATCACACGCTCTTTTTTCGGCGCGAAAATGCTCTTCCGGCGGCTGCCGAAATAGCGGCGGTAATGAACAATGCCGATATAATCGGAGTCAATATTATGGGCAGCCCAATAAAGGCCGGTCAGTTCGCAAAAGTTCGCATTGCGTTCCGATATATTTTCGCCCGTATCATCCCCGATGTATCCTATCGCAGGGTGAACGGCATGCCCCATCTGAACCGGAAGATACATCGGATCATCCGGCACCCAGTATGGTTTATGCGTGGCAATGATTATGGTCGTCTGCAAAGTGGTCTCCCCGCTTCGTTTTGGCTGCACACAAATGTCACTTCACCTGTGCCGCCTGGCTTTTCACTATACTTGGCTATACATAAAATTTAGTATAGCGCTTTTTCGTCAGAATACAAGTTACAGAACGGTAACCGCCTTATTCTCCGTCTGCCTCAAACTGCTCCTGTTCTTCGGCCAGTCGTTCCCACTCATCGTACAATTCCTGCTGATGAAACCGCGTATCATCCAGTTCATCACATTTATCGCGCAGCAGCAGATGGTCCCGCAGTACCTGCGGGTCATTGATTTCATTTTCCAGCTCCACAATATGTGCGCCCAGTTCTTCAATTTCAGTTTCTACTGCTTTTAACCGGGCCCGTACCTCTGCCCTGCGTCTGCGCTGTTCTTTGCCGTAAGTCTGGCGCTTTACCGATTCTTCGGGCTTGTTTTTTTCATTCGCCGATGCGGTGTTGCGGTTTTTGAGAGCCTCAAAATTGGCGTAAAAAGTTGCCTTGCCTTCTTCCAGATATAAAATCGGGCACCCAAGCGACTGCATCAAATATCGGTCATGGGTTACCAGCAGCAATGTACCTGTGTAGGCCACCAACGCTTGCGTCAGGCTTTCCCGCATATAAATGTCCAGATGGTTGGTAGGTTCGTCCAGGAACATAAGATTCGGACGTTCCAGCGCCAGCTCCGAAAAGCGAAGCCGAGCCAGTTCTCCACCGGACAGCTGTGCACAATCTTTAAATACGTCTTCTCCTCGATAGCCGAATCGCGCCAGATGACTGCGCACTTCCAATTCCGTAAAGCGCGGATATTGATTCCAGATAGCATCTATGACCCGGCCGGCTCGCCGAGCCTGCTGCTGTGTGAAGACACCTGGTTTTGCACCACTGCCCAGTCGAACCATTCCTCCACTGGGGCGCCGCTTGCCATCCAGCACCTGCAGAAGGGTAGATTTGCCTGTGCCATTGGGGCCCGCGATAATCAGCTTATCTCCCCGATGCACCGTGTAATCCAACCCGTCAATCAGTGTGCGTTCCCCGATGCGAACTGTAAGATTTTTCATAATCACCAATTCGTCATACGGCTCAATATCATAGGTAAAGCGGAAATTTAATTCCCACGCTTCTGCAGACGGTGCCTCCACGATCTCCAGCTTTTCGAGCTGCTTGCGGCGGCTTTGTGCCATTTTGGTTGTAGAGGCACGAACCAGGTTGCGGTCAATATAATCCTGCAACTTTGCCGCTTTCTCTACAGCGGCATCATGCATTTTTTGTTGGCGCTCGTCTGCCGCCTGCCGCTGCGGGAGATAGGCTGAGTAATTGCCCCGATACGTATTGATTGTTTTCCCACGCAATTCCCAGATTCTGGTACACACCGCATCCAGAAAATACCGGTCGTGGCTGACAACCAGAACCGCACCGCGATACGATTTGAGATATTCCTCCAACCAGTCCATTGTTTCAATGTCCAGATGGTTGGTAGGTTCGTCCAGAATCAAAAGATCGGGCCGCTCCAGCAGCAGCCGCGCCAAACGCAAACGGGTTTGTTCTCCTCCAGAAAGCACACCGGCAGGCTTTTGCCAGGTTTCGGCAGGGAATCCCATGCCGTTAAGCACCTTCTTGATCTGGGTATCCATCTGGTAAGCATCCATGGCATCAATCACCGCGTTACAATGGTTGATATCCTCCTGGATGCGCTGATTCTCCGGGTGCACCGCCAGTTCTTTCTGAAGCGTTTCCAAACGTTCCAGTGCTGTCAGGGCGGGGGCAAAAGCCAGTCGCATAGTCCCATAGACATCCAAAGACGGGTCCAGATGCGCATTTTGTTCCAGATATCCGCAGGTGACACCGTTACCAAAGGCAGCAGTACCGGCGTCCGGCAGACTTTCACCGTATAAAATCCGCAAAAGCGTAGTCTTTCCGGTTCCGTTTGCGCCAATGATTCCAATCCTGTCGCCGCGCTCCACGCCAGCATTCACATCCTGGAGAACTTCATGTTCACCAAAGCTTTTTCCCAATTGTTGCAGTTCCAGCAGCATAACGGTTCCTTCCCCATTCCCTCTCCCAAAAGATGCCGCTGCCTTATTGAAAAGCAGCGGCACACAGCCCGTGGCTGCCCCCGTTCAGGGCCGCTCAGGCTTCGTTGCTGTGGCGGCGGTTGCGCACACCGATATTTTCCAGTTCTTCGGATTCCATAACAATCTTGTACAGTTCCTCATAGGAATGGATCTCGTACTTGGGGTGGATATCTGTTACATTTTCTTCGTTTTTGAAATTGACCCAACAGGTATCCACGCCAGCATTTTGACCGCCTTTGATGTCGGCCAGAAGATCATCCCCCACCATCAGAACGCGGCTCCGGTTGGAAATTCCCAAGTCTTTGAGTACATGCTCAAACAGTTTGGCAGAAGGTTTGGCCGCACCGACTTTTTCGGAAATATAAATACCATCCATGTATTTTTCCACACCGGAATCCCGGATCCGTGCCTGCTGAACCATAGCCGCACCATTGGATACCGTTGCCAGTGTTGCCACTTCCCCCAGTTCCTCCAGCGCATTCAGCGCGCCCGGGATCAGATCCGAATGTGTGGCAAGCAATTCTTCGTAGCGGTCATTCATGGCATGGCTCTTCCCATTATCCGGCAAGTCCATCGCCTGCAAAAACCGCAAAAACCGCGTCTGAAACAGCTTGGCCTTGTTGAGTTTTCCCTTTGCCAAAGCATCCCACAGTTCCCGGTTCACTTTGTGATAAACTTCGCAGGCGTGCCCATCATGCGGCAGATCATATTCTGCCAACATCTCTGTCAAAGCTTGCCGCTCTGCCGCATCGAAATCCAATAATGTGTTATCTACATCCAGCAAAACGCATGTGTAAATCGCCATTCTCGTCTTATTCCTCTCGCTCAGTTCGCACTGCTCTGTTTTACGCAGGCAATACCATGGTCAAAAGTATCATCAGCCTTCCTGCTTCGTGGAGTCTGACGAAGGTGCCGGGGACGCCGTGGGCGTAGGCACCGGCGTAGGTGCCGCCGAAACCTTCAATTCAAAAACCGCCTCTGCGCCGTTGTTGCTCGCACGGATATGATAGGTTCCCTCCTGGTTGGCCGTAAAGGTCACCTGATCACCCGTAGCTTGCCAGGAAGTTTCATCGCAGCGCCAGGTCACATCCCCCTGCTTGTTCTGCACATTGGCATTAAGCGTGGTGCTGCCTCCCGCAGTAATGGTACTGGTACCACTGATGCTGATTGCCGTCGGGTCCGACTGAACCGTTACCGTGATTTGAGCAGAAGAGAACGTACCGTTGATCTCAATGCCGGCACGTACAACATAGCTGCCTGCTTCGCTGGGCGTGAAGGTAAACGTACCGCCGTTTTGCTCCAGTTCGTCATTAACCGACCATTGTACATTGCTGTTGTCGTAGCTCTTACCGCCCAGTTTCACTGTTGCGGTGATGGAAATGGATTCCCCTTTTTTGATGGTAGAATCTCCACGGTCCAATGTAAGCTCTACACGCGCATCATTAAACATGGCCGTCACGGAAATATCTTTTTTTACAACATCATAGCGCGTAGCATCGGTTACACCATCGCTCCATTTATAGAAGGTGTACCCTTCCGCAGGCACCGCTGTCACGCTGACCTGGGCACCCGATTCCGCCTGGATTTCCAAGCTGGTAACACCGGTTTTACCATTTCCCGTCAAGGTTCCCTTAGCCGAATCCTCTACCGCATAATTGGCCGTGAATTTAGTCGGCGTGGCGGAGGGCGTGGGTGACGCACTGCTTCCGGAAGCAGCCTGTGCCGCACGCTTGGGAATATCATCCGTATCCGGACGGGTGTCATCTGTCTGGTACGCATGGGATTTTACATATTCCAGAACGGCATTGGCTCCCGCCGCGTTCAGGGTTCCTGCCGAAGTGTCTACATAGCTGGCTTCTGCATAGCCTTTGCTGTCCTTGAGTACCTCGGAAAGATTCAGATACTTATACCCCATTTCATTACAGGCTTCTGCAATGGCCTGGTTGAACTGGTCGATGAGGGTCTGGGTTTGCGCGGCATTCTCGCTGTCCTTCACAACCGGCGGAATGGCACAGGCAATCAAATCACAGTAGGAGTAAGAGTTCTTGATGTTCTGCAGGGCCTGTTTGTAATCGTTCATGAATTCATCAACGGTAACAGATCCGTCCACATCATTGCTGCCGATCATAACATATACGCGGCGCGCCTTCATCTTGGCAATTGCCTGCGGAATGGTATACGTATTCGCATCGTCCTCAAATGCAACGCAGCTTTCCTTCAGGAAATTGGAGATTTTCAAATCTTCCTTGCCCGCATATTGGTCCAAAGTAATACGTCCATCCTTTTGCAGCGCCAAAGCTGTACGATCGCCTACAAACAGGCTGGATGTAATGTAAGAATCATCTGCGGAAGCATCTTTCAAAACCGCTTCCAAGCTGGTATCCACAGGATAAAGATCCGGATCGTAAGAGTCATTTGCGCCAAACAAGTTCAGGCTTTGAGGCAGAATCCACGCCAAAACAAAACTGATTACCACCGCCAGTACGCACGCAGCCAGCACAATACAGGCTTTGCGTTGAATCGGGCTAAGGCCGGACGCGACACGGGATTGTTTACGGCTCATGGGTAACAGTGACCTCCTTGGTTGCAGCATGGGGTACGGCAAGCCATATCCCACCTAGTATAAACGAAATCATTATAGCATAAAATCAGCCTTTTGAATACACATTTTCCAAAAATGTAACGTATTACAAAAACATTACAAAAAAAGACCAGCTGGACAGCCGGTCTTTGTCATTTATCAGGACAGAAGCATTCGGTCATTGGCAAAGTCGCCATCACTCACCTGTTCAAACCGCTTCAAAAGATCACTTACCTGCAAATTCGCCTTTTCCTCATCACGGACATCGTAGATCACACGACCTTCATACATCATGATCAGCCGATTCCCGTATCGGATGGCATCCTTCATGTTGTGCGTAATCATCAGTGTTGTAAGATGATTTTCATGGACAATTTTATCCGACAACGCCAGAACTTTTGCGGCGGTTTTCGGGTCCAGTGCCGCAGTATGCTCGTCCAAGAGCAGAAGCCGCGGCTTTTTCAGCGTTGCCATCAACAGCGTAACGGCCTGCCGCTGCCCGCCGGAAAGAAGTCCCACCTTGCTGGTCATACGGCTTTCCAACCCCAGATCCAGCGTTTTCAAAAGCTGATAATATTCTTCATGCTCTTTTTTGGTTATCCCCGTTCGAAGCGTTCTGGCCATCCCGCGCCGGGCTGCCAGCGCAAGGTTTTCATCGATCCCCATGGTGGCTGCCGTTCCCATCATCGGATCCTGAAAAACACGGCCGATATATTTTGCACGCTGATGCTCCGACAGGCGGGTCACATCTTTCCCATCGATGATGATTTTTCCCATATCAATGGGCCATACACCGGCCACAGCGTTCAGCATCGTAGACTTACCGGCGCCGTTACCGCCAATCACCGTAACGAAATCCCCGTCTTCCAATTTCAAATCCAAACCGTTGAGAGCCACTTTTTCGTTTACCGTGCCAGCGTTGAAGGTCTTATAGACATTTTTGATTTCAAGCATTGTTTTTGTCCCCCTTCTTCACGGTTGGCTTGGTAAAATAGCGGCTCTTCCAGTAAGGAACCGTCAGGAACACCGCAACGACCAGCGCAGTGAGCAGCTTCAGGTCATCGGTAGACAGTCCCAGACGCAGTACAAAAGTCATAACCATATAATAGATAATCGCACCAATCACGGCTGCAATCAGTTTCAGCGCAAAGTTGCGGAACACCTTGCCGAAAATCACTTCTCCGATAATCACAGCTGCCAGCCCGATAACGATAGCACCGCGGCCCATATTGATATCAGAGAATCCCTGGTATTGTGCCAGAAGTCCGCCGGACAGCGCCACAAGGCCATTGGAAATCATAAGTCCCAGAACCTTGGCAAAGCTGGTATTGATTCCCTGCGCACGAGCCATGTTCTGATTGGCACCAGTAGCGCGAAGCGAACATCCGAGCTCCGTGCCAAAGAACCAATAAAGCACCGCTACCAGAACGCCGCAGAATATCACAAGGGTCAGCAAGGGATTATTCAACGCCGCATCCCGTACATAACGAGCCGATACCAGCAAATTGTACTTATCAACACTGACCGGAAGGTTGGCCTTACCGCCGCCAGTACCAGTGCCCATGATTCGCAAGTTTACAGAATACAAAGCCAGCTGTGTAAGAATGCCGGACAAAATGGCCGGAATCCCGCACGCCGTATGGAACAGACCTGTCACCATACCTGCCAGCATACCGGCGAGTGTGGCCGCCAAAAGAGCAAAACCTACCGGGACTCCGT
>ERZ1090867.566-NODE-568-length-15099-cov-6.593991_pt1 | contig 15099 bp, 17 predicted proteins | sample MGYA00478476_ERZ1090867 | MGnify/ENA primary metagenome ERZ1090867 (study PRJEB33644, sample SAMEA5815742) | chicken gut metagenome | biome: Chicken; feature: Gastrointestinal Tract; material: Caecum | place: Ireland | collected 2019-01-01 | study: A study of the... | reverse complement strand
TCCTTATCGAATAATCCATTCAAAAGGTCTATAAAACTAATTGTTTCATTAGATGCATTAAAATTCTCTTCGACCAGTGAAATTATATTGTTATTAACGGATGAGGGATCATTTTAAATATGATGTATATACAACTTACGGCATCAAAAGGCAGGGCTGGTGGTGAATCTCTATTTTCTTTTCATCAGTTGTCTTTTTTATTTTGTTTCTATAGGTAGCTGTTGACGTCAGATAAAGCGATTTAGGTAAAAGGTTGTATCATTACAACCTTTTGGGCGTTTTTTTATATCTTTGCATTGTTTGTTGATAAATATGAATATGAAGTATCTTAATATAAAGAAAGCGTTGACTGCATGGCAGAATTTGCAGCCGCTGTCGGAGAAGGATAGGGAAAGGCTCAGTCGCCGTTTTACTGTGGATTTCAATTACAACAGTAATCATATTGAGGGTAATACGTTGACTTATGGCCAGACGGAAATATTGCTACTTTTCGGCAAGGTGATTGGGGAGGCAGACGTGCGTGACGTGCAAGAGATGACCGCGAGCAACGTAGGCCTGCGAATGATGACGGAAGAGGCTACGGTGAAGGGAGTGCCATTGACACAGAATTTTATCCGGACATTGCATAAAACCATATTACGAGAAGATTATACTGTTTATCGAGATTTGCCTGGTGGTATGCAGACGAGTTATGTAATTCATGCCGGCCAGTATAAGACTCGGCCTAACAGTGTTATCACCCGATATGGGGACAGATTCGAATATGCCTCACCCGAGGAGACTCCCGGACTGATGGGAGACTTAGTGGACTGGTATAATACAGCAGAACAAGAAAGGAAACTATCTCCAGTAGAGTTGGCCGCACTGTTTCACTACCGTTATATACGCATTCATCCTTTCGAGGACGGTAACGGTCGTATTGCCCGGCTGTTGGTCAATTACATCCTAACGCGCCACGACTATCCAATGATTGTGGTTCGTAGTCGTAAAAAGAGCGAATATCTGGAAGCTTTGCATCAGACAGATCTCGAAGTAGGTCCTGTCCCTAGTGATGGAGCCCATGCAGGGGTCAAGGATATCCGTCCTTTTTTGAAATATTTCAATGACTTGGTGGCTACAGAAGTGTATAATGATGTGCTGTTTGTGAGCGAGAGGAATGAGAATGTGTGGTGGTATGATGGGGAACGGATTGCATTCCGAACGCCCAATTATACAAAAATACTGAACGCTATGCGAACTCAGCCCACGCTGACGCTGGCGGACATGAAAGAGGAAACGGGTATTAGCGTGACGGCTATTCAGAAACTGTTGGTACAGTTAATCTCCAATAAATACGTGGAGCGCGGAGAGAAGGATGGTAGCTGGAGAGTGTTTGTGACACAGTGATATACTATTAATACCGGAAATACAGGGACTGGTCACAACTATCCCTATCGGGGTATTCGACTGGATATTGTTCGACGCCTGTCCTATGGCCTCGGTAGAAGTGCTCTATGAGCTGTGAAACAAGATGGAATGGATCATTCTCTCATCTGTTTGCATCAATATATTGTGATATTTAATTTTCAATTATTGCAAACATAATAATTTGATTCTGAATTACCAAAAGCATAGTTAATTCTGCACTCTCCGTTTCCTGCGCTTCCGTATCATTTCGTACTCTTCATAGGGATCCGGTGCTGCGGCTTCGTCGAGCAGCGTATCTACGAGGTCGAACAACAGCCATTTTCCCGCCGTGTCGCTTCGCTGCGGACGCCTGTCGGGGATTCGTTCCGGCTTCTTGGGATTGGCAGGTAAGTTTTCTTTTTCTGTATTCCGGGTTTCTTCCCCGGCCTGCGCGAACAGCCTCTCGAAGTTGTTCGCCGAAAACGCTCTGTCGAGCCGCGAGCCGTTTACGACCAGCCGGTTGTCATGATCGATGAAGGTGACGCCGAAAATCCTCCCGTCGTTCTTCCCGCTGCGGTGGAACACGACGGAAATTCCCGCCCGGCGCATTGTTTCAGCGAACTCTTCCGGCGTTCTGCATTGTCGCATCGCCTGCCGGATGGCTTCTTTGGTTGGCTCCAGCCGCTCCCTGTTTTCCCGAATCCAGCTCTTCGTTGCGGCGTACTGTCTTTGCAGGGCGTCGTACCCGACATCCCGCCCGATGCGGCTGGCAGGGATCGGGTTGCCGATACGTTCCCCGGAGGCGTCGAGCGCTCCGTACAGTACACCTTCGTAGGTGCGGCCCCGTGCTTCTCCGCGACACTCTTCGAGCCAGACGTTGAAAGGCCGCAGCAGCGTGTTCAGCTCTCCGGCCGATGCAAAGCGGTAGCGGTCCGTCATACTACGCACGACAGAGGCCACCTGTGCCCGTACATTGCCAGCCCGATAATCGACCCGCCGCAACTCCTCGAATACCGGTCGTTCTCCCTGCGAAGAGTGCAATCCGTATTGTCGTTCGAGTTCCCGTGTAATTTCTTGAGAGCGTTTACGGTCGTTGTAGCGGTCGATCGTTTTCCCGTCCGGCCCGATACAGATAGATACGATATGGAGGTGACTGCGGGCTATGTCTTCGTGTTTGAAGACGACGAAGGGCTGGGCGCCGTACCCCATACGTTCCATGTATTCGTGCGCTATTTCGATGAGCCGCGCATCCGACAGCCGGTCTTCCGGGTGAGGATTGAGCGAAGCGTGAAATACCGGGTCGGACAATCGGGAGCGCGGGTCGGACAAGTGAGGTGCGAATGCTTCCACCAATTTATGAAAGTCTATTTTACCGTCGAGGGGCATTACCGGGAGTTTGTGACAGCACAGTACGCCGGCTGTTTCTTTATCGACTTTCAGCTTGTTATACTCCAGCACGCCGACGATATTTTTGCCATAAGTTATTCTTGCGACCATTGCTCCTGCATTTGTTTGGCGAGTGCTTCGATACGTAAGCTGAGTGCCTTCAGTTGGCGCGTATAGCCGGTAAGAATATCGAGTTGCGTGAGGATAGCGCGGTCGGAATAGCGCGAGTGTACCTGCCGGACGACCTGGTTATAGTTGTTCCCGAGCTTGGAAAATTGCCAGTAAAAATCGTTCAGCCGGGCGATGAATTGGGCTTTCGAGGTATCGATTTTATAGACTTTCAGCTCTCAGCCGAAGAGTCGTGAAAGGATGAATCGGGAGATGTTCTTCGTACAATCGGCCTCTTCGAGCATCTTGCGGAAGCGGATTTCCTGCTTGTCATTCAGCAGAAAGTTGTAACGGTGTGTTTTGGGGTCGGCAGCTTTAGGCCGTCCGCTTTTCTTGTGTACCATAATGATAGTTGAAAGGGTTTGCGACTTGGGAGCGAACCATAGCCCGACAGCCGAAGGCCGCCGGGCCTTTTCGTATGCGGGAAACATTTTCCGCATACGAAAAGATACCTTGCTCTCGGCCCTTGCCGAGAAAACCGCTCCGCACGCGGAGCGGCCTTCGATGCCGGGAAACTACCGGTTCGTCCGACGGTGCAATGTTACGAAAGAATCCATAACGGCACAATGACCTGAAACGGCCTGCGGGTGCCTGTGAGTGTCGTATTCCCGAAATGGAATCCGAGAAGATTTTCAAGTAGTTTCTTTGTCGGTGGATGAATGGCCGCAGGCTTTGCAATCGTGCATTCATTACACTCATGCACTTATTGAATGAACTCATTGCACTCACGCATTCACTGAACAACTGCACTCATTGCCGAAATGAACTCATGTAATAAATGAATCCGCTGAATGAACTGAAATATTGCAATCGTGCATTCATTGCACTCACGCATTCACTGAACGACTGCACTCATTGCCGGAATGAACTCATGCAATGAATGAATCCGTTGAATGAACTGAAGTATTGCAATCGTGCATTCATTGCACTCACGCATTCACTGAACGACTGCACTCATTGCCGGAATGAACTCATGCAATGAATGAATCCGTTGAATGAACTGAAGTATTGCAATCGTGCATTCATTACACTCACACACTCACTGAATAAACTCATACAACCTTAAATCAATCGAATATGGACAAACAACCTGTTTTTATTTCGATCGCCAATCAAAAGGGAGGTATCGGAAAATCAACTTACACAATTTTCACGGCCAGCCTGCTTCATTACCGGATGGGTTACCGGGTTTTGGTAGCTGACTGCGATTATCCGCAATGGAGCATCGCCCGACAGCGCGAGCGGGATTTGGATGTCATGGAAAGCTCCGAGCGTCTCAAGCAGCAGATGATGACGCAGTACAAACAGACGGGACAGAAGGTATGGCCCGTGTTGGAAACCCAACCATCGAGTGCTCTGGCAGACATCTCGAACTACATCAGACAGGAGGAGGTACCGGATGTCGTGCTGGTCGATTTCCCCGGTACCATCGGAACCAAAGGGGTATTGGGGCTTATGGCCTGCATGGATTATCTGTTTGTGCCGGTCAGAGCAGATAAGACGGTTCTGGAGAGCTCGATAACTTTCGCCCGAACCATTAACGAGGGGATTATCGCCCGTAAGAGTTCACCGCTGAAGAGCGTGAGTATGTTTTGGACCATGCTTGACCGACGGGAACGCACTCCGCTGTACGAACACTATGAACAAGTCATCCGGCATTTCGGTCTTTCACTGATGCGGAGCCGTCTTCCTATGCGGAGCCGTTTCAGCCGAGAGTCCGATGGCAACGGAGGCATCTTCCGCTCAACGCTGTTCGCCGCCGACCGCTCCTTTACCGTCGATAGCGGGATGGATGATTTTCTTGCGGAATTATGTGCTATTGCAAAATTAGAGTAGTATGGCACGACGACAGAACGAACCTTTCGACGAAGAGGTCTTGCGTATGATCGCCAGCCGCATGAACAGCGTTCCGGCTCTGGAGGATTCCGCCATGGGCGTTGCGGCGGATTCCGAGGCTTCCGATGCCGAGCGACCTGCCCCGGAAAAGCCTCGCCGCCGGCCCGGGAAATCCTCCTATGCCGAAATCTTCCTCTCACCGATGGTCGTGCAGCGCCGCACGGCCGTCTATGTCAGCGAACAGGTGCGGGACGCTATTTCGACCATTGTCCGGCATTTGGGATCGTCGGGCGAGCTGTCCGTCAGCGGATACGTGGAAAACGTACTGCGACATCATCTGGAGAAGTACCGGGAGGAGATCAATACGTGCTATAAAGCCTCGGCACGGGATAAGCTGTTATAGGACTATGAGAGATATTTTTTTCACGTTTCTGGGCCTTGGTACGGCCTATCTCTATTTGGATAAGTTCCTGTTCCGGGGACACCTCGGAAATCTTTTCGTGGAGGGTTGGCGGCATCTTCTGCACCTGCCCCGACGTCGCAAAGGCTCTTCGTCTGAGGCGTCGCCACCAGTTACGCTGCCGTCAGCGGACTCTTCCGACGGGCAGCTTATCGAAAGAAAGGTGTACACTTCATGCCAGCGGGTGCCGGAAAGTGACATGGCCGCGAAAACGGCATCAAACGCCTCTGCGGGCGATAACTTTGAAGACGGAAACAGCCCCCGGGGAGGCTCGGTCGTCGAAACGTGGAGTGCAGAATCGTTCCGTGGCATCTCACAATGGAATGACGAAGGTTTCGCACTGAATGAGAATCAGGAGAGCCTGTCCGATACCGAGCGGATTCGTCAGGAGGTACAGCAGGCGCTAAGCCGGATTCCGAATGAGGAAGATTCGTTTGCCGAAGAGTTGGAGCCTACGGACGAGGAGAAATACGGTCCTTCGCCGGACCATGCCGGGAGTTTTTTCTAATGGATTGTTTCACTTAAATCATCAAGATTATGAAGATGTGCTATTACGACTCGGGGTGAATTGAGCGCCCATGACCCCAGTTTACCGGCGGCAGGCCGGTAGTGGTCTGCCGCCCGAATTATTTCACTTTTAAACTATTTCGAAATGAGCACGAAACGAAAAAAAATGACTGTACTTCTGTCCTCCCTTCTGTTTGCCGTGGGGCAGACATGAGCGCAAGGCAACGGTCTTCGGGGTATCTCGGAAGCGACCACCATGGTGACGAGTTATTTTGACCCGCTCACGCTGTTGATTTACGCTGTCGGAGCCGTCATTGGGCTGATTGGAGGCATAAAGGTCTACCAAAAATTCAGCAGCGGAGACCCGGATACCTCGAAAACCGCCGCTTCATGGTTCGGCGCCTGTATTTTTCTGATTGTCAGTGCTACGGTATTGCGCTCATTCTTCCTGTAACGGCTATGGCAGCGTATAATATCAACAAGGGCGTCGATGCCCGTGTGGAGTTTCACGGCCTGCGGGCGCAATACCTTTACCTTTTTGCCGGCGGACTGTTAAGTCTCTTCCTGCTGTTCGTTGCGATGTACCTTGCCGGCCTTTCCGCCGGAGTCTGCATCTTCGTCTGCAGCGCTGCGGGCGCTGCACTTGTCTGGGGTGTCTTCCGTCTTAACTCTCGCTACGGGCAATACGGGATGATGAAACTGCTTGCGGGGCTTCATCTGCCGCGCCGCATCATTCGCCGCCGCAGAATAGGACGTCTTATACGAATCACTAATCACTTCGACGACCATGCAGGGAACGCTTAAAACCGTATCGCTGGAGAGCTGTTTTCCGCTTCTGGCTGTCGAGCAGGGCTGTATCGTCAGCAAGAACGGCGACCTTACCGTCGCTTTCCGGGTGGAACTCCCGGAGGTCTTCACGCAGACCGCCGCCGAGTACGAGAGCCTGCACAGCGTATGGTGCAAAGCGCTGGCTATTCTGCCCGACTACACGGTCGTGCACAAGCAGGACTATTTCATCGAGGAGCGATACCGCTCCCGAATCGAGGCGGAAGAGTCGTTTCTGTCCCGTTCGTTCGAACGTCACTTCAACGAACGTCCCTACCTGCACCACAGTTGCTACCTGCTTGTCACGCGCACGACCAAAGAACGCATGAGGCAGCGGAGCGACTTCTCGTCCCTATGCCGAGGTGCGTTAATTCCGCGTGAGGCGCTGGACAGCGATGCCGTGACACGATTTCTGGAGTCGGTGGCGCAGGCCGAAAGTATTCTGAACGAAAGCGGCAGCCTGCACCTTCGCCGACTCTCGGCGGAGGAGGTCGTAGGCACGGCCTCGGAGCCGGGGCTGCTGGAGCGTTACTTCTCGTTGGGCGGCACAGCGGGTACGGTGGAGGATCTGCGACTCGATGCCGGCAGCGTGCGTATCGGCGAGCGGACGCTCTCGCTGCATACGCTCTCCGACCTGGACGACATCGCCCAAATGGTCGCTACCGATACGCGCTACGAGCGTCTTTCTACCGACCGGTCGGACTGCCGCCTGTCGTTCGCCTCACCCGTGGGATTGCTGCTGGGATGCAGCCACATATTGAATCAGTATGTCTTCCTGGACGATAATGAAGAGATCCTGCGGACGCTTGAGCGCACTTCGCGCAATATGAACTCTCTGTCGCGTTACTCGCGCTCGAATGCCGTAAACCGGGAGTGGATCGAAGAGTATCTGAACGAAGCACACGCGAACGGTTGGCGGTCGGTGCGCTGCCATGTGAATGTGGTCGCGTGGGCCGAGAGCGAGGCGGAGCTGAAGAGGGTCCGCAACGAAGTCGGCGCCCAGATCGCCCTGATGGGGTGCACGCCGCATCACAATACGGTGGATGTGCCGGTATTGTTCTGGGCCGGGATTCCGGGCAACGAGGGCGACTTTCCGGCCGAAGAGTCCTTCACCACCTTTCTTGAACCTGCTGTGTGCTTCTTTGCACTGGAGACCTGTGGCCGGGACAGCGCCTCCCCGTTCGGAATACGGCTTGTGGACCGACTGACGGGAGTTCCGGTTTTGGTGGACATCTCGGACGAGCCGATGAAGCGCGGCGTCACTACCAACAGAAATAAATTTGTCCTGGGGCCTTCGGGCAGCGGTAAGAGCTTCTTCACCAATCATATGGTGCGTCAATATTACGAACAGGGAACGCACATCCTGCTGGTGGATACGGGTAATTCGTATCAGGGGCTGTGCGAGCTTATCCGCCGCCGCACGCACGGCGAGGACGGCATCTACCTGACCTATACGGACCAGGAGCCGATATGCTTCAACCCCTTTTACAGCGAGGACGGGGTATTCGACATCGAGAAGCGGGAATCGATCAAGACCCTTATCCTCACGCTGTGGAAACGCGAGGACGAAGCCCCGACGCGGGCCGAGGAGGTGGCGCTCTCGAATGCCGTCAATCTTTTCCTTGCGGAGATGAAACGCAATCCGAACATTGTCCCGTCGTTCAATTCCTTTTACGAGTTCGTCGGACAGGAGTACCGCCGGTGGCTGCGGCAGAAGAACGTCCGGGAGAAAGATTTCGATTTGGAGGGCTTCCTGAACGTGCTGGAGCCATACTACCGGGGCGGCGAATACGATTACCTGCTGAACTCCGACCGGGAGATGGACTTGTTGCATAAACGATTCATTGTCTTTGAATTAGACAATATCCGCGACAACAAAACCTTACTGCCTATCGTGACGCTCATCATCATGGAGACGTTCATTTCCAAGATGCGCCGGCTCAAAGGCGTGCGCAAGATGATCCTTATCGAAGAGTGCTGGAAAGCCCTTGCTTCGGCCAATATGAGCGAATACATCAGGTACTTGTACAAAACCGTCCGCAAGTATTTCGGCGAGGCAGTGGTCGTGACGCAGGAGGTCGATGACATCATCTCCTCGCCGATTGTCAAGGAGACGATCATCAACAACGCCGACTGCAAGATTCTCCTGGACCAACGTAAGTACATGACCAAATTCGACGGCATACAGGCCATGCTGGGACTTTCGGAAAAGGAGAAGGCGCAGATTCTCTCGCTCAACCTTGCCCGGCATCCGGGTCGCAACTACAAGGAGGTATGGATCGGACTGGGCGGCGTGCAGTCGGCCGTCTATGCCGTCGAGGTTTCTAAAAGCGAATATTACGCCTACACGACCGAGGAGCGCGAGAAGACCGAAGTATTCGCCCTGGCCGAACGTATGGGCGGAGACCTGGAAGGTGCCATCCGCCGTATGGCTTCCGAACGCGGAACGGAAACGCCGGAAGTGACTATCCGCACGATTATCGATAACGCATAAACAGAAAAACAGATGAACGCAAAACAGAAATTGGCGGCTGAATTTGTCGAGCTGCTTAAACAACAGAGAAAGGAACATAACGAACGGGGGCGTTTCCTGGGATATGCGGAGCGCCTGGCAGCCCGCATACGCTTATGCGGCATTTGCGGCAGTTGGGTCGGCAACGGCACTACATACTCAATGCTGGTCAGCCCGCAAGAGGATGGCTTGTCTGTTCTGATATGTGATAATTCCCATTGTTACAAAACCGTGTTGCGGGATTTGTCGGCCGTGCTGCGTGACCGACAGATTGTTCTGGTTGGAGAGCTGGGACAGAGCTGCGGAAGAATCATACTGGATGAGAACGATGTGTTGCATTGTGCCGACTATGGGACGTTCCTTCGGGAGGACACGCTTTTACGCAACGAACTGCACGATATGCAAAACGACGGTCTTTCCGAAAGCGAGGCATAAAGGAATGGAGCGAGAGGTGATTTTGAAGCTGTGCGATTCGGCGATGGAGATACTTGCGGCCCTGCGCCGGGAGTGTGTACGGCCGATGTCTGCCGACTGAAAGCACACAGGAAAACCGAGGTATTCAAACGTAAAAAGAATCGGAATGAAAAGTAAAATATTGTTGACGGGCTTATTGTTGCTTTGCGTATCGGTAACGGCCCGGGCGCAGTGGGTGGTTTCCGACCCTTCGAATTTGGCACAGGGTATTGTCAATTCGTCGAACGAAATTTTCGAAGCCGCGAAAACCACACAGCAGATGTACCGGAACTTTCAGGAAACACAAAAGATATACCTCCAGGGTAAGGAGTATTACGACAAACTGCGCGGGGTAACGAATCTGGTGCGGAATGCCCGCCGAGTACAACAGTGTATCCTGCTGGTAGGCGAGATATCGGACATTTACGTGAACAATTATGATAAGATGCTTCGGGACGAGTATCTCACGGTCTCGGAGCTGACGGCTATCGCCCGTGGATACACGTCGCTGTTACAGGAGAGCACGAACCTGCTGCGCGACTTGCAGACGATCATCAACCCGTCGCAAATGTCGATGACGGACAAGGAGAGGCTGGATATCATAGACAAGTGCTATACGTCGCTCTCGCATCTACGCAACAGGGCCTGGCTGTTTACACGCTGCAATATCGCCACCGCCGTACTTCGGGCCCGCGAAAGCAACGATCTGAAACGCAGTCTCGCGCTTTACGGTACGGATGAAGAGAAATATTGGTAATCCTCTGGAGATAAATGTCTATGTTCCTACCGCTCGCATTTGAAAATCTGCACGTCGTACTGCGGACTCTGTTCGATAAGATGCTGCCGCTCTGCTCGGAGATGACTGCCATCGCCTCGGGTATCGCCGGATTAGGGGCGCTGTTGTATATCAGTTACCGGGTATGGCAATCTCTGGCACGTGCGGAACCTATCGACGTTTTCCCGCTGCTGAGGCCGTTCGCGCTGGGGTTGTGCATCCTCTTTTTCGAGCCGCTGGTGCTGGGTACCATCAACGGGATTCTCTCTCCGGTAGTTCAGGGTACGCACAAACTGCTCGTCGGTCAAACATTCGATATGGGGAAATATCAGAAAGACAAACAGGAGCTGATGAAAGCGACGGCCGAGGCGAATTTCGACCAGCTTGCAACGGCTCAGACCGGCGAAGAGACGACCGCGATGCTCGAAGAGATGAATCTGGAACCGGCGGACCTGATGGCCTTGCAGCAGATGTATGAGGAAAGTTCGTCATGGAGTTTGAAGGGCATGATCACCAAAGCGTTTCACTGGCTGCTGGAGCTGCTTTTCGACTGCGCTTCCCTAATCATCGACACCATCCGCACGTTTTTCCTTATCGTACTGGCTATTCTCGGCCCATTGGCTTTTGCGGTCGCCGTGTATGACGGGTTCCACGCTTCGCTTACACAGTGGCTGTCGAAATACATCAGCGTATACTTATGGCAGCCTATTTACGATTTGTTCGGCGCTATTCTGGCCCGTTTACAGGTACTTTCGATACAGAAAGACATGGAGATGCTGGCCATAGACCCCTCCTATACGTTCAGCGCCGAAAACGGCGCATCGCTGGTCTTCCTGCTCATCGGAATCTGCGGTTATTTCACCATTCCGAGCATTGCCGGATGGATCGTCCATGCGTCGGGTATCGGTAGCTATAACCGTATCGTCACCCATCTGGGAGCTTGGACGCTGACACATGCAGCGGGTATTGCGGGTTCCACCATAGGCAATGTTGCGGGCAGGGCCCGTGAAGGAGTACGCAGGCATATCGACGTGCGGTCAACCAAAATCAATAAAAAGTAGAAATTATGGAGTTCAAATCATTGAAGAACTTTGAAAGCAGCTTCCGGCATATCAGGCTTTTCAGCATGTTATTTTTGGGACTGTGCGCTCTGGTAGCAGTCATCGCCGTATTGGGGTCGTTCAGGTACGCTGAGAAACAACGCGAAAAAATTTATGTACTGGAGCAGGGCAAATCGCTCATGCTCGCGCTTTCACAGGATCTTCAACAGAATCGTCCGGTAGAAGCCCGGGAGCATGTAAGGCGTTTTCATGAGTTGTTTTTCTCGCTTTCTCCGGATAAGGATGCGATAGAAGGCAACATCAACCGGGCTTTGCTGTTGGCCGACAAAAGCGCCTTAAGTTGTTACCGAGACTTGCAGGAGGCAGGATATTACAACCGCCTGATTGCCGGAAATGTCATTCAACGCATTGCCATTGACAGCATGCAGTGCGATTTCGGAAGCTATCCGTATCGCATCAAGACCTTCGCCCGGCAGCAGATAGTTCGTGAAAGTGTCGTAACCGAACGCAGCCTGATTACCAGTTGCTGCCTGGTGGACGTGTCCCGTTCGGACAATAATCCGCAAGGATTCCTTATCGAACGCTTCACAATCGTGGAAAATAAAAACTTGGGAACGTATGACCGTTAAACGCACCTGTCTGAAATTGCAGGAATCTTTCCGAACGATACGAACGAAATTACGCAGCTCTCTTGAAAGGCTTTCCGAACGGCAAAAACGAATCCTTATTCTGACAATGCTTTGTCTGTTGGCCATGCTGGATGTCTGGCTGCTCGTGCGGGGATTTTCAGGCACTGTTCCCGAACGAATCGAATACGTTGAACCTTTGAACATACGGGATGAAAGAGAATAAGCAACAAAAAACTGGAAAGGAAGGCAACGGCGCCTCCGGCAGAAAACAACGACAGAAAATGTTGATTGCCGTATTGATCCTGCTCGTTCCTTTTTCGGCGGGTATGTATTTCATTTTTCGAAGTGCCCGTAGTACGATGCCGCAGGATGCCGCAGGACTCGATGTTTCTATTCCTGACGGACGCGGCGTGAGAATCGAGGCGAGCAAGACCAAAGCGCTGGCACATGTGGAAAGTGAAGAGGAAGAACGCCGCAGAATACAGCGTTTCGACAGCGACTCTTTCTCGTTGCTGGATACAACGGAAGAAGAACCGACACATCGGGCGGATGCTTTAGTTGGGGTGCGGGAAGCCCATGCCGAAGCTACGCGGACGATAAGCGGCTTTTATAGGTTAGAACACAAGGCTTCGAAGAGCGATGCTCAGCTCGAGGCGTTGCAGCGTCAGGTCGAGGAGCTGACCCGCCGCCTCGAAGAACAGCGAACCCTGCCCCCGGAGCCGCCCTCCGCAGAAGCGCTGATGGAGCGCAGCTATGCATTGGCGGCCCGCTACTTCCCTAACGGTACTGCCGACGGCAGAGAACCGGTTGCGACATCAGTACCTGCGACCGTGCGGCCGGCGGAACAGATAACCGTCGTGCGGCCCGTAACGTCGGTAGTTTCCACGCTCGCCGTGCCCGACACGTTGCCGAACGTACCCCGTAACCGGGCATTCCATACCGCAGTGGGACCGGATACGACGACCCCGACCGGTATGATTCGCGCTTGCATCGCCGGGGAACAGCGCATCGCGGCCGGGGAGCGCGTGCGTCTGCGGCTCGTAGATGCCGTGCGGGTAGGTGCCGCGACCCTTCCGGCGGGAAGTTTCATATACGGTACGGCCTCGATAAACGGCCAGCGGCTCGCGCTGACGGTATCTTCGGTAGAGTGCGGCGGCAGCATCCTGCCCGTAGCGCTGACGGCCTACGATACGGACGGTATAGAGGGAATATTCGTACCGGATGCCGCAGAACGTAAGGCCCTCAAAGATGCGGCGGCGAGCATGTCGGCCGGCATAGGATCGGGAATCTCGATAACCAGCAATGCCGGGCAGCAGGTGGCGATGGATCTTACGCGCAGCGCCTTGAGCGGAGCCAGTCAGTACCTCTCCTCCAAGCTGCGCGAAGTGCGTATAACGCTCAAGGCCGGGCACCGGCTGTTACTCATCAGTTCTAAATCGTAATCGTATGCCGAACAAGAAAATCATATTATTGCTTTGGGGGCTGCTGTGCGGAGGGGCGGTACAGGCGCAGCCCAAGTTCCTGCCCGGTACAATCATCGCACCCCGCAAGATCGAGGTGTCCTATTCCAAGACCACGCATATTCTGTTTCCGGCGGAGGTGAAGTACGTCGATCTGGGGTCGTCGAACATCATCGCGGGCAAAGCCGCCGGAGCCGAGAATGTCGTGCGCGTGAAAGCCGCCGTCCGGGACTTCGCCGACGAGACGAATTTCTCGGTCATCACGGCCGATGGGTCGTTTTACAGCTTCGATGTCGAATATAAAGACAATCCTGCCACACTGTCGCTGGAGGTCGGCGGCGAGGCTGTGCCCGAAAGCAGGACCGACGACCGGGTGCCAGCCTCCCGGATACGGCTGCGCGAGCTGTCCGGAAACAGCGCCCGCACCGTTATGGAGGATATGAGGACGATCTATCGTCGCAACGAGCGCGACCTGCGGCATATCGGCTGCAAGCGGTATGGCGTGCAGACTCTCGTGAAGGGCATCTATATCGAAGACGACCTGCTGTATCTGCACCTGGAGATGACCAACCGCTCGAACATATCCTACGATGTGGAGTACGTGCGTCTGGCGGTCCGGGACAAGAAGGTTGCCCGGCGGACGGCCATGCAGGAAACGGAGATAGTGCCCGTGAGCCGCTATAACGATTTGAGAACGGTAGCCAGCGGCGCAAGCATAAGGGACGTGCTGGTGATTCCCAAGTTTACCATAGCGCCGGGGAAGGTGCTGGAGGTGGAGATCGCGGAGAAAAACGGCGGCCGCAACCAGCGTTTCCGCATCGAAAACCGCGATATCCTCTCGGCCCGAAGAATCGACAAAAAAAGTGAATGATGATGAAACGATCGCTGTTCATACTCTTGCTGCTGTGCAGTTGTCTGCTGCCCGCGACGCGGGCGGCGGCACAGCGCGGCCTGCCTGGGCAGGTAGGCATACAGGTCGGTGCGGGTGTCGCCGACGGATTTCTGGTGCGGCGCTCCGGAGGCGAATACACCTTCGGTGCGGAGGTGGCCGTGACGCGCAACAATGCCAACCGCACGTTCTGGAAGTTCGCAGCCGGCTATCTGCGCCGCGACTACCGTTATCTGCGGCAGCTCGTGCCGCAGGAACAATATACGGCGCAGGCCGGCTATTTCCTGCCGCTGCTGCATGATCGCCGCTACAACCTCTCTTTGGCGGTGGGCGCCGAAGCGCTCATCGGATACGAAACCGTGAATCGGGGACGCCGGACGCTCGAAGACGGGGCGACGCTCCGCAACCGCGATGCATTCCTCTATGGTGGAGCTATTGCGGCCGAAGTGTCCGTCTATTTCTCCGACCGCACGATCTTCCTGCTGTCGGTGCAGCAGCGGGCGCTCGCGGGATCGACGCTCGCCACGTTCCACACGTTCCTGTCGCTCGGTGTCCGGTTTATCATCAACTAACTATAAGTAATCTTATGAAAGGAATAAATGCCATAATGATAGGCTGTATAGCCTGCCTCGCGTTTTTCTGCCTGTCCAAGTGCAGCAATGAACTGGAGGTGCAACGCGAATATGCATACGAAGTATCCACCTGGCCGCTGCCCGCAGAAGTCGCACCGGGCGAAGAGGTGGAGATACGCT
>ERZ1090867.563-NODE-565-length-15144-cov-186.350813_pt1 | contig 15144 bp, 18 predicted proteins | sample MGYA00478476_ERZ1090867 | MGnify/ENA primary metagenome ERZ1090867 (study PRJEB33644, sample SAMEA5815742) | chicken gut metagenome | biome: Chicken; feature: Gastrointestinal Tract; material: Caecum | place: Ireland | collected 2019-01-01 | study: A study of... | reverse complement strand
CGTTATATGGGAATGAAAATTTACGTTAGTACAGATGACAAACATATCAAGCAAATTGTACTTGATTACAATGACATGCTGGCGCTTGAATGGGCACTGAAATACGCAGAATTTGCGGCAGGTTTGAACAGCGTTAACAAGTCCGCTAAAAAAGCAAAGGAGATTTGGAAAGATACGATGAATCGTATTGACTACATCAGAGAATCACTCATTGTAAAGGGTGAAGCAAGTGCAAGTAAGTAGGCTTGAATATTCTCTGCTGATGTTAATACGGCGCGTGCGTCTCCCGCCGCGCGCCGTGGCTGTCCTGATAGCCGATCATTTCAGACGGCACAAAAATTATGAACGCCTTGAAATTGCCCGCATATATCAGGATAGCATGGAAAGCATCGAAAGGGAAGAAAGGAGAAATAAGAAATGAGGGAAAAAGATGAAGTGTTGCGCGCTTTGCGTAAATGCGGGGCAGTGACTCTGATTTTGACTGAGGGTTATTATGCCTCATGCTTGACTTTTTCAGGAAAGTTGCGGAAAAATGATATTTTGGTCGAATGCCCAAACTTTGGTTTTACTGATGATGCTATGCTTAAGTCTTTGAAATGGGGTTTAAAAGAAGCTCAGCGACAGAGGCTTGACCGCGGCCGATATTCCGCAAGAAATGTCTACATCTGTGACGGATGGGGTCGATTTGCGGTTGTAGGGCGTTTTTTTGAAAAAGATTTGGTAAAAGCGCTTGAAGATGTTTAGAAAGTAGTTTATAATTTGTTTAGAAAGGTGGTGAATGCGGTCAATGAAGGGGTATAGATATTATACTATTATCAAATTCCGGGTTGAAAGTGAGCCAGAGCGCGAAATTACAGCGCCTGGACAGCTCAATTTCGGAAGTTCCGCGACATACGTAAAGAATAATGTCGCGGAGGGAAAGCCGTTCATGATGATTTCATCTCATGTATACCGGGAAGAATATGTCATGGATGACGATAAATTTTTTAGCCAGTCGAAACTGGTTAAAACAGAGTTAAGAAAAAAGTATGATTGAGAAGGAGAAAAGAAGAACATGGAAGAAAGAAATGCAGTAGCAGTAGAAGTAAAAACGACTGAAAATGAAAAGAATTATGCGGCAATGTGGAATGGCGAAAGTTCAGAAGTTGTTGGCAAGGATTGGGCAAGCTGGACACCAGAAAGAAATGATGAAATGCTGGAACGCATTACTGGTGAAACTGTCGCGCTGTCTGATGTGGTGAACACACAGATCAGCGTAACAGATATCTATCTTGAGAACGTGCAGATTGCCGATGAAAACACGGGCGAGATGCGTATCCTCCCAAGGATCTTAATGATGTGCAAGGACGGCCGGACGGTATCCTGTGTGAGCATGACGGCTTTCAGTGCTCTGTCTAAAATCATGAGATTCAAGGGCACACCGACTCCTGAAAATCCTTTGACGTTGAAGCCGATTCAAAACAAGAAGGGCGCAAAGGTGTACTACAATTTCCAAGTGTTATCAAAATAAAAGGGGGGTGTGGTTATGGCATACAAGTGGACTAGTAGGAACATACCGAAGTTCCGCAACGCCATACGAAATTACAACCGCGCCTTGAATAAACAGCGCCGTAATGACCCATACGGCGCTGTTTATCTTCCAGATAACATCCCTGCTTCAGATTTCTTTTTCACGACGCGGTTTGCAAATGCTCAGGAGGCGAACGACTTTCTGAACTCCATCCGTCGTGCCACACGACCGGGGGCCTTCCAGCCTGTGATGAATGAAAAGGGTGTGGCCGTCAGCAAATGGGAATTAAATGAAGCAAAGTTGAAGGCGCGGAGGGATTATAGGCGCGTAATATCGGCAGCTGAAAAAGCGAGGGAAGAAGCAAAGAAGATGCGTGGCAAGGCGCGGCGCAGAAAGTTGATAGAAGCAGAGCGGTTACATGACATGGCCACGATGACTAAGCCGGATTTTCAAAATTGGGGGCGCGAGGGTGCAAGGAAGTATATGGATGCGCTTAAACGCACAAATAATCTTGAATTGCTACAGGAAAGTGACAATAGATATAAAGCAAATTATCTAAGTAAGTTGAAAGAAGTTTTTGGCGAGGATAACCCTATTGCAAAGATGCTTGAAAAAGTGGACGCCGCAATGATTGCCGCTTCATATTATGCCGACCCATATTTGGACTTTCAGATTTTCTACATGGACGATGCCCTTGAGGATTATTATGAATCTTTGCTTTCTCACTGGGAAATGTTCATCAATAACTATGTATCATGAGCTGGTATATGTGTGATTTTGAAACAACGGTTGAGGAAGTCCCGCGCGTGTGGGCTTGGGAAGCGCTGGGGGATGATGGAAAATGTACCGGTACGGAAATAGATTCATTTGTTGAGTGGGCTTTTTCCGATTCCAAGGTGCTGTATTTTCATAACATGAAATTTGATAGTTCTTATATTATGTGTTGGGCTTTTTCACATGGGTGGAAACACGTATGGGAAAAATGTGATCGTTGTTTTACATCAATCATATCGGACACCGGTCAATACTACATGTTGAGGTTTTGGAAAGATGACGCGGCGATAACGATTTATGATAGCTTCAAAATTATTTCCCTGCCGGTTGCAGACATTGGCGGCGCGTTCGGCATCCCAGTGTCAAAAGGTGAAATAGACTATGAAAAACCACGCCCGCCCGGATATGTGCCAACTATTGAGGAATGGGACTATCTTCACAGAGATTGCGACATTGTATACAAGGGCTTGAAGGTGATTTTTGCCGCCGGACTGGACAAGATGACGCAGAGTGCAAACGCCTATGCGCAGTATGCCGAACAGATAGGCTACAAAAAATTCAAAAAGTGGTTTCCACTATTGACCCGTGAAGAGGATGAATATTGCAGAAAGGCGTACTATGGTGGATCTTCTCAGGTTGGTAAAAAGTTCAAGGGGCTAAGCGTTGGCGCTGGCATCGTTCTTGACTATAATTCCATGTACCCTGCAAAGATGCGATTTGAGCTTTTGCCATGGGGGAAGCCGGTGTGTGGGAAGGGGCGCGCTCAGGTCACGAAAGAATTTCCGTTATATATTCAGCGGTTGACATGCTCCTTGAAAGTTAAGGGCGATCATATTCCGTCTGTGATGGGAAAGCATGTTTCGCGCTTTCGCGATGTAAAATTTATCGAGGAAACGGACGGTATCATAGAGCTGACGCTTACTAATGTTGATATAGATCTGATGATGGAACAGTATGAGGTGTCTAACATAACGTGGCTTGACTATTATTCCTTTCGCGGTTCCCGCCAGCTTTTCGCGGGTTTTGTAGACAAGTGGGCGGCCGAAAAAGTAAAGGCCAGCGAGGAAGGAAACAAAGGCAGAAGGCAGATTGCAAAAGACATGCAAAATAAGCTGTCGGGAAAATTTGGCACAAAGCGCTTGATGTACAAGAAAGAGCCATACTATGATGGGAAGATAAAGCATCGATTAGTGGAAGAACCGGACGAAGCGCGCAAAGGATATGTACCTGTGATTGCTTTCATCACTGCATATGGCAGGGCGGGCATTATCCGGGACGCGCAGAAAAATTATGATCGTTTTCTTTATATGGACACGGATAGCTTGCATCTTTTAGGCGATGAAGATCCGGTGGGCATTGATATAGATGATGTGCGATTGGGCGCAATGAAAATTGAAGGGCGCTTCTACCGCGCGCGCTACCTTCACCCAAAGTGCTATATAGAGGAAATGGACGCTGACGAAAAAGAGGCTGACCGCGGCGGCTATCCTGTAAGGGATGGACGTATGATGAAAATAACCATTGCTGGACTACCAAAAAATTGCCGTGAGCAGGTCACATGGGAAAATTTCCATGTAGGTGCGGTATATACAGGAAAGTTACGACCGGTGCAGAAAAGCACAGGCATATTATTAGAGGAAACAACCTTTCAAATAAAGGAAGATTGACAAAAAATGGACGATGGTTTAAGATATGGGTGTGCCGGAATTTTCCGGCTAAAGGAGAAACACGGGCAAAGATTATAATAGTTAGGTGATGCGTGCCGGATAACCACCGCTTGACCGCGGCCGGGCGCATGCGCGGGTGGTTCCGCCGCTTAGCCGGATCTTTCAGCCCCTGTTTCTCCTTTTTATTTATGTTTCACGTGAAACAAAGCGAGGTGAAAAAAATGAATTATATAAAGTGGCGAGAAATAGACGGGTACGCCTGTCCGGTGAATATTCTCGAAACTAATAGAGGTTTCGGCAAAACCTATGGGTGGAAAGAAAAGGTACTAAAAGCAATCAAGAAGGGCAAGAAATTCTTATACGTGGTGAGGCGTCCGCAGAACTGGAAGGATATTACAGAAAAGGGAATGCAGATATTTGCAGACATAAATGCAGATAGCGGCCGCGATGTGAAGACGATGAAAAAGGGCTTTTTTGAGAATGGCGAACAGGTGGGGTATGTGGCTGAGCTGAGCAAGGCGCAGAATCTCAAACCGGCCAGTTTTGCCGATGTTTCCATAATTATCTTTGATGAGTTTTTGATTGAAAACGACAGTCAGGAAAAATACTTATACAGCGAGCCGAAAAAGCTGATGAATCTTTTTGACACTGTAGCTCGAAACAGGGATGACGTAAAAATGTACATGACGGGTAATGCGTCTGTGTTATATAATCCATATGTGCTATTTTGGTCGTTGAGGCTGCCTAAGAAAGGCAACATTTCTATCAGCGATAATAAGAAAATACTATTGTATATCGGTGTCAATGAAAAATTCATAGAACAGCGTAAAAATACATTGGCGGGTGAACTGATGCATGGTACTAGCTATGAAGCTTTCGCCCTTTATAATCAGTTTGGCTATGATAATGACCTTTACATTGAAAAGCCCCCGCGCGGGGCAAAATATTATCTGACGATAAAGGCCGACGCGGTGATGGGTGTTTATTTTGACGGCGATAAGTTTTTCGTTAGCGAACACGCTCAGCCCCAGTTTTCTAAGGTGATTGCTCTTTCCCGAGAAGTGGAAAGCGAGACTGAAATTGCCCTATATCGGAATACATTTCTTGCTGTGATTTTGAAAAAGTATTACATGGCACAGCGAATAAGGTATGACAGCGTAAAAACAAAAGAAATTTTCTTAGCCTTTATTTCAAATTTTTTGTAGACGTGTTATAATAGCCATGTAAAGGAAGGTGAAAAAATGGATGTTCAAACAATTATTGAGATCGTGCAGAATTTAGGGGTTCCGGTGGCATGCCTTATTTTCTGCGGTTGGTTCATCGTGCGGCAGGAAAACCGCCATGAGAGCGAGGTTAGTACCTTGAGTGATACGATCAAGGGAAACACTGAGGCTATCAGCGAAATCAAAACGATGATTCAGACCTTTATGGACTACATGGCCAAAATGAACACGGGGGGTGATGAATAATGGCGATCGTCGGCGAAAGTTTTTATAACAAATACAAAAATACAGCGATTGACTATGACGGTGTGGCCGGGGTGCAGTGTGTAGACCTTTTTAAACTCCAGTGTAAGGCGTTAGGGAAAAATTTAGGCGCTATTGGCGGCAGTGGATATGCAAAAGAAATCTATAAACGCTTTTCAGCCTTGGGTCTTTCCAAGATTTTCACACGCTATTCATACGGTTCTAAAACGCTGACATATGGTGATTGGTTGGTGTGGAATAGCGGGGCGCTTGACTGCCCGGATTCTCATGTGGCTATGTTCGTAGGATGGAATGGCCAACGTGTTATGGCGTTCGGCTACAATCAGGCGGGAAAACGCGACGCATCAATCGTGACGATTTCCCCTCATGGTCTGTTAGGATTCCTACGACCGATCGCGCTGAATGCCAGCAATCCAAAAGAAGTTACATCACAGCTCGTAAAAGATGTAATTGCGGGAAAGTATGGGAATGGACAGGCGCGTGTGGATGCGCTGGAAAAAGCGGGCTATGATTATGACGAAGTGCAGGATGCAGTTAACGATTATTTGAGCGGCGGTGCAAAAGCTGTAACGGCTGAGGTAGTCAACGCTGTAATTCGTGGTGATTATGGCAACGGAAGCGCGAGAAAAACAGCTCTTGAAAAAGCGGGCTATGATTATGAAGAAGTACAGGCCGCTGTGAATGCGTACCTATCATGACACGCGATTATGAATTGCCGTATAACCTGACGGCAGAATCAGCAATGCGGGTATATTACCGGAATATGCATATTATCCTTAGGCAGTGCGAAAATGAAGAAGATCCTGATAGGTTGAAAAAACTGCTGTATGATCTGAGGGTTTGCGCAAGAAAAGTCGATATGCTGTGTACGATCCCCCCGGATGAAGTAATCAATCCCATGGGGGGATAATGCAACCGGGACAGACGCTTACCGGGGATGGAGGGTTACAGGTATGCCTGTTTCCCCTGCCCGTACTCAATGTCACTCAGACATCCAGCTCCGGCAGTTTTTCACATTGTTGCGGTCATCCGTTCGACTGTGTAGGAGCTACCACAGCCGCTAATTATTATGCCCCTTGTGATATGCGATTAATTTATGCGGGGCCGGCCGCTAACGGAATGCCCCGCATATGGCAGTCTCAGCAAAAAGTGATAACGCCGGGCGGTGTTGGGTATGTGTGTATTGAATTTGGTCATGACAACAACCCACCGTATTCCACGGTTGGTTCAACCGTCAAACAAGGACAATTGATTGGTCATACCGGAACAGCTGGTATGGTGACCGGTGACCATGTCCATATAGATCAAGCACACGGAACAGGAAAAACACTGGTAGATTATGGCATTGTATGTTCCGGCGGTAATGAGTGTTGGGCGTTGGATGATTCAGTGCAACCCACCGATATATTCTATATTAATGATACCACTATCATTAATAGCATGGGATTGTCATTTCAAACATATGATGGCGGTACGCCGGGACCGGGGCCGGGACCGGGGCCGGGACCGGGGCCGGGACCTGAGCCGGAATTTTCTTCAATGCCTTTTATTTATTATGCTTTAAAAAGGAGATGAAAATATGCGAGATTCAAGCAAAATTAACACGCTCTTGGCCGACTATATGGGTGGCATCGAGGACAATGCCGTCTTGGCGAGAACAGAAGAATTATTTTCTGAAATTCGACACGAAATTGAAGAGCGTGACGGCTACCTGAAGGATTATGTGGATATCCTTGAGGATGGGTCGGTTAAAGCAAAGGTAAATCCTCTGACTGATTGGCACAAAAAATATGAGGATATGCGCCAGCGGTACATCGACAGATGGAAAACTGGCGATGATAAAGATTATAAACCGGTTGATGACAGCGAAGGAACAGACGCGAAACCGCAAGGTGACGATGAACCGCAAGGTGACGATAAACCGGAAACACTTCCGATGGAAGAACTTTTTGTTGAAAAGGAGAGTGAATAGACATGGCTACTACACCTAAAAACGTCCAGATGAATGTATCCGCTCAGAACGCCGACTACCTTAACGCGATTAGAAGCACGGCCAGCGAGGCATACCAGAACGCTGTGCCGCTTGCTGAATATGGCGTTGCAAGTTCTAGAGAAATTGGACAGATCGTGATGAACAACTCAAGCCTGCTCAATGAATTCTATAGCGCTATGGTTAATCAGTTTGCCTTCATTTTTGGCTCTTCAAAAATGTTTTACAACAAGTGGCGCGACTTCAAGAAAGGTTTGATCGGATTAGGCGAACTGGTTGAAGAATTTTTCGTACAGATCGCTTTACCAAACAATTACAATCCTGACATCGCCGCCACGGAAATTTTCAAGCGTGTTATCGCGGATGTTAGAACAGCGATTTACCGCATCAATATTAAAACATTTTATAAAACAACCATCAACCGCCCGATGATTGAAATGGCCTTCACGACAGAAGGGGGAATGGCCGACCTCATTGGCAAGGTGTTCACATCGATGGCCGCAGGCTGTGAAGTAGATCAAATGAGTGCGATTAAGTATCTGCTTGCTAGAAAAATCTTAGACGGACAGATCAAGACAGTGCCTATTTCGCAGGTGTCCGGGGCAGATACCGAAGCGAATGCAAAGGCCGCGGCAATGCAGATGAAGGAAGACTTTGATAATTTCATGTTTCCCCGCTCTGACTACAATAGCGCAGGCGTGGTAAACTGGTGCAGTTCCCCGAGCGATGTTACATTTATGCTCACCACATCATTTGGCGCAAAATATGATATTTCAGTTTTGGCCGCCGCCTTCAATCTTGATTATGCCAATTTTATGGGTCAGGTTAAAAAGGTTGACAGCCTGAGCAATATTGATTTTACACGTCTGAAAGCTTTCTTTGACGATAGCGAGAACGTGAAAGAGTTTACTGAGGATGAAATTGAAACGTTGGACGCCGTTGCTGCAATTACTTTCGATAATGGGCTAGTACAGTGGTATGACCGCCTTTATGAATGGCATGAGGAACCTAATGGCCAGTCAATGGAATGGCAGAATTGGCTTCATTATTGGGCGCTGTTAGCTTCCAGCCCATTTGCAAATGCAGTTGCCTATGTTCAGAGTTCTGGCAACACGTTGGGCACAGTGACATCAGTCACTTCCGTCTATTCCGGAAAGACCATCACTTTGTCGGTAGGTTCTTCATTCCCCCTTACATGGGAAGTCAAAGGTACGGGAATCTATTCCAAGGCTGTTGAATTCACGTCATCCGGTATTGCTTCCGGTACATTCAGCGTGTCTGCTGACGGCGTAATCACCGCACTAGAAGCAGGCAGCGGGAAAGTTCTGAACATCACAAGCACGCAGGACAGCTCGAAAAAGGTAAGCGTCAATGTGACTGTCTTAGCTGTATGATTCAGATAGGTGATGTCTCAAATGTTATCCCCGCCGCGGAAGTTATCTTCCTGGCGGGGATTCCCGATATTAGCGGTGAAAACACCATATTCTTCTATGATCGTTATACTCAGGAAATATGGTTTCGTCAACATGAAAGCCCCACGCTTTCATTACGCGATGACACCTACACGAATATTAACATCATGCAGGGGACAATGATAGTTAATTATGACGCAGAAACGATTTTGAACGGCGCGAATTACCTCATGATAAAAAACCGAAACAAGTGGTATTATTGCTACTTGACAGGGGCAGTTCAGAATAGCGTGAACAGCTCCACAGTTTCCTTTGAGGTTGACGCGTTACAGACATATCTTTTTGACTATGGCATTGTTCAGGCATACATTGAGCGTGAACATGTCACTAATGATACGGTCCAGAACATTTACACAGGGCGAAGCGCGTTAAAAGACCAATTGGAATGCGGGGACTACGTCGTGGATGAGCGAGTGACTAATAGGTTAAGCGGCTATTCGGTCATCGTTTGGTCAGCGCAGAACGCGAGCGGCGCTCAAACATCAAGCACGCATTATGGGCTATATAATGGTGTAGATGGTCATCGAATCAACCGTTCATCATATGGTAATGATAACGCTTTTGCCAATGCGATAAATAGCTATATTAATGACCTAACCGAAGGGGGCGCCGGTGATTCCATTGTAGGAATATGCCAGGTTCCTAACACCTTCTATGGCACTAATCCTTATACGCTCACGATCGACACACCAGAAACGGTTGATAAATACACGCCGCGCAATAAAATATTATTGTCATATCCTTATACGTTCTGTGTAGCCGGAAGTAATACTGGGGCATCAAGTGAATTGATGTTTGAACTGGCCGACACCTACAATGTGTCGTGCCTATGCTATTACATGCTATCCCCGTCACCGCAGGCGATCATGTTTCCTCAGAATTATCGAAACCTTGCAAACGATGTAGACGATGCGATAAAGATCGATGCATATCCACAATGCGCCTATGCGATAGATTCTTATAAGGCATGGCTTGCACTCAACTCAAACCAGATCAATGCTCAGTATGCGAATAACCTCACCAATTACAACACTACGATGGAAATAGCCGGTAACAATCGGGCGCTTGCAGATCAAAATATGTTTCTCAATTCTATTGGTTCCATTGGTGGTGTCATCGGTGGATTAGCAACCGGCAATGTGATCGGCGCTATTGGTTCAGGCGTTAGCGGGCTTACTGCCGCGATAGGCAGCCAGAACGAGGCGAATAACTCATACACCAATGCGAAGATACAGGCAGACGCTTCATCATCAATGGCCGTGCGTTCCTTGAACGCGAAAATGACGGACGCTGAAAAAATGCCGATGACCCCACGAGGGGGAAGCGGCGGCAATGCCCCATTTCAATATATGTTCTTCACGGGTACGGGAAGAGTGAACGCTGGCATGGGTGATTTCTTTCTTGAGCGCAGATCGATCAAGTATGACCAGGCCGTGAGGTTAGACAACTATTATGATATGTATGGCTATAAGGTAGACCGGCTGGGAATTCCTAACGAGGATCACAGGCTGAATTACTGGTACATAAAGACGGCTTCAATCATGCTTTCCGGCGTGATTCCCTATCAGTACATGAGCCAGATAGAAGCACGCTATAACGCGGGTATCAGATGGTGGCGCAGTGAAGCATTATTTGGGAATTATTCCATTGACAACAGGACACTATTAGAGGCTGAGCCGATGAGATTATATGAACCGGTTCATTTTGACCCGCAGGGGGTGAAAAACAATGTCAAGAAATAGCAGAAGAAAGCAACGGCTGATGAATGACATCAGCTACACAGTATGGTTTGACCGTTTGGCCAACATTTGCCAAAATCGTTTCACGTGGAACATCCCAGAAACGTGTGACGCGGACATGATCGAACGTGCATTTTTCCGCGCTGGCCGTGCCTGCATATTCAAAGATGAAATTATAGGCGCGGTTTCCCTTCCATTCACTAATGCCCAACCCCTCAATATTTACGGATATCCCGCCTACATTCAGCCGTATTCGTTCTATTGTGGCGTTAATTATGGGCTTATACCGCTTTCAGAGGCGGCGGTGGCGTTCGCCAACACACAGCGTGTAAGCGATTATTCACTGTGTAATTACTATGCTATGCGGCTATCCGACCTTCAACGCACTGCGGATATAAATCTGCTTTTACAGAAAGCCAGCGCCGGGGCGGTTGTGGGCAGTGAGGCACAAAAGCAAAGCATGGTGGCGGCGATCAAACAGATTGCGGAAAACAACGCTTTTATCACTGTAGATAAGGACATGTGGAAAAATGCCGCACTGACAGGAAAGGGCAACGAGCTAACCACTTTTTCCTTCAACGTCCCTTTCATCGCGGATAAGATCCAGATTGAAAAACAGCAGTTGTTAAATGAATTTTTAACGGCTGTAGGAATAGAAAATAGCAATATGGATAAGCGGGAACGCGTTAACTCGTCAGAGACGAATGGGAACATAGGCGCGATAGAAATAGCTCGTGACATCGCGCTTTCTCCCCGTCAACAGCTATGCGAACAAGCAAAAAATAAATTGGGAATTGATATTTCAGTCATTTGGAACAGCGACCTTTATACATTGCTCAATGCCGCATTTAACGAGGATGCGCGAGAAAATTTAGGGCAGGGCGAGCGCTATAGAAATATTACGCCTGACGAAGAAATGCCGCGAGGTGATGAACATGATCAATCATGATAATTCTGAATATACTATTCAGCTGGAAGAAATCATGCGAGGACTGTTGAAAACAGACTGGGAACACGTTCTTAACCGCGATGAAATCATACAGGCATCTTCTATGGTGTTTGATTTCCCCCTTGACAGCATTTCACAGCCCGCGCTTTTCACGGTGGGGTTCTGTCTTCACTTCCGTTTTCGTGAAATTGCCGTAACTCCCTATTCTCGCTGGAAAGCATACCTGGAAGAATATTGTTACAATAACGCCGGTTTCATCAACGACATTATCGAATCAGCCGCAAAATCTGCCGATATTTTCGGCAACATAGACGTGTCAGAAGATTATCAGCGAATCACAAAGCATGAGCGTCAATCTGAAAATATCAGCGAAAGCCAACAGAACACTGACAGCAAAGATACGTCAAGCGTAACGGCCGTAAATTCCACCTTTCCGCAGGCAACGCTTAACGGCTTGGACTATGCGAGCGGGTCCGATCAAACCGAAACAGCGAACACCAGCGCATACACGATGGACACCACAGCAAAAAATAACAACACTGAGAATTTAAACGAGGGAGAAAATACCACCCGCCGCACTTCAGGTATCAGCGGGTTATCGAGCGGTGACATCTATGAATCCGCTATGCGCGTATACCCAAAAATGAATATACTGTGGCAGAGCATGAGCTATCTATTTTTCAGTGTACTGTAGAAAGGAGATAGAAGCATGGAAAAAGAAAAAACATACTCGCTTAACGGCACCGATAAGCATATTGCAAAATGGCGCACCATCCGGGAGCTTCCTTTCAACTTCAACCCTATCAACAATATTGCTTTTATCGACGCGCCAACTGACTATATTCTGCTGGCCAAATTGACAGAAAAAACGAATGAGATCATAGCCGCAATAAACAATCTGAATGCGGCCATGGACGAATTTTATCAACGTGTAGACGCACAGATAGAGCAATATACGATTAACCGCATCAACGAGCTAATGGCTTCTGGCGCGATCACGCTTAATGTGACATATAACGCGGACACCAAAGATCTAAAATTCTCACTTACAACGAACACGGCAGAGGAGGGGTAATATATGGCAGTTATTGGAAGTTTTAAAACCATTAGTGACAACAAAAATACATATGCGGTTGATTATTCAGAAATTCAGCAAGATTTCGAATCACTTGAAGAATCTGTCAATCAGTCTATCGCTGAGATAAACCAGAGCAATGAGCAATTTCAGGAGAGCATCACAGAAAAGGTAAACGCGATAAAAGGAAATATTACTACAATGCCGTGCCTTTCTCAGGTTTTCCGGTTGATCAAGCTGGGAAATGGCGAGACGATCACACCGCGCCAGTCCTTCATCAAGTTACAGGGCACATGTAACTGTGGCAACGTGGACGGGGAAAGCGACTTAACGCTTACATGCTGGGACAACTGGGGGAATGACAAGACCGCCGCCGACTGGAATAATAATAATCAGCTAGTGTTATACTCCAATAACGCACAGTTGGCTTCTTTTAACGAATCAACATACGGCGGTCACGGAAACTCTCTGTGCTACGTCAAAAAATCGACAAAAGGATCCACCGCAAACGCTGCATATCTCACGCAGCTTTATACTCTCAACTCTTCCGGTGGTACGGTCAAGACATCCAATGTAGTAATCTACAACGTGACCACGTCATCAATCACACGCATCGGAGTAATCGACCTTTCCTGGCTTTCGACGATCTGGCAAAATCATGGAAACGCCCCTTCTACCTTCAATCTAAATTCAGTAGAGTATATCGCGGAGCTGGACAAGTTCGCTTGTTTCATCAACAAGGACGGGGCAGACGGGGCGCTTATCTTGGCCCCATCAAAGCTTCAGGCGTTCGGATCCTATTCTGTTCTTACACCGCTCAATTCAGGCCCTATCTATATCCCGCTTAATTATGCCTTACAACCCGCGTATAGTACAGAGAATTTAATCCAGACGTGTAAGTACCTTGGAGGCGGATATTTTGGGGTTTTACGATTCAAACCAAACTTTATCCACGTGTTCCGCATCGATGATAGCGGTGAGGTGATCGGCACAACAGGAATGGATATTGGAATGTGGGGAAATTCAAATTACTGGATTGGAGAACCACAGGACATGTGCCGATGTGGCGATAAAATACGCCTGTACTCTTATCACTTGCTTAATCAAAACATCGTCGCTAGCCGCGCAGACATCGCGGAGTTCACACTATTCGGACAACAACCAAGCACGACAAGCGACGCACCAAAAACTTCTATATATGAGCCAACCGTCTATGTTGATGCCTCTTCAGGTATGATCGGACCGGCCGACGGTTCGGATGAATATCCGTTTCTGTCAATCGACGAAGCGATAAAGCATGTTGAATGCCCGAACAATGGCATCAGCCAGACGCGCATTAGACTGGCAAACGGGAATTACCTAATGAGTTACCCGCAATGTACCAAAGAAATTTCGATCGAACCTCAGACAGGGGCATCAAATGTTAATCTTGACGTAACACAATGCAAGGGATGTACACATATAGAATTTAAGAATTTAAGGGTTACAGGAAATAACCGATATGCCGACCCATCCCGCGAAAATGATTTCATGTTGGGCATTCATGACAGCAATGCAAAAATTTATCAGTGCAAACTTTCTCCAAGTTCAACACGTAATGCCCTTTCTTTATTCCACACCACAGCAACCGTAACGGAATGCAAGGGTAGCGGGAACACATCAATGGCAAATGTATACGCATCAACCGGGAGCGATGTAAAAATAGTTGATGCCGGTGAATTCACTGGACTAAGCAGTCAATCTTTCAACATTCTTTCAGGGTCTATCTGTTTCATCGACAGTTCGAAGACAGGAAATGTCAATCTAGGATCATCATGTCTGCTCTTCTCTAATGCGTTAGGCTCAAAAACATAAAAATGCCGGCTATTCAGCCGGCTTTAATCCTATGTATGTGTGTAGCCCTTCTTGTTTTATGCCAAAACAATAATATTTTTGTTCTCTATTGTTAAAATACCCATTTCTTGCTCGTTCTGCCATTGATGAAAAAGTAACTCTTTCACAATAATTCTTTAATGGTAAAAACTCAAAGTATATTATGCCCGGCTCTTTAATGTATTCGGGCATAAGCTCAGCGCATTTATCTCCAATCTCTTTAAGGGTGAATGTTTTCATAACCCCATCACTCTCGCATTCTCTAAATATACCTCTTTCGGGTCATTGCCATATCCTGCGAAATCCCCAGCGATCAAAGCAATCTTTCCACAATATGGGGCAGTTGAGATTGCTTCTTCTATCTCATCCAGCGTTCCTTCAATTAGTTCAACACCGCAAGTACCCGGCAACATTTCACCAGTAGTCGCATGACATGAAACATCGTTTTCAATGTCCCATTCATAGGATGGACGCAAAACGTCACCAATCTTTGCATCTTCTTGATCTTCCGTAAGCCATCTAATAGCCCACTGACTATAATCTGAACCATAGTACTCAATAACCGCTGCCCACACCGCAGGGCGGGCTTCCATTTCTCTATTCATAACA
>ERZ1090867.560-NODE-562-length-15224-cov-4.838684_pt1 | contig 15224 bp, 16 predicted proteins | sample MGYA00478476_ERZ1090867 | MGnify/ENA primary metagenome ERZ1090867 (study PRJEB33644, sample SAMEA5815742) | chicken gut metagenome | biome: Chicken; feature: Gastrointestinal Tract; material: Caecum | place: Ireland | collected 2019-01-01 | study: A study of the... | reverse complement strand
ACCTATTAAGTCGTCGGCAGCGTCAGATGTGTATAAGAGACAGGGTTTACAGTATCTTCGAAGTCCCGGACGAGCTGGGCGTGCATGGGATCCCCGCTTTTCTGTACTTCGGCGCGCAGCGACGGGATCGTCTGCTCCCGGAGTTCTTTTATCTTTTCGTCCCCTGCCGTGATGTAGATCTGAAGCTGTTTGAAATAGTCAAGATTCTTCTGGTAGAGTGAATCGAACATACCGATATCCTTGAGCATTTCCATACGTGCTTCTTCCAGTTTCCCTTCGATACGGTCCATCTGTACCTCAAGCTTTTCATACTGGGCAAGAAATTTCTTCACTTTTGCTTCTGCTTTCCGGAAGATGTCGAGGATGCCGGAGTCTTTTTCGAGAGAGTCAAAATTGAGATCCTGCACATTCGTGACAAGATCTGTCATCAGTTCCCCGATATATCCGGTGTCTTTGGAACGGATATTGTTCAGGATATTTTCAGAGAAATCAGCGATATTCTGTCTGGCGCCGGATCCGTACTGCATGAGCATCTGTGAATCCCGGACGTCAATCTGTTCTTTGAGTTTATCTGCCTGTCTGCGCTCTTCAGGAGTCAGAACGGCAAGCTGATCATTTAGTTCCTCAGCAGCAGTCGCCGGGGCTTCGGGGGCAGTCTGAACGGAACTGGATTTTACAAGATCTGCGAGTGTGATCTCAGGCATAAAAGTGCCTCCTTTTCTGTTTCTTTTAAGTATTTTTTACAGCGTCTCTTCATTGCAGATGTTCGATGATCACTTTCATAACATCGTAGGACGGAACCTGTGTTACCTGAGTGATCGTATCTGCCACGCCCTGAGCGTTCAGGCTGCCGCTTTCGGAGACAGTCGTGTAATTACCTGTGCGGAATCCATGCTTCTCCCATGCAAGCCGCTGGATATCTTCATCCAGAAGTCCGTTCAGGAGAATCTGCCCGTTTGCATTCAGAGCGATAAATACGTGAGTGGACCAGACAGTCGGCGTGGGATAGAGCATGACGATATCATCCTTCATAGTTTCGTACTGATCCGGGTAGAGGGCTGCATATTCGATAAGCTGGCTCTCATATCCGGCAATGACAGGTTTCGCCCCGATTCCCATTCTGAGAAACTGGCTGAACAGATCTGAGGATGATGTTTCCATATATCCCAGTTTCCCGAAAATGTCCTGAAGCTGCGGCAGGATCGTCTGGAGATTTTCCTGCGTCAATGTCTGCCCTCCGTTTAATACATTTGCAAGAAGTGCGGCGAACATATTTCCGGAATTGGATCTTGCAGGGTCAGTGGTGTCTACGGAAATATTTCCGTACAGTTCGGGAAGGCCGATATCCGCCCATGATGTGTCGTTCTGGATCAGCTCTACCAGCTTTGTCATATCGATATAATATGAGTTACCGGATGAAGTAATCAATCCCTGACTGTCAAATGCATCCAGTACAGCCTGATGTGTGTAGAGTACGATGGGAGTGTTAAGGACGATCTCACTCTGTTCCGGCGAACCGTGGAGATCTTCGTAATATTCTTCGGCAATACTGCTTGACGGGAAGAGGTAGTCCATTCCGTCCATATCTGCCGTCATCATGTCAAGGGAGCCGGCTCGGGAATAGTCGGCCTTCACCCCGTAATCTTCTTCCAGAATTGCCTGTACTTCTTCGTCTTCCAGCAGTTCGATCTTTTCTCCGCCTACATATCCGTCTACGGTGATGATCTGCGGAGCCCGGCCGATCGCCATATAAATACCGCCGATTACGAGCATGATCACGATAAGAAGTGCAAGCCCGATCATTCTTTTCTTCATTTGGAAATCTCCTGTCCTTTCTTTTCCGGTTCTTTATAGCCTTCTGATCTGAGAGTCTGCTTAAGCAGGTTCAGATCGGCTTCCATATCCATCAGTTCATTCTGCATCAGCTTTTCAAACTGAAGATCAAATGCAGCCTTGAGAGTGGAAATACTCTCACGTGTGCTGTTTAATACTTTTTCTGTTTCTGCTGTGGACAACCCTGTATTTTTAAGTTCTGCATAATGTTCCAATACATTAGCGGCCGTTTCCTGATAATAGTCGATATAGCGTCGGGCAGCGGGGATTTTCTCCGGGTTGTCCGTAAGATATTTTAAAATACTGCCTGCGCGGCTGATGAGATCCTGGCATTCCCTGAGAAGAGGCTGCTCGTGGATCTGACTGACAGCCCTCTGCATACGGTTATAATCAGAACCGGCCTCTGCCAGCCGCTCATTCAGGAATTCACCGTTGCTCAGGGAGTCTACCTCGATCTTTCCGATACGCTTTACAGGCTTAAAGATAAGGCTCAGCGCGATATATACTGCAGCTGCAAGCACCATGCACAGGATCAGATTCCACCTGAGTATCAGGAGAAGAATGAGAAACAGTGCCAGTGCAAGTATTGCAGACAAGATGATGCTTAATATTTCTTTCCATTTATTTGGTTTCATTTACTATGAGATCCTTTCTTTTAAGACCGCCTGTCCACGAACCGACCTTTAGTTATATCCTTTTACGCTCCGGAACGCTTCGGTCAGATCTTTTGTGCCGTCAAAGACACGGGCGTCTGTCAGTGCTGCCAGCTCTTCAAGCTGGGAAGGATCCGCATCCCCGAATGTGATGGAGAACACAGGGATGTCGCTGTCATATGCTTCGAGCGCATCTTCAAATACAGATTCATTGTATACAGACTGGCCGTCGGTCATAAGGATAACGGCCGGGGTATACTGGCTTAAGTCATAGCCGGAAGCAAGATTGTAGGCCTCCGCCGCGGCTGTATATATATCCGTTCCGCCTCCGGGCTGTGCGGCGGCGATTTCGTTGTAAAGCTCTTCCAGTGCAGCGTCGCTGTCGTCGGATGCCTGAAGGACATCAACGATTTCATCGTCAAAAAGTACGGCAATATTAACTTCACCCTCACTTGCCTGAAGCAGATTTTTCTCAGCATTTTCCTGGATCAGGATCTGGGACATAGCCTCTTTGAGCTGGTCTTCCCCTTCTCCTGTCATACTTCCGGAAAAGTCCAGACAGTAGATGTTGAGCGACGGCTTTTTAAATTCTGTCTGATAGATGTTCAGCGCATCCATGAGCACATCTGCTTCAGGCATCTGGATCGGGGAGAGGATCCGCTCTGTATCAATTCCCCAGTCAGCGTTGAAGACGTCTTTATTTTCCTCTGAGACTCCGTTGGCGGTGATCCGTCTTCCGGTCGCCTCGATGGCAGACTGACTGTCTGCTGACATGATCTCTTCCTGGAAGGCAAGGAAAGCCTCTTCTTTCTGGTCGTCGTCATGATCCACATACCCCAGAGGCGAATCGGCAATGGAAAGACCATCATAAGGATAGACGACGTAGAGCGGTTCTTTCCCCTCGGCAGTAAGCTGTTCGTTTGCATCGATGACCAGACATTCGTAGTTGACCATGGCGTCATAGTTCCCGTTCAGGAACATATTTTTCAGCCAGTCGGAGCTGCCGGAGCTTCTGTCTACCCCGCTTAACAGTTCCCGGATCTGAGTCTTCAGATCATCGTTCTGCAGATCCTCCGACGTCAGTCCCTCCTGTTTGCCCAGCAGCGCATAAAGGAAACCAACATAAGCGCTTGCACCGGAGTTGGACTGTGTGGCGCTTGTCATGCAGAACGTCATCTTGCCGTTGCTGATCGCTGTGAGGATATCCTTTACAGACACATCCCCGTCTGTAAATCCCAGCTCCTCGGCAAGACTCTGGCGTATGCCGAACACTACGGGAGTCAAAGAGACAGACTGGCTGTGCTTCACCAGATGCTGTGAATCGCCGAGAGAGAGCCACATACTGCTTGCAGGCCATACAGCATCGTAGTCCTCCGCTCCGCTCTGCAGTTCGCGCATAATATCAACAGAACCCTGATAATCCATTTCGATGCGCACGCCTGCCTTGTCTGCGCAGTCCGAGACAATATCTTCCAGTTCCTGATTCTCGGATCCGGACAGGATGCGGATTGTTGTATCGCCGCTGCCGGCAGTAAAGGCAGAGCCGTCATTTCCGTCTGTTTCTCCCGGTCTCCCGGCGGGATTCACCCCCGGCAGGAGAGAGCAGCCTGCGGCTGAGATGACAGTACAAAGAGTCAGCAGCAATGCGGTAAGTCTTTTTCTCATAATAAGATCTCCTTCTGTAAGTACGGATACAATGATAGAATGGATATAGTAAATGCCATTTTACAATGCTATCTTTACATATATTTTCGCGTAAAATCGGAAGGCGTTCTATCCGGAGAGTGTGAAATAGATGTAAAATCAAGGTAAAAACCAAGCGGAACAATTCGCAGACATCATAGTCGGGGGCTTTTGCCCCAACATTCAGATATGAAAAAGGCAGCCCTACCGGCGGGCTGCCTTCTTTTCTTTCATTCGTTTAATTACTTTTAATCTTGTAAATTCTTCCCTGTCTTTTTCTTCCAGCGCATTTGTAATGGTATATACAAGAGAAGAATACATCGGGATCGTAATATTCTGAAGAGCATTGGCTCTTTTCTGCGTTTTCTTTATGTTGCTTGCCAGACGGTATGCCGCGTTCTCCACCATGGAGAGCTTAATCGTCAGGTCTTTCACCTTACGGAATGCCTCTCTTGCCTTGTCGATGGATTCATGCGTTGTGCTGAATGAATAAGTCGGCTTTCCGGCATCCGGCACATATTTCACATGGGGGATCTCCGTGCCCATGATGCTTCGTGTCTGGATGGTGATGGAATTCTCGATCGGCACGGTGTATGCGAGCAATTCCACATTGCTGATTCCGTTTTCGATATTTGCACGCTGAAGACACTGATAAGCATAAGTAAATGTAGTATCGATCTCTTCCTGAATGGTACGTGCTTCATCGATCAGATCCATCAGTTCACGGATCAGAATATTTCGCTTTTTATCCATCAGGTCGTATCCCTGTTGTGCAAGTGCCAGCGAGTTCTTTGCAAGCATTAAATTTCCCTTTGTCGGAAATGTACGTGGATCCATGAAATCCCTCCCGTTATCAATAATTCAGTCTGCGCCTGTCTGCAACTGCATAATTTAGATTTATCCTTTCAGCCCTCTTGACTGTCTGTCCATATCTTCAATGACAATATCATAAATCTCGCCGAGAGTAGAGCAGTATTCGAGTACTTTCCACGGCTCATTTGTATGAAAATGGATCTTGATAAGCTCTTCATCTCCGACGGCCAGCAGACAGTCGCCTTTGAAATGTTCCGTAAAATAATCGCTGATCACATCTTCGTCCAGGTCTTCCCCCTCGATCAGCAGCTGGGTGTCATATTTAAATTCCAGCATATGTGCTCCTCCTTGTCCTATAGAATATTATGTCAGCTGTTTTTCCATGTAGATGCAGGTGAAGGTCTCCCCATGTATCACTCTGCCAGGATAAGCGGTATATCCCAGTTTTTCGTAAAAGCCGACAGCTACATCACGACTCTCAAGTACCGTTTGTGTACAGCCCAGTTCGCGGGACCACTTTTCAGCTTCGAGAACTGCCTGACGTCCAAGACCCTTGCCTCGGTACTCAGGGAGTACGACGACGCGTCCGAGCATCATGGCTTTATTTCCGTATTCATATAACCGGCAGGTCGCGACCGGAAAATCATTATCCAGCAGGACGATGTATTTGGCGTCAGGGGTATCGTGGTCGTCAAATTCCTCGCGCAGAGTGATGTGGTACTGCCTTGCCATTGCCTGAATCCGCACATAATATGCACCTGCCTGCTGCCATATCTCGACAGCCCGCATAACCTGTATACTCATCTTATTCCTCATCCATCGGTTTGTAGTATTTATCCAGTATCTTTGTATCCACTCTGTCCAGTTCTTCTCTCGGCAGTCTTCCGAGCAGTTTCCAGCCAAGATCCAGAGTCTCTTCCATACTGCGGTTTTCTTCCACGCCCTGTCCGATATACTTTTCTTCGAATTCTTTTCCAAATTCCAGATACTTCTTATCAATCGGAGAGAGCTCATCCTCGCCGATTACGGATGCCAGATTTCTCGCATCGCCCACTTTTGCGTAGGCGGAGAAGAGCTGGTTTGCCAGATCCTGATGGTCCTCTCTTGTATAGCCTTCGCCGATGCCGTCTTTCATCAAACGGGAAAGTGACGGAAGGATATTGATCGGCGGATAGATGGACTGTCCGTGAAGCGGGCGGTCCAGCACGATCTGTCCCTCGGTAATATATCCGGTCAGATCGGGGATCGGGTGCGTGATATCGTCATTGGGCATAGTCAGGATCGGAAGCTGTGTTACCGAGCCGTTTACACCCTGCACAATACCCGCGCGCTCGTAGATGGTTGCAAGTTCACTGTACAGATACCCCGGATAACCTTTACGGCTGGGGATCTCTCCTTTGGAGGAGGATACCTCGCGCATGGCTTCCGCAAAGGAAGTCATATCTGTCAGGATGACGAGAATATGCATATTCTGTTCAAATGCAAGATATTCCGCCACGGTGAGCGCCACTTTCGGTGTGATCAGACGCTCTACCACAGGATCATTTGCCAGATTCAGGAACATTGCCACGTGGTCTGCAACTCCGCTCTCTTCGAATGTATTGCGGAAGAAGTCGGCGACATCGTGTTTTACACCCATTGCAGCAAATACAATAGCGAATTTCTCGTCGGAATTCTCACCCAGTGACGCCTGCTTAACGATCTGTGCGGCAAGCTGATCATGGGGAAGACCGTTCCCTGAGAAGATCGGGAGCTTCTGGCCGCGGATCAGAGTGGTAAGGCCGTCAATGGCTGAGATACCGGTGTGAATATAGTTTCGCGGATACTCTCTGCGGACAGGGTTCAGCGGCAGTCCGTTTACGTCTCTTTTAAGCGTAGAGACGATCGGCCCCAGATCATCGATGGGCTGGCCGATTCCGTTGAATGTACGCCCCAGCATATCCGGGGAAAGTGCAATCTCCATGGGGTGCCCGGTCAGCTTCGTATGTGTATTTTTCAGGGACATATTCTCAGAGCCTTCAAACACCTGTATGACGGCTTTGTCTTCATAGATCTCTACGATACGTCCGATTTTGTGCTCGGTGCCGTCCACGACGAATTCCACGATCTCATCATAGAATGCATCCTGCACGCCTTCGAGAGCGATCAGAGGTCCGTTGATGCTGCTTAAGCCTAAATATTCAATTGACATAATAATCGGTCCTCCTTATGCGTTTTTCTCCAGTACCCGCTGATAGAATGCATCGATATCGCGGTGGTACTGTGCGAACATTTCCAGACGGTCGTTGGGCACATCGTATTTGATGGCGATGATCCGGTCAAAAATGTTCTCGGATTTCAATACGGACATCGGGTGCCCCATCGTGACAAGGGCGCGTGCCTGCTTATAGAGATACAGGATCGTGTCCATCATAAGAAACTGCTTCTCGAGAGATACGCACGTATCGTCTTTGTGGAACGCATTCTGCTGCAGGAAGCCGAGACGGATCACACGGGCAATCTCAAGCACCAGTTTCTGATCGTCCGGGAGTACGTCGCTTCCGATCAGTTTTACGATCTCCAGCAGGCTGCTCTCCTGATTCAGAAGTGCCATCAGGCGGTTGCGGTAATCTACAAATTTCGGTGATACATTGTCCTGATACCAGTGGCTTAAGTCATTCAGGTATTCACTGTAGCTGGTTAGCCAGTGGATCGCCGGGAAATGTCTGGAATATGCAAGGCTCTTGTCCAGTCCCCAGAAACAGCGGACGAAACGCTTGGTATTCTGGGTCACAGGCTCGGAGAAATCACCGCCCTGCGGGGAGACAGCGCCGATAATTGTGACGGAACCGTCCGTGCCGTTTAAGTTGTGCATCATTCCCGCGCGCTCATAAAATGCGGACAGCCTTGAAGCCAGATATGCCGGGAAACCTTCCTCGGCCGGCATTTCCTCCAGACGTCCGGAAAGCTCGCGGAGCGCCTCGGCCCATCTTGAGGTGGAATCTGCCATAATTGCCACATCGTATCCCATATCACGGTAATACTCTGCCAGTGTAAGGCCGGTATAGATACTTGCCTCACGGGCAGCCACCGGCATATTTGAGGTATTTGCGATCAGAGTGGTGCGGTCCATCAGCGGATTTCCCGTTCTCGGGTCGGTCAGTTCGCCGAACTCTTCGAGAACCTGTGTCATCTCATTACCGCGTTCTCCGCATCCGATATAGATGATGATATCTGCATCCGCCCATTTTGCGATCTGATGCTGCGTCATGGTCTTTCCTGTTCCGAAACCGCCGGGGATAGCGGCCGTACCGCCTTTGGCAATGGGAAACATAGTGTCAATGATACGCTGTCCTGTGATAAGCGGCACAGATGCCGGGAAACGGTGATGTGTCGGCCGAGGCACACGGATGGGCCAGTGCTGCGTCATGGTCAGTTCTTTTTTACTTCCATTGGCCAGTTCCAATGTGATAAGAGTCTCGTCAATGGTGTATTCGCCGTCAGGAACTGTGTCAATTACTGTCCCCTCCACATCAGGCGGCACCATGCATTTGTGCACAATAGCGTGTGTCTCCGGAACTTCGGCGATAATATCTCCGCCGTGGAGATACTGGCCTTTTTCAACAGTGATATGAGTCTGCCATTTCTTCTGGCGGTCCAGTGAGTCTACACTGACGCCGCGTGTGATGAAAGCGCCGCCGGAGGATTCTGCGATTCGTTCCAGCGGACGCTCGATTCCGTCAAATATATTGTTCAGGATACCGGGGGCAAGAGTAACCGAGACCGCGTTGCCGCTTGCTACGACTTCCTCTCCCGGACGCAGGCCGGTTGTTTCCTCGTATACCTGAACTGTGGTCATATCCTTGTCAAGGGCAATGACCTCGCCAACCAGCTTCTGCTCTCCGACATAGACCATTTCGGACATACGGAAGCCGGTATTTCCCTTCAGGTAGATGACGGGGCCGTTAATGCCGTAGATCGTTCCTGTGTTAAGCAATGCCGTCACCTCCTAAAAACATAAATTTATCGTATTCGTTGCGCAGTTGTGTCTTAAATGAATTATCTATGAGGATGTTGCGGGAGCGGATGACTGCGCGGACACCGCCGATAAAATCCTCTGCGCTGATCGTGAGATGAACTCTTGTGGCATCCTCGAGATCGGAACGCTTTTTCTCATCCGATGGATTAATATAAATAACAACCGGATCCTCACCGGCATAATGAACAGCCTGGCGGATACAGCGGATGAGAAAATCATTGTATGCTTCCGTCTTCATATAATCATCTACGAGACTTTCTGCCTCTTCAAATATCTTATCCTTAAGTTCCTGCTGGACTTTTCCCTGGCGTCGCTTGATCTCGAGCTGGGATTTTGCCGCTGCCTGGTTTAAAGATAATCTGGCATTGGTCGTCTCAGCTTTGATACGGGTCTCAGCCTGACGCAGGGCTTCTGCTTTGTGATCTTCGAATACTTTCTCCAGCGCTTCCCGGTGGGAATCAATGATTGCATTTCCTTCAGCGCGTGCCTGCTCCATGGAAGCAGACTGCATCTGTGCAAGTTTTTCTTCAAGAGTCAAGAGGAATCCCTCCTTTATAGTTTTAATCCGATGGCCTCGGTAATGTACGAAGTGATAAAATCTTTTTTGCGCCCTGTACCGTGACGGTCAGGTATTTCTACTAAAAGCGGCATCTTCCGTTCCAGCCGGAATGTGTCGATGATGTCCGGAAATTCCCTTCCGAATTTTTCAGTCAGGAGTACAATGCCCACATTTTTGTCGGTGAGCACGTCTTCAAGCGCTTTCCTGAGCTCATCCCGCTCGTGGACGACAACGCCGTCCACACCTGCCAGGCGCATACCTGTGTAGGTGTCGACATTATCGCTTATAAGAAACATTTTCATATAATTGCCTCCCAGTTTGCCAGTTCACCCGGCCGTTGCAAAAGGGTGCGGGCGCCTGCGGCGAATTATTCATGAGGGGCGTCTGCCCCATAGAAAGATCCGTCCTGCCGTGCCTTGCGGGCGGGCCCGCAGATCCCGTCAGTACGTATCTTTCTGCACGGCTGACTGGTATTACAGGTTTCCAAGGATCATGAAGGAGATGATCAGTCCGTAGAGGCAGACACCTTCTGCCAGACCTACGAAGATCAGGGATTTACCGAGTACGCTGGAATCTTCGCTGATTGCTCCGAGAGCGGCGCTTGCAGCGCTTGCAACCGCGATACCGCCGCCGATACAGGAGAGTCCTGTAACAAGTGCCGCCGCCAGATAACCGAGTCCGGTTGCAAATCCGCTGTCAGCAGTTACAGATTCGGCCGCCTGCACGTCCGGTCCGCCCAGAAGCATGATCGTGGCGACGGCAAATGCGCCGAAGAAGAAAAATGCATTGGTTCCGATGGCGCGTTTATAGCGCTTCTTTGATTTCTCTCCCAGCAGATAATAGCCGAAAGGTACGATGATGCTTACGATCAAAGCGATGATAAAGATGATTTTGGTTGCTAAAGTCATGGTTAAATCCTCCTGATTTCTTTAGATTTATTTTTTCGCTTTCTTTGCATTCTTTTTCGTATATGGGTCAAATGCGTGTCCGCTGCCTTTATAGAAGCGGCTGAACATCTCATAATATTCCAGACGGAGTACCTGTATGCCAACGATAAGTCCTTCAAATCCGCAGACAAACAGGTTTCCAAAGATCACGCCGATCCAGTTCGGATGCCCGCTCTCCGCGCCTGCAAGCTGCAGGACTACTTCCATGATCGCCGCATGGCTGACTGCAAATGCGCCGATACGGATGAAAGAGATCGTATTGGAGAAGTAGCTTAAGAGCGTCTCGAACATCTCGAAAAATCCCTGAACGATAAACATTGCCTTGCCGGTCTCCATCTTGTCGGCCCGTTTCTGTATGGCTCTTGTGATCGGTTCGCGGAAGAGCATCACGATCAGCGGTACGCCGAACATAACTGCCATCACGATTCCGCCCGGAAGCGGATTGCCTGTCATAAAGAGCACGATCGTTATAACGACTGCTACGTAGAAGACCAGTCCGGCCACGCCGTTCGGTTCAAACCATGCAGCTTCGATATCTTTGCTTTTGACGGCATTGATAATATGAAGAATCATTGCCACAATGATAAGGAACATACCGAAGGCCACCGCTACGATGAACACCGTGTTCAGCTTTCCGAGGAAGGGAAGCGTGGTCATATGGTCGATAGGCCGCATCCACAGGGCGGGCAGTACGTCTTCAAAGCCGAAGATGCTTCCGAAGAGGAATCCGAAGATCGTGGAAAATACACCTGCCGATGCAATGATTCCTGCAAGGGGCGCTTTTTTAAAGTGATAGATCAGCGCGCCTCCGATGAGGAGCAGGAGCCCCTGTCCTACATCACCGAACATGACGCCGAAAATGAAAGAATATGTGATGCCGACGAACACGGTCGGATCCATCTCATTGTGTGCCGGAAGCCCGTACATCTGAACAAACATTTCAAACGGCTTGAACAGCTTCGGGTTTTCAAGTTTGGTGGGCGGCTCTCCGAAGTAGGCGTCATGGTCGTCCTCGACGACAACGAATACTTTGTCGTCGTCCTCCACTTCTTTTAAGAATTTCTCCACATCGTCCTCGGCCATCCAGCCGCAGAGGATGTAGTAATCTTCCTTGTTGTCCTCCATCCGCGCCGCAAGCTTGCGGACGTCGAAGTTATTGGATAATTCCTCAAGCCGGTTCCTTGCTGCGATGAGCTGGGGAGCACGGTCAGAGAGCATTTCTCCTGCCTGCTTATCCAGATCTTCGATCTCGAGGTTTACCCGGGCGATTTCTGCTTCGAGAGACTGGTAAGCATATGCCGGGGTCCCTTCAAATTCGTCTTTTAGTTCGATCCGTTCGAAGTGGAGAGAACGGAAGACCGCATCGACTTTCTGTGCTTCTGCAGGGGAAACAAAATAAGCCCCGTATACAAAACTTTCGTCCCGCTCGCCCTCAACGAAGATTGCTTTTAAATCTTCCATAAGATATTTCTGCATTTTGTGGTAGAATTCCACGGCGATGCGGCCGAACCGATAAGTGATATACCGGTAGTTCAGCACCTTGTGGAGATCACAGTCCACAGGGCGGAAAGGAGCGATGACCTGCTGTTTTGCGCGAAGCTCGTCGATCTTTTTCTTTAATTTTTCTTTCTTCTCCTGAAGTGTCTGGTAGTCTTCATTTGCCTTGCGCACGAGTTCAAACATATCGTCGAGCCCCAGATTCGATGCAGGTTCCACATCGTCTGCATTGGGCAGGTAACCCACGAACTGGTTCGCCTTGGCGAGTGCCTCGCGGTACGGGTTGATCTCTACGAAAGGTCTTAAGTTGTCCACGGTCTTCAGTTCTGACAGGGCGGATTCAAGCTGGATCTCATAGCGGGAGAGATACAGGTCTGTCACGCGGTCGATGTCATTCCTCGGACCGGATATGTTGATAAATTTCATTTTAACGATCATTGGGTTTTACCTCCAACGTATGCCAGCGTCTCGCCGGGTGTCAGGCCATAGCGTACACATTCCATAGCGGTCGTCAGCTTATTGATTTCTTCCTCTTTCAGGAAGAGATAAGTGTTGATCGCAGCAATCGAATATGGATTTCGTCTGCGGTCTATAGTATACAGATGGTGCAGACAGTCTGCATATATCTGCTCGATAGTAAGTTTTTGACGGAAATTATAATGGCGCGCGTAATAAGTTCGTGCAACCGCGCTTTCAAATTCTTCCAGTCCCGGTGCTTCAACCATCTCCTTGACCTGGTCGGTTGAGAGCTTGTAGTGGATCGGGATAAGAAGCAGATAGATGTCGGCGGGTTTCATATTATAGTACTTCTTTGCCCTGTAGATCCACTGCAGATTCAGAAGATCGATCTTGGAGCCGCGGTCCCGCATGAAGAGCTCCAGATCAGTTTTCTTTAAGACCTTTTTCTGCTCTTTCCACGTGGAAGTGAACAGATAGAGATCCAGTGTAAGCGTGTAATCATACAGGGTTATATTCTGTGAGTCCTTGAGCTTCCTGAGCGGAGTGTAATATTCCGTGCCCTTCAGATTCTCCACGAGTTCATCGGTCGTTCTGGAGGTGATGAGCTTCTCGATAGAGATCTGTGAATACCGGTCAAAAAATGCCCTTTTATAATTCAGGTCAAATGGCTTTTTGTAACGGTTGATTACAATAGTCAGGCAGTAATCGATCAGATCGACCTCGTAACTCTTCATGATCAGTTTCATAAACTGCCGCTGTTTCTGGCCGCAGAATCGATATAATTTTGTATAATCATGATAAAGCGACTGCGTCAGCACTTTCTCGATATTTCCGCGGTGGATCTGATCCTCGGTCAGTGTGTCGAGGACATCGGCATAAGCCGTGTTCTTCTTCAGATAGTCCGCGATCTCGGGAACATTTCCCAGATTGGCGATCTCCACAAACTGTTCCGGCTTCAGAAGCCTGGCCTCCATAGCACGTACCTTTGTCACGATCCCGCTGTATTCAAGTAAGTTCCCCATAGGCTACACCTCGGTGATCCGTCTTAATATTTCGCGGGCATATTCCGTGTGATTCTCTTCATATTCTTTCTGAAGAGAACGGATCAGTTCAGAGCTTGAATCGCTCTGGGTGTCCAGAAGCTGTGAGGTCTTCTCTTCAAGATCTGCACGGATGGCATTGAGGCGGGCTGTAGTCTTCTCATCCAGCTCTTTGTCAAATGCCTTCTTTTTTTCGTCATATTCACGATTCAGAACTTCTTTCTGGTATTCTGCGTGCTTGACGATTGCTGTAGCCGCGTCTTCGATTTCCGTCAATTTGTTTACAATAGAGTCCATATAAAGCCTCCTGTTTGTAAGAAAATCATAATATACTTTATCATACACCATTTGCTGAAAAATGCAAGTTAAGAATTGTTAGCTCCGGGCCTTTGAAAATATATAAAACATCAGATAATTCCTATTAAATGTCAACTACATTTTGACCTCTGTCCACCTGCGTGTTATTATGGTATCAGTATGGAAAGTGCCGGTAATAGTCTGGCGGATTCAGGGGAGGATAATACATGAGACTGAGAAATATACCGAGGGCCGAAGGGACGCTTCAGGCCCATAATATAGTCATAAAGAGACCGGAAGACCAGAAAGGATGCTGGAAGCAGGTGTTTGGCAATAAGCGACCGGTCCGCATTGAAATCGGAACGGGAAAAGGCCGCTTTATTTTAAATATGGCAAAGGCAAATCCGGATATTAATTTTGTCGGGATCGAGCGTTATTCCAGCGTACTGCTCCGCGCTGTGGAGAAATATGATACAGACGAGTTTAAAGATCTGCAGAATGTCCGCTTTATATGTATTGATGCCAGAAGGATCGAGGAGGTGTTTGCAAAAGATGAGGTAGAACGCATTTATCTGAACTTTTCTGATCCGTGGCCGAAGGCAAGACACGCCAAAAGACGGCTGACGTCGGCGGAATTTCTGGAAAGATATGAGAAAGTGCTGGCGCCGTACGGCAGACTGGAATTTAAAACCGACAATACGGAGCTCTTTAACTTTTCTTTGGAGCAGATGAAAGAGTCGGGATGGACACTACAGGGCTTTACCTACGACCTCCATCACAACGAAGAGATGAACAGTGGAAATATTATGACAGAATATGAAGAAAAATTTTCAAAAAAAGGAAATCCGATTAATAAACTCATTGCCGTCAGAAAATAAATAACAGAAAACGGCAGACCGGCACCAATTGACGTATCCGGCATATAATGATTTATAACCGCTCAGGAGGCAGGTGTATATAGATGAAGAATAAGTGCTGGAAATCATGTGTCAGGGAAATGTTTTACTGCAGACCGCGGCTTAACAGGCATCTGCTCTGTATCCGCAGTTCTATGCTGGATGTATGTAAGATACTGAATTCAGGCATCTGTCATGGGAGTGATAAAAATGATCGGGAAGGCAGGTGCCGGAAATGATCAGAAAAATTAGACCCGGGCAGTTTGCGGCAGAGGTAAGAGACTGCCGGCAGCCTGTCCTGCTGGAATTTTACGCTTCATGGTGTCCCCGGTGCGCAATGATGGATGATGTACTTGAAGAATTCGCATCGGCAAACAGAGGAAAAATAAAAGTCTGCCGGATTGATGAAGCAGATGCGGCTCTGCTCATGGAGGAGTACGGGATCGACAGAGTACCATCCTTTCTGGCTTTCTCCGGCGGCAGGGTTACAGGAGCCGTAGTGGGAGTAGTATCACAGGAAGTCCTGGAG
>ERZ1090867.558-NODE-560-length-15237-cov-8.937360_pt1 | contig 15237 bp, 18 predicted proteins | sample MGYA00478476_ERZ1090867 | MGnify/ENA primary metagenome ERZ1090867 (study PRJEB33644, sample SAMEA5815742) | chicken gut metagenome | biome: Chicken; feature: Gastrointestinal Tract; material: Caecum | place: Ireland | collected 2019-01-01 | study: A study of the... | reverse complement strand
AGAGAAACTACCTGGAAGAAAGAATCCTCACTTGACCTGAATAACAAAAATCGTTCGACAACATCCCTGGAACCCCGGGCTGCCGCACTTGCTGCGGCAGCTCTTTTTGTGCCTGAAATCTCAATATGGTTTGCCTGGATGGTTGCTGGATCTGTCGGGACGGGCGATTATAGGGCGGTTACCTTTTTTGTAGGGCATGGGGGCTATTGCATGGATAAAACTTTAAGTTGTTATAAGAAAATGCATTGACAACTTATATAATCTGCGCTACCATATAATCATAAAGACACCACTCTTTCCAAAACTACGATCAGGAAGGTGACTCACATGGAAGGCCGCAGAACTGGAAAGTCTCATACCGAGCGTATCTACGTCAAAGTGACATCCGAGTTTGACACCACCGGCTCCATGGTGCCCCTGTCTATCACTTGGGCCGACGGCCGGACTTTCGCCATCGAGGCGGTACGTGACTTTCGCCCGGCGGGGGCGGCGGGCAACGACTGCCGGGGCGATTGCTTCACCGTTCTGATCCAGGGGCGGGAGAAGCACCTGTTCTTCGAGCACATCGACCCGCGATTCACCGGCCGGCTGGGCCGCTGGTTTGTGGAAAAGACCGTCACCGCGTGAAAGCCTGAGGGGGGACAGATCCCGTACTTGCTTTATAGCAGCCACGCCTTTATCCCTTACCGGACCAGGCGTCCAGGATCTGTTTTTGGAGTTGTTGCGGGGTCACATCGAACCCGTGGCAGATCCAACGGTAGATCATCCCAAAGTAGCCATAGGCGAAAAAAGCCGCCAAGTAGGAGCCGCCGCCCGGCCCTGCGTCTTCGTCCAGCACCAGCGCTTCAAAGGCGCGCATCAGCACAGTGAGCAATTTTTGCCGGTGCAGCAGCGCAAACAATTCCCGCTTCTCATAGACATAGCAGGCTATGGCAAAGCCCCGGTCCCGCGCCGCTTCCTCTGGATGCTCTCTGACATATCCCGCCCACGCATCCTGCACTTTGAAAACCAGCAGGTCCTCCTTGCCGCTCCGGCGGTCGCAGTGGCGGTAGTAGGTGGTGCGCCCCACATTGGCCCGGGCGCAGATTTGACTGACGGAAATAGTCTCGAAGGGGGCCTCCTGCATCAATTGGAGCAGGGCGTCCGCCAGACACGCCTTGAAAAAAGCAACTTGCTCCCGTCTCATTTGGGTACAAAACATCCCTTTCTGTTCCCCGCAGAACCGCTCTGCCCTCCATCGTCTTGACAGGCGCGAAAGCAGCCGGTATCATACGGAGTGTTCTGGAACAACTGTTCCGCTAACACGATGGTAGCGGATGAAACCGCATTTGTCAAGGGAGCGAATGAGATGAAAAATATTGTGACAAGCATGGTCGGCTGGGGCCTGTTGGGCCTTGTGGGACTGACCGCGGCAGGGGCTGCGGCGTGGGCTGTCAAAAATCATATCGACCAGCAGCGGCCCTGGATGCCGGAGGACTATTATACTACAGTTCAGGCGGGCGCGCCGTTGGAGCAGAAATACAGCGGGCGGGGGAACTACGAGGTGTCCAGTCTGGTGGTCTCCATGCCTGGCACCGCCATGCAAAACCTTCGGCTGTGGTATCCGGCGCAGCTGGAACAGTCAAAGGAGAGCTGGCCCCTCATTGTGGTGGTCAACGCCAGCAATACCGCCGCGCTGAATTATGAGGCCTGGTTTGAGAGGCTGGCCTCCTGGGGCTTTATCGTGGCGGGCAACGATGACCGGCAGGCAGGTACAGGCCAGTCCACAGCAGACACCTTGGACGCCGTGCTGGCGATGGACCAGGACCCGGCAAGCGTGCTCTGCGGCAAGATCGATCGGGAGGCAATCGGGGCGGTGGGCTACTCCCAGGGCGGGGCCGGCGCGATCAATGCAGTCACAGCCTTCCCCAACAGCAGGCTGTACCGCGCTCTATTTACTGGCAGCGCTGCCTATCCGCTCCTGGCGCGGAACATGGGGTGGGGCTATGATGTGTCCGGTATGACCGCGGCCTGGTTTCAGACAGCGGGAACCGGGGCCTCGGATGACTCCGGTCTGGACCCCAACACCGCGTTTGGAGGTGTAGCGCCCCTGTCCTCACTCCAGGAGAATGATGCTGCTGCACCCGATGAAATCCAGAAGGCCCTGGCCCGTCTGACCGGTGCCGAGCACCAGGACATGATGCGGACTGACGGATACATGACTGCCTGGATGCTGTACCAGCTCTGCGGAGATGAAGAAGCCGCATCGGCATTTGTGGGAGAAGGCGCAGAGCTGCTGCACAATCCAAACTGGCAGGACGTGGAAAAGAATATGTAAAAGTCATTACCGCGTGATATTCTAAGAAAGAAGGGATTCCGCCATGCCAGGCCCGCGCACCTATTTTGCCATCGACCTGAAAAGTTACTACGCCTCGGCGGAGTGCGCCGCCCGGGGCCTAGACCCTCTGACCACCAATCTGGTGGTGGCGGACGCCAGCCGCACCGAAAAGACCATCTGCCTGGCGGTGTCGCCCTCCCTCAAGGCGCTGGGCATCCCGGGACGGGCGCGGCTGTTCGAGGTGGTGCAGAAGGTGAAAGAGGCCAACGACGCCCGGCTGCGGGCGGCCATCCGCAGCCGCGCCGCCGTGAAAAAGGAGGGCAAATGGGCCCTGTCTGCTCCCAGCTACGACGCCAAAGCTCTGGCGGCGGACCCATCGCTGGAAGTCAGCTACCTGGTGGCCCCGCCCCGGATGGCCTACTACGAGAAGGTGTCCCGGCAGATCTACGGCATCTACCTGAAATATGTGGCCCCCGAGGATATGGTGGTCTACTCCATCGACGAGGTTTTCATCGACGCCACGCCCTACTTGACCTACTACAACATGGCCCCTCACGACCTGGCTAAGACCATGATCCGGGAGGTGCTTTACACCACCGGTATCACCGCCACGGCGGGTATTGGCTCCAACCTTTACCTGGCCAAGCTGGCTATGGACATTACCGCCAAGCACGCCGCCCCCGACCAGGACGGCGTCCGCATTGCCGAGCTGAACGAGGACTCCTTCCGTTACCTGCTGTGGGACCACAAGCCCCTCACCGACTTCTGGCAGGTGGGCCCCGGCACGGTGCGCCGGCTGGAAAAGCACGGCATCCACACCATGGGGGAGCTGGCCCGGGCCAGCCTCTACGACGAGGATATGCTGTACCGGGAGTTCGGGGTGGACGCGGAAATTTTGATCGACCACGCCTGGGGGCTCGAGCCCTGCGGCATGAAGGAAATCAACGCCTACCAGCCCGAAACGAACAGCATCTGTGAAGGGCAGGTGCTGTCCTGCCCCTACGACTGCGAAAAAACGCGGCTTATCGTCCAGGAGATGACCGACAGCCTGGTCTATCAGCTGATGGACAAGGGCCTTGTCACCGACGGCCTGACCCTGGACATCGGCTACGACCGGGAAAACTGCGACAAGGGCGGCTATCGCGGCCCGGTGCACATCGACCGGTACGGCCGTACTCTGCCCAAACCCGCCCATGGCAGTGTCCGGTTGGAGTCGGCTACCAATCTGGGCAGCCAGCTGCAGGCCGCGGCCGCGGCGCTGTTCGACCGCATCGCAGACCCCAAGCTGACAGTCCGCCGCCTGACCCTCACCGCTAACCGCGTGGTGCGGGACGAGGGCATCTTCCAGACCGACTTTTTCACCGACGCCGCCAGTCTGGAAAAGGAAAAGAGTCTGCAGGAGGCTATGCTGGGCCTCAAGAAACGGTTCGGCAAAAACGCGGTGCTCAAGGGCTCCAACTATCTGGAAGGGGCGACCATGCGGGACCGCAACGGGCGGATCGGCGGCCACAAGGCTGAGTGAGGAAACTGCCATGGATGATTACAAAAACTCGAAAGAAGGCCGCATCGTCAGCCAGAAATACGCCGACATTTTGCAGATGGAGCGCCCCGAGCCATCCACCAAACATCCCCGCATGAGTCTGGGCAGCCGGGCTAAAATCTTCAGCCCCTTTGCGGCCCTGCGTGGCTTTGAAGGCGAGCTGGCCGAAGAAGGCGCGCAAACCCTGCGGGTGCCAAAGGCAGAGCTGTCCGATGAGGAGAAGGCCGCCCTTTCGACAAAGCTGGCCACCCTGCGCCGCGGCGTGACCGTCACGGTGCGGTACTTCCAACCCGATCTGCTTTGCCCGGCCGACCCGCCGGTGGGCCGCTACCAGACCGTGACCGGCACTGTCCAAACCCTGGACCCCGTGCAAAAGACGCTGCGCCTTGTGCTGGACAGTACAACCGGCGGTCCGGGTGTGCAGAAGAAAAAAGCATTGGTTATTTCCTTGGGAGATATAGAGGCCCTGACCTGAGTGCAATCTATTTCTTTCCCTTCCGCAACCCGTATTTCTCGATCACATACACCATATGTGTCTCCAGCTCATACACTGCGTTATCCGGCAGTGTACCGTCCGGAAGTACCTCCGGTATTTTCAGCTTGGACATTCCGTGCTGGCGGTGCAGGGTGAGTTTTTCCGCCGCCAGGTTGATGCTGTGCAGCTTGTACCCCTCGGTCAGCCAGGCTTCGGCGATCATGTTGCAGTTGGGGCGCGGGTTCCACCAGCTTCGGTCCATTCTGGCCGTCTTGGGCAGGGGTTGATCGTCGATCTCCTCAAGTTGTTGGAAGGTCAGAGTGATGGAACGTTCAGTGCTGGCCGCAAAGAAGCGTTTGAGCTTGTAGTGCTTCCAGCTCTGGGTGATGGGCTTTTTGGTGCGGCTGTGCTTGGGCTTTTCCTCCGCGATGCCCTCCAGGATGGCCTTCATATCGTAGGGCGTGAGGATGGAAATATCCTCCATTGTGCGGACGATCTCGAACTCGTTGACGGCGCAGCACTGGTGGACGTAGGCCGAATTGCGGATGGACGGAGCTTTATCGAGGTCGATCTGTACAGTCGTGCGGGGCTGGTCGGACAGGATCGGCCTGCCGCAATAGTAGCAGCGGCCTTCCTGCCGTTCCCATATAGCCCGATACGGCCCGGTCACATTATGGATGTCACGGGTGTGCAGGCGGGCTTCATAATAAGTGCGATTGGTGAACGGGTTTTCGCTGGTCTTGGGCTTTTTGAGGGTCAGTAAAACGGTATCAGCCAACCGAACCACCCGAACGCTCTTGTCGTTGGGCAGCGCATAGCAGTAGTGGCCGTCTGCCTCCCGATACCAATACGTTGCTTTGACTTTTGCAAGCGCCATCTTCGGGTGGCGCTTGATCGCTGTCTCCAGCAGGGCCGTCTGGACGGCGGCGTCTACTTTGCGAAAGGCCGCTGTGGCGTCGGTGCAGCGGTAGTACCCGGCCCAGCCCTTCAGTTTGCGGTTGAGCAGCAGGATCAGTTCCCGCTGGGACTTGTGGCTGGTCGAGGTGGTGAGCCTCAGATCCTCGATGAAACGCTCAACCGCTGCGTCGGCAGGATAGGAATAGACCAGTCCGTCTTTTTTGACGTAGGTCCTGGACAGGAAGGTGAATCACTCATCGACCCGGACCACCCGGGTCTTTTCTTCAGAAAAGGCCAGCCCGCGCTCGGCGAGGAAGTCCTTCAGGCACTGCCGGACTGTCTCGGCGGCTTCTTTGGTGCGGACGGTGACAAGGATGTCATCTGCAAAGCGGAGCAGATTCCCGTTGCCATAGTCCATCGGGGAAGTCGTGCCGTGGATGGCTTCATACACCGCACGCTGCATCCCGTCCAGGGTGAAGTTGGCGAGGTAGGGCGAGAGATTGGAACCTTCCGAAAGCCCCTCCCCTTCCGATGGGAACAATTCCCCCTCAAAGACGATGCCGGCCTTGAGGAACTTGCGCAGGATATGCTTGTCCATCGGGGCGTGCTCGATCAGCCAATCGTGCTGGATGTGGGCATAACACGCCTTCACATCGCCGTAGAAGATGTACGCCGGGGCATCCTCGCCGCGGATCATCTCGATCACATAGGCGTGGGCGTCCTGGGTCGAGCGGCCGGGGCGGAAGGCAAACGATTTCCGCTCGGCATACGCTTCGGTCACGGGGATAAGAGCATATCCGTACAGTACCAGCATGGCCCGGTCGCGGTAGGTGGGCAGTTGCGGATACCGCTTTTTGCCGGTGTTCTTGGCCACCAGCATGATCTGCCGCAGCGGTGAGGGGTGATAGTCCTTGGAGGTCAGCGACATGGCGCCCCGCATCTTTTCGGCCGGCGTCCGCCATTTGACCCCATCCACACCAGGGCTAGACGAGGAACCGACTACATGGCGGACGGCCAGACATTTGATGTCCAGGTCGCGAACAATGGTATTTTGCAGTTCCTCGATGGCCGCGCCGTCTTTCCGGTACGCTGCGCGGGTAAGCTGGTATTGCAAATCGGCCAGCTTTTCCTCAGCGGCTTTCAAGTCGATGTGTTCCCACAGCATGGTCAGATATTCGTCGGTACAGGGTTCAAACTCCATGCTCATGGTGCGACCTCCAGCAGGATTGGACAGTGGTCTGAGCCGTAAACGTCCTGTAAATGCACCACGTCCCGGACCGAATCCATCATCTCATCCGAAACAAGAAAGTAGTCCAGCCGCCACCCGCGCCCCTCTTTTCGCTTGTACAAACGGTTGCTCCACCAGGTATAACTGCGGACGCCGGGGTGCAGCGCCCGATAGGCGTCCGTCAGCCCTTCCTCCAGCAGCGTTTCCAGGTCAGACCGCTCGTCTGAGGCATAGCCCTGCTCTGCCCAGTAGAGCCGCATATTCTCGGGGTAGATGTCAATACTCTCCCGTGCGACGTTGAAGTCTCCACAGATCACGACCGGCTTGTCGTACAGCAGGTCCCGCACATAGGCCCGCAGCACGGCATCCCATTCCCGGCGGTAGGCGTGGCGATAAAAAGTCTGCTGCGAGTTGGGAACATAGACATTCACCAGAAAGAAATCCCGCAGTTCGGCGGTGATGGCACGGCCCTCAGAGTCGTCAAAATCATCGGTCAGGCCATAGTGGACCCGTAGCGGTTCTTCCCGCAGCAGCATGGCTGTGCCAGAATACTTGTCCCGGATGCTGTGGTGCCAGTAATGACGGTAGCCTTCCAGAATGACAGGCTCCGCTCGCGTGCGTATTTCTTGCAGGCAGATCGCATCTGCCTGATACGTCCGCAGCGGCTCGAATGCGCCGCTTTTCAGACAGGATGGCAGTCCGTTTATGTTCCACGACAGGATTCGCATCCTCATCCCCTCCAGAAGATTTACCGTACAAAACTCTTTTGCATCCATTATACAGAACACGAAGGTTTACTTCAATGTCTAAAAGCGAAATATTTGCATCATTTACAAAAAGACATGGATGCGATTGATTACAACATCCATGTCGTGTGACAAACTGATTTACATATTCTCAACCACAGAGGAAAGTTGCTTGAGCACGAGAGTCAACTGCTTTCTAACGGTATCTAATTCTGTCTGCTTGCCGGTCAGAAGGTAATCAGTACTTACATCCAAAGCGTGCGCCAGAGCACTCAGAAAGCCCAATGAGCAAGCATTAACACCGCGCTCAATGCGGCTGATGTATTGAGGATTCACGTCAAGGATAGCAGCAAGGGCCATCTGGGTGAGGCCTTTTCGCATGCGGGCCTCCTGGACGCGCATTCCAAAGTTTTGCAGATCAAAGAACATAATAGTCTCCTTTCTGCCTGATAGGGCAAAAGGATACGGACAGTACGCCTTTTGATCTCAAAAACCTGATACAGGCGCAGAAAAGAAAAAGGGTACTGATACTGATTTTCCAAAACGGAAAACAATATGTATCCTCAGCCTTTAATGCATATCAGGCTCTCAAATGATTTTCAAAAGCCTTGCCGAAAACAAAAAGCCCCGGCAAGGCTGGATTCCAAATAAAAAGGAAATCCAATCCTTGCCGGTGGCCTCTCATGTTGTGATTTGGTTCAACACACCGGTTTTATACAGACAAATGACCTGGCAACGGATTTACGCAGTCTGTTTCACCTCAACCGTTCCGTCGTTATGCTCGGTTATGTGATTTGGTTCATTCGTATGCGGATTCTTCGTGCTCCTTCTTGGGTGCGTAGACATCAAGGCGGATATGCCGCCGGCCTATTTTGCGCCTGACCAATACTGTGCAACAGGATGCACATTTGGTTTTCATAGTGCCATTGGCGGACATATGAGCCTGGGCCAAATTGCCGCAGTGCGGGCAATGCCATGAAAATGGTGTCCAGGCTTCGCTGTGATGTTTCATTTTGGCCTCCTTTACTATGGTGTGGAGGGATTCGTGGCGTTGATGGAACAGCGACCAGCGAATCCGAGTTCATCTAAGAAGCTATGAAAGAAATGCGTTTTGCCAAGCGATTTCACTCTCCCCTCTTGCATTTGGCGAACAAATCCTATATAATGATGTAAAGTGGTAAAATATAGCACTATTATATGCAATGAAACGGCACATGTCAAGAGCTTTATGCAAATCAGATGTCTTTTTCTTGTTTCATGTGTAATATAGTTGCATATAAAAGACAGCGGCAGGAATGCAGAAAGGTTAATCAGGATGAGATTCGGCGAGAAGGTCCACAAATTAAGAAAGGAAAATGGGATGACACAGGCCGAACTGGCAAAGATACTGGGGGTCCATCATCGCACTATCATCGGGTACGAGCGGGATGGACGGTATCCCAGAAACCGGGAGGTTTACCAGAAGCTTGCGGATATTTTTCATGTACCAGTCAGTTACCTATATTCTGATGAAGTATCCTTTATGGACGATGCGGCTGCCAATTATGCAGAAAATGAACGTGAGGAAGCAAAGCAGCTTGCTCAGGAACTTTCTGAACTCTTCGCCACAGGAGAGCTGTCTGCCGAGGATATGGACGCTATCATGTTTGTGATGCACCGCGCCTACTTCCAATATCGGGAAGAAAAACGCGAGAAGGAGAAACACGAGCAAAAAGAGGCTTGATGTTTTTCTCAGTCCATACCGGGGAGGGAAAGGGTACTCAAATATGAATTCTTTTTTGTTGCACCAGAAAGCCAATGAACTTGTACAGCGCGTTGGGTCAAGGGATATTTGCAGTTTGACCGAAGCTACCGGTCTTCAAATCCATGAGATTCACAGCCTGAAGGATGCGCTCGGGTTCTTCACCTTTCATTGGGATCAGCGTAAGGTATACGTCAGCCAGAAACTGGATGACCCAACAAGACAGATGGTCTGCGGGTACGCGCTGAGCCGGTATATGGAAGCTGCGCACGCAGAGACCGCCAGTCATCCCAGAATCGGCTGCGTTTTGCAAGGGCATCTTTCTGAGTATCATTCCAACGCGCTCTCATCCCATCTATTGCTGGATAGCGAGGAAGTATATCACCTGACCACATTGGGATATGATGCCGCCCAAATTGCCGATCACACAAAACATCACCTGCACCTGATCCTGGTCAAACTGCTGGAGCTGTATCACATGGGATTTGATTTCGCCCATTACCACGAAACACATCACCGGTTTTTAGGAGATCACCAGCATTTGGCGCACTTCTGTTTTGGGCAAAAAACTTACGAATAAGGAACTGAGCAGCTTCCAAGAACACAAAGAATGTATAAAACTCGTCCGTCGAAGCACCATATTGCTTCGCTGGACGGGCCTTTTTGCTTTTTATTGAAAAAACATCATATTAGGTCTAGCGAACTAGACCTGTTGGGGCCACGACAGAGCGTAAAGTATGCTGTATAATAAAACCGTACCAAACAGCAGAACCTTGAAAACAGAATATACCCTCTTTCAGATACATTCCCTGCGGCGCAGAGCTACATCCGCAGCAAATGCCAGGATCTCCCACTGAGGGAAGGAGCAGTAAGCTGGCGTAACAGAGAGGCAGCTCCTCTCAGGGCAATGAGGCGGCGCAGAATGATGAGACTTCCGCTTTCGGGCGGCCCGGTGCGAACCACGGGGAGGGAACATCCTATGGAACCGGTAAGCTGCCGGTCGTTTGAAAGAGGCCCGGCAGGACAGAGCGCCTGCGTTTCCGGGGAAGTCGTGGACAAATACGGAAACCGATAGAACGATTCAATGTGGTATAAGCCACTGCTTGAATACGTAGGGCGGGCCATGCGAGTGGCCTGCTGTTACATATCAGCTGGCAGGCCGGAGGAAAGGAGTAGAAGAAATTATGAAGTATAAGCCAAAACCGCTCAAGACCGGATGGCATTACAAGCGCGGCGATGTTTACCTTGTGGATCTGAATCCGAGCCGTGGCTGCGAACAGGGTGGAGTCAGACCGGCGGTCGTGGTTCAAAACGACAGCGGAAATCATTTTTCACCGGTTTTGATCGTCGTACCGCTTACAACAAAGATCAAAAAGAAAACGATGCCGACCCACTGCATCATTCGCAACCGCTGTTTGAGCGCCCCGTCGATGGCTATATGCGAGTCGCCCAGACCTATTGACAAAGGAAGGGTACAGGGGTATATCGGCAAACTTTCGCAAGAAGAAATGGAAAACATATCGCACTGTCTGCGCATTAGCCTTGGCTTTGGATGAGGCTGGTTGTGAGATGGGGGTAATCTGCATCTTTCTCTTGCAGGATGCGGCGTCCTGTGATACCATGAAAGCAGCAAAAAAGGGAGGGCCTTTGGATGGAAAGTAGATACAGTCTTCGACTTTATGATACCGAGCTAATGCGCTTTGTGATGGAAAAGCGGGGACTGGCTGGCCTTGTGGCGGGGATCGTTTCGATCAATGAGGCGCAGGCCCGCCTGCTGCCTCTGGATATGGAGCGCAGCGGCGAAGGAATCATTCGCTGGCTGGAGCGGCGGGTAATCCCCAAGAACCGCGCCTTTGTGGACGAGATCCTCAAAACGTTGGGACTCAGCCGCAGCGATACTAAGGGCATCATCGACGTGTGTAAGGGGCTTTCTCTCAACGACAGCTATTGGGTCGTGCTGGAAAGCTTCGAGGGCACGTTCTCTCAGTACAACCTCTATGAGAACCGCTTCTCGGAGATTTTGGCGCTGGTGGCCTATACCGGCGCGGGCGGCAGCCGGCAAGTGTTCACCACATCGCCGGAACTGACCACCGGTGGCATGCTGCCCAAAGCGTGGCGTTATGTAGAGGACGATGGCATCTATCTTTATAAGGGGGGCACGACTGGTGCGTCCAATGCCGGCCGAGAGCCGTACTGCGAATACTACGCTTCACAAATTGCAGAAATCATGCATCTGAACGCCGTGCATTATGATCTGGAAAACTGGAAGGGAATCACCGCGTCCAAATGCGCGCTGTTCACCAATATAGACACCTCTTACATCCCCATTGGGCGGCTGGTCAAAAGCGGCGGAATCGCCGCCTGCCTTGACTATTATAATAAACTGGGAAAGACGTTCTCCGAGCAGCTTCGCAGTATGCTGGTGTTCGATGCGCTGATCTACAACGAGGACCGGCGCTTCGGCAATTTCGGCCTCCTGCGGGACAACCACAGCGGTGAGATCGTCGCACCGGCCCCTATCTTTGATAACGGGCTGTCCCTATTCTGCTATGCCGGTGAAGATGATTATCTTCATCTGGATGAGTATGCCAGAACGCGCGCCAATCCCTACGGCGTTTCGTATGAAGAAGTATGCGCGGCGGTCATGGGGCCGCTGCAGAAAGAACAGCTCCGCCGAATGATCGGCTTCCGCTTCAAACGGCACCCTATTCTCAACCTGCCGGAGAGGCATCTGCAAGCCATCGAGAAGCTGCTTGAAGCGAGGGTACGTGAATTGCTCGCTATGCCGAACCACACTTCATAAGAGGAAACGTACCCATTGATTTGGAACCCACAGCAGCCTAGAATCATCTGCACCACCGATTACAGAACCTGTATCTGTCAACAACGTGCCACCATTTCTTAGAGGAAACTTACATAGCGGCCCTGATGTACTGTGAAAACAGTGGATCGGAGCCGCTTTTCTTTTTACTCCCCAAAAACAGGAAAGGAAGGAACAAAATGGCGGAGCAAAGATTGATCGTTGTGAACGGTGTGCGGTATCATGCGGACCGGCCCCTGGACTGTGCGCTCTGTGCGTTCTGGAAAAATCGGAAGACAGGCTGCATCTTGGGCGAAGCGAACTGCTATTATCTGGCAGAGGCCATTGTGACCGAGCAGGAAAAGAAGTGCGAGGGATGCTGCTATGCAAAAGGAAGCCCCTGTGTCAGCGCCTGCTGCTACAAGGACCTGGATCAGTGGCTGAACGACAGACGGAAAGCGAAAGGCGGTTCCCATGACTGAGAAAAACAAAGCGGTACGGCGGGTCGAGAAGCTGCTTCAGAAGCAGGAACGTCGGCACGAAGCAAAGATCGACAAGCGCCCGCCCTGCTGTATGCGGTGCGAATACTACCAGCCGAAGTTCAAATACAGGACTTGCCTGTTTGTTAGGTGTCCGATGGACAAGAGCTTGAAAACGATTCGGGCAAGGCCGCTGCGCAGCGATAAATTTGCGGTATAACAGCGGAGGTTTGCAGCTATGAAAAAAATGACTTGCTTCAATAATCCTGCGTTCGGTCAGATTCGCGTGATTCAGGCGGATGGAAAATATCTATTCTGCGCCAGCGACGTGGCAAAGTCGCTGGGGTATAAGCGTCCGGCAGACGCCGTTACCGCCCACTGCAAGGGGTCGGTAATTTACCGACTCCCTACAGCCGGCGGCGAACAACTCGCGAAACTCATCCCCGAGGGCGATGTGTACCGGCTGATCGTCCACAGCAAGCTCCCCGCGGCAATGGAGTTTGAACGCTGGGTGTTCGATGAGGTGCTTCCGGCGATCCATCGGCATGGCGGTTATCTCGGCGACTCTCTCGCCCGGCAGATCGAACAGGACCCTGCGGTCCTCTATCACTTTGCGGAGGCGCTTGTGCGGGAAAAGGAAAAGAGCGAACGGCTTGAAAAAGACCTGCTCCTCTTGAAGCCCAAAGCCGACTACTTCGATGCTTTTGTTGAGCCGGGCGACAGCACCAACATCCGTGCAACTGCAAAAGAGCTGGATGTGCCCGAGCGGCTGTTCTGCCGCTTTCTGCAAAAAGAAAAATATCTGTACCGCGCCCCCGCTGGGAATCTGATGCCTTATGCCGAACCGTTCCAGCGGGGGCTTTTTATCGTTCGGGACTTTCATTATCGTCACAGCGCGCGCACCGGGTGCTATACCCTGTTCACGCCAAAGGGCAAAGATGAGCTTCGGCTCCGTCTGCCTGAGATCAGAGCATGGGAGGAATGAAAATGTGCTGCCCATGAAATTCTGAATAGTTGGACAAACAGGGGGAGTTCTTGACGATAAAGTGCGGTAATACATTGGGTAATGTCCGAAAAGATACGCGTGGCAGAGGAGGGAAGCTGTGAAGAAAACGCCTTTTATCCTGCACGAGACCTTTCATACTGAGAACGAGCGGCAGCGCCGGGAATGCTTTCAACAAGTATTCACGCGGTATATCGGCGGCGTATACTTGGATACATTGGACACTGCCCGAGAACCGCGCTGCTATGAATAAACAAGCGGCATCGTTGCGACAGGAGGGGAGATGCGGTATACTTTGGGTAGGCGATTACACCGAAAGGAAAGGTGTAAACGATGAGAGCAGCTATTTACTGCCGTTTGAGCAAGGAGGATGAACACAAGACCGGTGAATCGGAGAGCATCCAGAACCAGAAGTCGATGCTGATCGAGTACGCGGTCCAAAAAGGTTTTGATATTTACCAAATCTATTCGGATGAGGACTATTCGGGCATCGACCGGGACCGGCCGGCCTTCAACGCGATGATTGAAGCCGCCAGCCAGCACCGGTTCGATGTGGTGCTGGCCAAGACTCAGTCCCGTTTTACCCGGGACATGGAGCTGGTGGAAAAGTACCTGCACGGCAAGTTCGTCGAGTGGGGGATACGCTTCATCGCGGTGGTGGACCATGTGGATACCGACGACCGCGCCAACAAGAAATCACGCCAGATCAACGGCCTGGTCAATGAGTGGTATCTGGAGGACCTGTCCAACAACGTCCGCTCAGTGCTTGACCACAAGCGGCGGGAGGGGCAATACATCGCTTCCTTTGCGCTGTACGGATACCGCAAGGACCCGGACGCCCGAGGACATCTGGTCATCGACCCGGAAGCGGCTGCCGTGGTGGAACGAATGTTCGAGATGGCCCGCAGCGGGATCGGGACGCACAAGATCGCGCAAATACTCAACAGCGAAGGGGTCCCCAGTCCTACTGCCTACAAACAGCAGCACGGTGTTCCCTACAAGGCCGCTATGCAAGGGCCTGAACCACCCCTCTGGGGGCCGGCGACGGTCTACCAGATGCTGCGCAACCGCACCTATACGGGAGACCTGGTCCAGGGCCGTCATAAAAAGGTCAGCTACAAATCCAAACGGACAGTCTGGCTGCCGACATCCCAGTGGATCGTAGTGCCGGGTACCCATGAACCGATCATCGACCGGGAGACCTTTGAGATGGTCCAGCAGATGCTGCAGGGCCGCGCTCGGAGTGGAGCAGGCGGTCAGGTCCACCCTCTGGCCCGGCTGGTGGTCTGCGGGTGCTGTGGGGCGGTCATGGAGCAGACCGGCAGTGGGAGCGTTCGAACCGACGGCGCGCGGCGGCGGTATCTCCGTTGCCGCACCCACCAGCGTGCGCCTGAACGCTGTTCGAATAAAACCTGCACCAGTCTGGATGCCCTGCAGGACCTGGTGCTTGAACGGATACGGGAGTATGCAGCGAGTTGGTTCGACCCGCAGCAGATCGAACTGCCCGAAACGGACACTCCTGCCCGGCGGCGGGTACAGGCCCTCAAGGAGGAGCGCCGGCGGCTGCAAACCGACGTAGACCGCCGCCGTAAGGCCATACAGGAGCTATATCTGGATAAAGTATCGGGCCTGATCGACACCGAGACCTTTGCCCAGATGAACGCAGCCTTTTTGCAGCAGGTACAGGAGGCAGAAGCACGTATTGCCGTGCTGGAAGCTGACCTGGGCCAGCAGCAGGTCCGGGAGGACGCCCGCGCCGCTCAGATGGAACGGGTGACAGAGCTGGCAAAAGTCCCTGTTCTGACCCGCGAGCTGGCTGTACTTTTGGTGCATCGAGTGGTGGTTTCCCCGAAGGCCCCCGAAACCGGACAGCAGGCTGTCACCATTGAGTGGAACTTCTAAAAAGAACGCAGCAAAGACAAAAGCAAATTTGGGTTATTTTGCGTTACCCAGGTCGGATACACCTCGCTGGAGGCGACGTTGGCGATGTAGTCGCGGAAGGAGACGGTGA
>ERZ1090867.544-NODE-546-length-15555-cov-14.350903_pt1 | contig 15555 bp, 8 predicted proteins | sample MGYA00478476_ERZ1090867 | MGnify/ENA primary metagenome ERZ1090867 (study PRJEB33644, sample SAMEA5815742) | chicken gut metagenome | biome: Chicken; feature: Gastrointestinal Tract; material: Caecum | place: Ireland | collected 2019-01-01 | study: A study of the... | reverse complement strand
CGCTGCCCCGCGCCAATCCCGCCCCGCCCCCGCTGCTCACCCGCTATGCCATCCGGGACCGGCTGCACCAGTATCTGTTCCCGTGCCCTCGCACCGGCAGTCCCGCCATGACGCTGCTGCAGCTGGAACGGGACGCCGACGGTTGCTGGTATGCCGGGGAACGGTTCCTGGAACCCTGCCGCCGCTACCAGGTCCTCTTCGAGGAAGCCCTGCAGGGAGCCGGTGACCGCGAGCGCTGGGTGCTGGTGCTGGACCTGGACCGGCACCAGCCGCCCTGTCTGCGGGAGCTGACCCGGTGCCGCCTGTACTATGGCTTCCACTTAAAACGCCGCACCGTAACGCTCACCGACGGCACCGATGCCCTGCGCAGTTTTTTGAAAGCCCTGCTGCGCTACGCCGATGCCCCTCCCCGAAAAAGAGGTTCCGTGCTGTAAACGCCCCCATCCAAGGAGAGATTTTTATGATCACTTTGTATTGCGCCACCCATGACCACCGGCACAGCAGTCTGCTGGCCGACATTATGCAAGGATGCCATACCAACTGCCCCGATCCGCTGGCCGTGCTGCCCCTGCTGCAGGAAGAAAACCGGATGCACACCCTTGCCTGTGAAATGGTGCTGCAGCGGCTGACCCTGGGCCGGGTGCATCTGGACACCGATCCCTGCTATCTGGTGGAGGCCGACGGCCGCAGGCGGCCCCTTGCCTGCTTTGACCGCACACTGCAGGCCGCCCTGGCCGTGGCAGCAGCCGCCGCCCTGCCCGCCGACCACCCGCTGCTGCCCCGCCTGCGGCAGAAAATCCCCGGGGGCCGCCCGGTCCCTGCCTGTACCGGCAACCTCTGCCTGGCTCTGACCGAAGACCTGTGCGACGCCGATGTGTGGGAAACGCTGAACCAGCTGGATCTGCCCATCGACCTGGCCGGGGACGCCCCCATGGTGGACCGGCTGCGCCAGGCGCTGGCGCGGGGCGGACGGATTCCCCTGGAGATGGGCGCCCATCCCGCCCCCTACCGCCTGGTGCGGGACGGCAGCGATCTGACGGTGCTGACCTGGCAGGACACCCTGGGGGATGCCGAGGACGGGGCCATGCGGGTGCCGGGGCCCGGGTTTGAACCGGTGCTTTTCCACTGGCAGGACCCTGACAGCTGGCGGACCCCGGACCTGGACCTGCTGCTGGATGCGCTGCCGGTGCCCCGTGTGGGCAGCATTCTGCCGGGACTTGGCACCGACTATGCCATCCACGACAAACGGCAGCAGGCATTTCCCGCCCGGTGCTTCGGCCGCCCCGCCATGACCCTGCTGCAGTTGGAACGCCACGCCGACGGTCACTGGTCCGCCCTGGAAGGGGACCCCGGGGACTGGGAGGACTACCCCACGCTGTTTGAAGCCGCCCTGAAAGGCGCCGGCACCGCCGAGCGCTGGGTGCTGGTGCTGGACCTGGGCGGGGATGCCCCGCGCAGTTTGCAGGAGCTGAGCCGGTGCAGCCTGTACTTTGGTTTTCACCTGAAACGCCGCACCGTAACGCTGACCGACGGCACCAACGCCCTGCGCAGCTTTTTGAAGGCGTTGGCACGCTACGCCCGCACCGATGCCGGAGAAAGGAGTTTTGTACTGTGAAGATCACCAGATGGAAGCCTGTTTTATACCGCCGCAACGCCCGCGAGGAGGAATTCCTCCAGATTCCCAGGGGCTTCTGGGCACCGCTGGCCCAGCTGCTGCAAACGCCCCACCTGACCGGGGCGGCCGTTGCCCTGCTGCAGGCCGGACTGCCCCGCTGCTTTGCGGTGCGGGGGGACTGCCTGGGCCACGCCCAGGATGCCGCCGCCCGGCTGCTGCCCCTGGTGCTCTACCGGGAAGCGCTGGACCTGACCCCGCTGACCGACCGCTGCGCCGATCCCGCGGCACTGAGGGACTATGTGGAGGAACAGCTGGCGGATTTTTCCGCAGGCGGCCCCGCCGCAACGGAACGGCAGGTACGGGTCTGCCGGGCCCTGCCTGCCGGCACCCCCGGGGCATCCTCCCTGCAGCCTGCCCTGCCGGCGGGCTGCCCCCTGCCGGTGCTGGTGCAGCAGTGGCGGGACCAGCCGCTGGCCGCAGACGCCGTCCAGGCACTGGAACGCAGCACCGGGCCGGTGCTGCTGCTGCAGACCACCGAGGCGCCCGCGCCCGACGGCTGGCCGGTGCTGACCATTCCCGCCGCCGATGATGCCTGGTACGGCGAGCTGCTGTTCCAGATCTGCCGCCGCAGCCCGGTGGATTACATGGCCCGCGGGGAAGCCCATGAAGCCGCCCGGGGATTGCTGCAGCGATTCGGCCACACCCTGACCGAGCAGGACTTTGCCCTGGCTGCCGACTATGTGCGCCGCCGCCAGGGCCCCGATGGGCGCACCAACGCCGCCTACTTTTTGCAGCTGACGGCCGAGATGCCCCGGGGAGCCCTGCCCTGCTGCGCGGATGTATCCGGTGCCGCGCTGTTCCGCCGGGCCCAGGTATCGGACCGGCTGCAATTCGCCGTTCCCTGTATGGCGGTAGCGGCCTGGAAAGCCTGTGCCCGCCGGATGCCCCGCCCCTATCCCCACGGGGAAACCGGCGAAATCCCCGCAGGGCTGCCCGCCGGGCGGCAGGTCCGCAACCGGATGCACTACGCCCCGCCCGCCGAACTGTGCCTGCACGCCCCCTGCACCCTGCTGGTGGCGGAAGAAACCCCCGAGGGGGAGGACTTTTACGGCCGCCGGGTGCATGACCTGCACAGCTATGCCGATCTGGCCGGGGCCGCCGCCGCGCTGAACGACCACCGCCCCGGTGTGCGCTGCTGGGTGCTGGTGCTGGACTGCGCCCCCGAGGACCTGCAGGCCGAGGACCTTTGCCGCGCCCCCTACGCCTTCTGTGTGGACAGGGACAGCCTGACCCTGTACGACGGGTACGAAGGGCTGCAGGCCTTTGCCGACGCCGCCGGGGCGCTGATGCGCCGCAACCAGCAGAATCATCCGGGAAAATTTTCACGTTACTAAAATCGGGGTGGTATGCTGTAACCATCCCCTCCGGAACCACCCCATCTGAAAAAAGGAGCGATCTTGCATGAATACGATTCCCCTTGTCTGCGATAAACAGGGCCGTACCCGCGACCTGAGCTCGGCCCTGCTGGAACAGCGCATCCTGACGCTGAACGGCCCCGTGAACACCGAACAGGCCGAGGTACTTACCGGCGCGCTGCTGTATCTGGACGCCCAGCCCGGCGACGCCCCCATCCACCTGTACATCAACAGTCCCGGGGGTTCGGTCACCGACGGGCTGGCCATCCACGATGTGATGCGCCAGTGCCGCCATCCGGTATACACCTACTGCCTGGGGCAGGCGGCCAGTATGGGGGCCGTGCTGCTGGCCGCCGGCGCCCGCCGGTACGCCCTGCCCAACAGCCAGGTGATGATCCACCAGCCCAGCGGCGGCGCCGTGGGCAAATGTGATGACATCCAGGTGGCGGCGGCTTCCATTGCGGCGGCCCGCACCCAGCTGAACAGCCTGCTGGCCCGCTACACCGGCAAAAGCGTTGAGCAGATCGACCACGATACCACCCGGGACAACTTCATGACCCCGGCCCAGGCGCGGGACTACGGCCTTATTGATGAGGTACTGGAAGAACCCGCCGCCAACGCCTGACACATTCACTCCAAGGAGGTTCGGTTTCCATGCCCGGCCCACAGATTGAACTCTGGCTCTATGATACACAGGCGGACCTGAACCGGGATGCCGCCCAAGGCAGGGTCTGCCCCTGGGACGCCATCCCCGTGGTGCGGCTTTCCTGCCCGGTGCGGGAAGCCCCCGCCCTGCCCTGGCGGGCCACCGACGATTCCGACAACTATCTCACCGGGCTGCAAAGGGTACTGGCCTTCAACGGCCGGGCGGGGCTTCCCACCCAGATGCACTATTCTCTGGACGCCTTTCTGGACGGGACCGACCCGCTGCTGCTGGCCGCCACCTGGGACGACCTGTGGGTGCTGATGGAAGCGGTATGGGATCACCACGATCCCGCCCCCGCCTGGATGGACCGGCCGCTGACGCTGCATTACCGCGGCTTCACCGGCCCCATGCCGCCGCGGGCGCTGCCCCGTTTTGCCGCCCTGTTCCCGGCCCAGACCTTCCCCCTGGTGGAACTGCTGGACCAGGCCCTGGCCTCTCGCCGCCGTCCCCTGCCCCGCCGGAGTCATCCCTTCCCCATCAGCGACTACGGGCGCGGCGTCTGGCGCACCGCCAACCGATGCCGGCGGCGGGAATCTTCCGCCCTCCCGTCGGAAACCACCGCCTGCCTGCCGCCGGACAACCGGTGGCTGAACGCCCTGCGGGGCTGGAAGATCCGCAGCTGCCTGCCCGACCGGGGCGTACCGATGGGTATGCCCTGGAACTGGCCGCTGGATGTGAACTATCCCCGCCTGTGGGTCCTGGACCGGCTGCCCGCCGGTGAATGGCACGCCTACACCTTCCACCAGGCCCTGTATCCCGCCTGGGTGGAACTGCTCTGCCAGGCCATCCGCCATCTGCCCGCCGGTGCTCACCGCCTGGTCTTTGTGCCGGAGTCCTGGACCCCCATGAAGGACGCCGAATGTGTCGCCACCGGGCATTGTTTCTGCTTTGCGGTGGAGGAGGAAACCCACCGCATCACCATCACCCGGGACGAGGATGCCCGGGCAGCCTTCCGCCAGGGGGTGGCGAACTACCGCATCGGGGGCCTGGGCCTTCCGACGAAAGACCCCGACGCGCTGCTGACCGCCGCCTGGCACGACCTGTGGGTACAGTTCGGCCCCGCCGGGGTACCGCTGACGCTGTACCGCAACGGGGCCCCCGTACCGGCAGCGTCCTGCCCGCTCCTGCCATTCCCGGCACGGCCCGGTCTGGTGCTCCACGAACTGGAAGCCGCCCTGGCCCATCGCCGCCGCCCGCTGCCCGGCCCGGCCCGCCCGTTCCCCATGGAAGTCTTTTACCGGGAAAGCTGGCAGGACGCCTTTGCCCAATGGCGATGGCAGACCCCCGCTCCCCTGCGGGAGGACGCCGACCCGCCGGAAGTCTGGGACGGATGGCTGGAATCCCTGCGGGGCTGGAAGGTCCGCAGCGCCCTGCCTGACCGGGGTATTGCAGGGAAGCAAAGTTCCTGTTCCGCCCCGCTGGCATACCGCTATCCCACACTGTGGATCATCGACCGGCTGCCCACCGGCGAGCAGTACGCCTGCACGGTCCCGGTGGGCTGCAAACATCCCGGCTGGCCCCTGCTGCTGAGCAGCGTTCTTCGCAATCGTCCCGCCGGGGCCAGCCGCCGGGTCTTTGTACCGGAACGGGAGAATTCCTCCCGGGCCCCGGTCCGCGCCGTCAGGGGGCCTTGCCTCTGCTTCGCCGTGGACGAGGAAGAACACCGTATCACCATCACCCGGAATGACGACGCCCGAGTGGTGTTCCACCAGGCACTGGCGGACTATCTCCGCAGCCTGGACGCCGACGCGCGGCACTTCCCGCGCTGAATGTTGCCTTGAAGGAAAGGAGAAATCACCATGAAGAAGTCCTTGCCCAAACAGTTGAATATGCCCTTTGTAGAGCAGGTCAACATTCCGTTTCAAAAGATTCACGCCAGCATTCCCGCCCTGCAGCTGCCCCCGATGAACGAAGAAATGATAGACGCCGACCTGGACCTGGCGCCCCATCTGAAACCCCTGCGGAATCTGCGCCTGGACAAGTCCCATGCCTGCTGCGTGATCCGCAGCGAAACGAAAGAGCTGGGCCTGCTGGCAGCCGCCTATGTGGCAGCCCGCCATGGAGCCGTGTATCTGGACACGCTTCTGGATGCCGAAGATTACAACCTTGACCGCACCGTGGCGTGCGAGTGTCCCCACTGCGATCCCGTGTTTTTTCAGAACACGCTGCCCATTTACTCTATGAAAACGCATCCTTCCTTTTTTGATGAGGAAAGCGAACCGTCGGACAATTATATGCTCACCAAGCAGGGCGAAAAGATTCGGCTGCCCCACTGGAGCCAGCTGCCCTGTGAACATCCCCTGATTCTGCTGCTTCCGTGCCCGGATGCCAGCGACAGCGAGCTGATGGAGGAATTGAACCGCCAGACCGCCATGCGCTCCCTGACACTGGTGGTCATGCCCCTGACCAACTGGCAGCCCCGGGACAGCTTTTTCTCGGCCTTTGAGAGCAACACCGTGCGCATCGCCAACGAATTGCAGTTCAGCTTTGCGGCCGATGTGGCAACGCTGCACCTGCCCAAGCCGGCCAGCCAGTACAACAAGCTGTTGCTGAAGCAGCTGCTGGAGGAAAGAAATCTGAGTCTGGATGCAGATTGCCGCCCGGAAACCGTGCTGAAACGGCTGGAATCTTTCCGCGCCAAAAGCTACGGCGTAACCAACACCAACCTGCTCAAATATGTGCGGCTGCTGGACCACCTGTACGGCAACCACCATCCCCTGGTGCTGACCCGGCAGCAGGCCCTAAAACCGCTGACTTTGACCAGCAACCAGAAAAAGTCCCCCAAAAAGCGCACCGCCCGGCCCGAAATCCAGCTGTACGGCTGCGAAAATGTGAAACGCCAGCTGCGCAGCGTGGTGGATACCATGCGCATTGACCAGGAACGCCGTGCCAAGGAGCTGCCCGCCTCCCAGCACGGTCAGGTGCTGCTGTTTGCCGGCGCCCCCGGCACCGGCAAGACCACCGCCGCCCGGATGCTCCACCAATGGCTGGAAAAAGAGGACTTGCTGGATGATGGCTTTGACACCTTCAGCGACTATCATCAGGTGTCGGGCGCCCAGCTGAAAGCCCCCTTTGTGGGGCAGACCGCGCCGCTGATCCACAACCTGTTTGAGTCCCACGCCTTTATTTTCATCGACGAAGCCTATGCCCTGGCGGAATCCGGCCAGCACGGCGCCAACAACGACCACTTTGCCCAGGAGGCCATGGGCCAGCTCTGCATTGAACTGGAGAATCTGCCCGCCAACCATGTGGTGATTTTTGCGGGCTACGGCGGCGACCACGACAACCGGATGCGCTCTTTCCTGAACGCCAACCCCGGTCTGGCCAGCCGCATCACCCACACCATCCAGTTTGACCCCTACAGCCCCGAAAAGGAATTGCCGCAGATCTTCTTCACGCTGGCGGAGGAGCGGGGCCTGAAACTGCCCGCTCCATGGCGCAGCATGGTGGTGCCCTACTTCCAGCACCGCGCCCGGCAGGAGGATTTCGGTTCCGGCCGGGAAGCCCGCCGCCTGCTGGAAAGCTGCCTGACCGTGCAGGCTCACCGCCTGGTGAAGGAGATGAACTTCCACACCGCATCGCTGAATCAGCTGACAGAGGGCGACCTGCGCCGGGCTGTGGAAGACCTGGAATCCGGGTTCCGCGCCCTGGAGGAGCAGAGCACGCTGCCCTGCGGGCTGGGGCACAACCGCCCCGCCCCCGACCAAACGGAGGCATGAGATGATCACCCTGGAACGGATCAACTGTGATCCCTTGCTGGCCGAAGCAGGGCTGGCGGTGTGCTGTACCGAAACCTTCTGCACCCTGATGGAACAGGGGGCGTTCCGCTCGGCCAACTGCCGCCGGGTGCTGGCCGCCCTGTACGACGCCGAGCCCGATGCCGCCGACCCCTACCGTGTCCGCCTGCCCCACCGGGTGTGCTGCTTTGCCAGCCTGGACCGCTGGGCCCGCACCGCCCTGACCGTGACGGCGGGGAGCGAAGCCCGCAACCCGCCGGTCTTTGCCCTGGACACCGAGCTGATGCAGCCGGAGATCTTCTGGCTGCTGAACAGCCTGCCGGTGGCCATCCACCTGGCGGGGGATGACAAAGCCCTGCGCCGCCTGGCCCGCTTTTTGCTGGAAAGTCCCCGTCCGCTGCCCGTTCCCGCCCGCCATCCGGCACCGGCGGACGCCCCTTTCCGCCTGTTGACCGCCCACGGCCCGGTGCTGACCTTCCAGGACCGGGAAGGCACCGACGCTGCGGGGAACCGGCTGGTCACGGACGACGGCCTTGCCCTGCTGCGCCCCGCCGATCCGCTGGAAGACCCCCAGGCCCTGGGTCAGATGCTGTATGAACGGTCCCACATCCAAGGGCTGCTGTACCCCCATCCGGCCCGGTCCCATCCCACCTGGCTGCAGATCGAAACGCCGGTGGTGAACTGCCTGCTGCGCACCCCTCGCGGCCAGGTATGCCCCGACACCGACCTGCTGATCGTGGACCAGCACGCCGACGGCCTGGTGACGGCAGAAAGCGAATCCCCCTGTTCCGCCCGGTATTACACCGACTTTGTGGACCGGGTGCTGGAAGACCTGCCCCAGGGGCAGCGCTGGGCCCTGGCCCTGCCCCGGCAGGACGCACCGCCGGGCACCCCCTGCTATGGCTTTGCCTTCCGGAACGGGATGCTCTTTCTCTACGAGGACACCGACGCCCTGGAAATGTTCACCCGCTGCCTTTCGCTGCTGCAAGACCGGAACAGTCCCCGGCCCTGACTCCCGGCTGTCCGCCCTTGGGCGGGCAGCCGTTTTTTCTTGGGATAAACCGTTGGATTTTGTTGTAATGCCCCGGGGGCTTTGCTATACTGAAAAGGTAAAACTTCATCAGATCCGCCCGTTTTTCGGGCGTTGTATAAGGAGGATGTCCCTTATGGATTGGAAACATCTGCTCAGCGACCGCAAACTGGCCGAAAGCCCTGCCCTGCCCGACCAGTTTGCCCGGTTCCCCATCAACACCTTTGAGCTGGACTACAGCAACCTGGTCAGCAGCGCCGCCTTCCGCCGCCTGCAGGACAAAACCCAGGTCTACCCGCTGGACAAGGGGGATTTTGTGCGCACCCGGCTGACCCACTCCATCGAGGTTTCCACCGTGGCGCGGCAGCTGGGCATGATGGTCACCGACGACCGCAGCCAGTACGCCCGGGCCGAACTGCAGCAGTACCGCACCGAGATTCCGTCGGTGCTGGCCTGCGTGGCACTGCTGCATGATCTGGGCAATCCGCCCTTCGGCCATTTCGGGGAAGCCCTCATCGGGGAATGGTTCCGCGGCGCCCTGGACCGCCTGACCTACAAGGGCCAGCCCCTGCGCCAATGGCTGACGCCCCAGATGGCCCGGGACCTGGAAAACTTTGAGGGCAACGCCCAGGCCCTGCGGCTGCTGGGCAAAGCGGCCCGGGGCGGCAGCATCAATCTGTCCATGGCGGTCATCGGCGCACTGCTGAAATACCCCACCGACTCGATGCACTTCAACCGCAAAGACCCCGACATCCGCCGCCACAAACTGGGCTACTTTGCCGCCGAGGAAGAGATTTTCCGCACCGTAACCGACACGCTGGCCATGCACGACGCCGCCGGCGCCGTCTGCCGCCATCCCCTGACCTACCTGATGGAAGCCGCCGACGACATCGCCTACGCCACCGCCGACCTGGAGGACGCCCTGAACAAGGGCCTGTTCACCATGGAGCAGTTCCTCAACCGGTATCGCGGGGCCTACCGCGACCAGTTCCGGAACGGTACCCTGCCCCACGGCACCCCCGCCGACTACAGCGAGCGGCTGCTGCAGGAGCTGGAAGAGATGCGGCAGGAGGCCGGCCCCGACCGGGACGAAGCCGCCCTCTTCCACACCTGGCTGCTGCAGGTGCGCAACTGGCTGATGTATGTAGCGATCTACCGCTTCAACAAAAGCTATGACGAGATCATGGCCGGCACCTACCAGGAGGATCTGTTCTACCAGACCAACCACGTGCTGACGCTGCAGATCCTGAAGGATATTACCGCCGAGTACGCCTATGACTCCGCCGGCATCCTGCGGCTGGAACTGGCGGCGGAATCCATCGTGACCTTCCTGCTGGAAAAATACGTCCACGCCGTGCTCTGCTGCGATGAAGCCTACCAGGATGCACTTTGCCAGCCCACCAGCTCCGACCGCAAATACCTGGCCACCCTGCCCCGGGAACATCTGCTGGACTACCGCCGCGCCCGCACCGGCGACGAGAAAACCGACCTCTATCTGCGCATCCTGATGGCCACCGATTTTCTCAGCGGCATGACCGACGGCTACGCCCGTACCCTCTACCGCGAGGCCCGCGGCATCGACTGAACCCACCTGTAAAAGAGGTTTTTGTATGCAAAACGATTGCTTCCTCCGGGGTTTGACAGACTTCACCGCCGGGCAGCCGGCCCACCGCATCCTGCTGGCCCCCTCCCGCAGCGTGGGGCAGCGGCTGCTGGCACAGGCCGCCCGCCGCGGCGTGCCGGTGGCCGGTGTGACGGCCCACTCCCTTTTTACGCTGGCAATGGAACTTTGTGCCGGGGCCACCGCCGGTCCCGAGGGCTTGCAGCCCCTGACCCGGCTGCAGACCGAAGAGCTGGTACGGCAAAGCCTGTGCCGGCATCCCGTACCGGGCGCCGCCCACCTGAAAGGGCTGGATGCCGCCCGGGCCGTGTGGCGCCAGCTGGAAAACGACGCCCTGGCCTGCCGGGAACTGCCCGCCGATGACCCCCTGGCTCTGGTGCGGCAGGATGTGGAGGAAACCCTGACCCGGAACCGGCAGCTGACCCGGCCCGGGCTCTACCGCCTGGCCATCCGGCGGCTGGAACAGGGGGCCGTACACCTGCCCGCCGTGGCCTTTGCCCGGCTGGACGCCGTGGGCCTGACGCCGCTGGAAGCACAACTGTGGCGGACCCTGACCCACGGGCAGGAAACCGTACTGCCGCTGCCTTACGGCACAGACCGGGAACTGGCCGACCGGCTCAAGCCCCGCTGCCGGTTTGTGGAGTGCCGCGGCACCGAAAATGAGATCCGCTGGATCCTGGCCGACCTGGCCCGGTCGGGCATCGCCCCGGACCGGGCTGCGGTGGCGGTGCCCTCCCCCGCGGCGGCGCTGCAGCTGTGGCAGGAGGGCAAGCGCACCGGTCTGCCCGTGGCGGTGGACGGCGGCATCCCGCTGGCCGGTTCCGCACCGGCTTCCCTGCTGCGGGGCCTGGAGGCCTGGCAGCAGCACGGCTATGAGGCGGAAACCTTTCTGGACCTGCTGGGATACCCCGGCTTCCGGGTCCCCCACGCAGCGCAGCTGGCCCGCCAGCTGCGCCGCCAGAACATCGCCTGGGGCCGGGAGCGCTACAAGCTGCTGTGGACGCCCCGGAAGGAGGACTCCAAGGCGCTGGCCGCCATCCGCCCGGAATGGGAGCCTTTCTTCACCCGGCTTTTTGCAGCGCTGACCCCCGGCGCCGGTCAAAAGCAGGCGCTTGCCGATCTGCTGCGTGAATCCATTGCCATCCCCGACGGCGAATCGGCAGCCGCCCTGGCCCAGATCCGCGCCCTGCTGCAGCAGCTGACGCCCCAGCCCGGCACCAACCTGCTGACCGATCTGCTGCCCGCCATGGACAACAGCCGCTATCTGAGCAGCGGGCCGCGCCCCGGCGCCCTGTTCTGCGCCAGCTTTGCCCAGTGCCTGGGCTGCGGTGCCGAAGTGCTGTACGTACCGGGCCTTTCGGCGGCGGAACTGCTCACCCCGCCCCAGCCGCTGCCTTTCGGCGGGGAACCGGCCCTGCCGGAAGAACCCCTGACCGTTTCGCTCCGGCGGCTGCTCTTCTCCGCCCAGGGTCAGGTGGTATTGCTGCGACCTTCCTACACCGTGGAAGACCTGCTGGAACAGCCCCCCGCCCTGCTCTACACCCAACTGCTGCAGGACTGCGGCGCCCAGGAGGAATCCTTCGGCTTCACCAACCCCTCCGGCCTGCCCGCCGTCCCGCCTGTTGCCCCGGCTGAAGCCGAAAAACCGGAGGGCAGCAAGACCTTCCCGGACTTTACCACCTGGCTGGCACAGACGCCGCTGTCCGCCAGCGCCCTGGAAATTGCCATCCAGTGCCCCTACCGCTTCATGCTGCAGTATTTTCTGCACATTCCCACCGAACAGCCCTTCCCCTGGCCCCGCACCCGCTGGCTGGAAGTCAACGAGCTGGGCACGCTGGTACACAGCGTCCTGCAGGCCTATTTTGACCCGAAGACCTCCCCTGCACCCGATGTCGACACCCTGCTAAAGCAGCAGATCGGTCTGCGGCGGGAAAGTTATCCCCCCGCCGCCGAAACCCTGGTGGAGAAGGACATCCGCAAAATCCAGGCCCTGGTGGCGGCGGGCTGCCGCACCCTGCCCGAGGGGTACAAGGTCCTGGCGACGGAACTTTCCTTCGGCGGGACGGACGCACCGCTGACCGTACCCATCGGTCAGTATACGCTGTCGGTCCAGGGCAGCATCGACCGGCTGGACCAGGCGCCCGACGGCAGTCTGGCCATTGTGGACTACAAGACAGGCCGTGTGGACAAATACCGCAGCCATCCCGAACACTATGTACAGCCGCTGCTCTACACCCTGGCGGCCGAAGCCCTGCAAAACCGGCCCGGTGACGTACAGCTCGCCCGGTATGAGGGCCTTGCCGACGGCAGCACGGTGGAACTGCCCATGACCGGGCCGGACCGGAAAAAAGCGGTTCAACAGCTGGAGTCCTTCCTCACCTATCTGTGCGATACGGCGGACGCCCCGGCCTGTGACCCCTGCCTGCAATGGGAAGAAAATCACTGGGTCCCCACCCCCGACGATGCGCCGGTCCGCGATTCTGCGGCGTGGTGCGACCACTGCCCCTATCATGGCTTCTGCCCCGCGAAAGGAGGGCACTGAGATGACAGAGAAAGAAGAACTGGGCCTGCGCGCCGCGCTGACCGGGGACCCTGCCACCTACCGCACCAACTGGCTGGTGGAAGCCGGTGCCGGTGCGGGCAAGACCCATCTGATCGTGGAGCGGATGGTCAACCAGCTGGCCACGGGATTCTGCGCCCCCAAGCAGCTGGTGGCCATCACCTTTACCAACAAAGCCACCAACCAGCTGCGGGAGCGCCTGACCAACACCCTGCTGGCGCGCCGGAACCAAGCCGCCGGCGACGAGTTTACACGGCTGGAGGAAGTTCTGCGCCGGATGGATGAGATCCAGATCAGCACCATCCACAGCTTCTGCCAGCGCCTGCTGCGGGAGATGCCGCTGGAAACGGGGCTTCCCTTTTCCTTCACCCTGCAGGATGAGGAGGAGAGTTCCCGCTACCGCACCCGTTTTTTCAACGCGTGCTGCCGCGATCACGCCGACTGGTTCGCTGCGGCCCAGGACCTGGGCATCCAGCCTTCCTCGCTGGTGGAAAGTTTCCGCCAGTTGCTGGCCTGCGGCGACGAGGAGATCGTCTGCCTGGATGATGCCGCGCGGGGGGCAATGGAGCAGCAGGCCGTCTGCCTGGCGGAAGCCATGCGGCAGGACTGGACCGGCGGCTTTTCCGCCGCATGGCCGTCTGCCTGGCGCACCCCCGTGCTGGAACAGCTTCTCTCCTACCCGCCCATCACCTGCTTCCGGCAGGTTCCGGGCTGGCTCCAGCTGGCAAAGCAGTTTGCCGGCATGAAGCAGCCCCGGGAAACGAAATGCACGCTGCCCATCCTCAAAAGTGATGGAAAAACAGAAAAATTCGACATCCAGCTGGTGGCTGCGGCGCAGGCGCAAGACCCTCTCTCCGCTTGCTGGAATGCTTACCAACCCGCCTATAACGCGCAGGAAAAAGCCCGCAAGGCGCTGAAAAAACAGCAGAACGCCAAAAAAAGCGACGAGGAAAAGATCCAGCTGGCCCAGTCAACTTACGATGACTGTGTTTCGGCGGTACAGCAGTACCAGGCAAAACCGGAATGCCAGTTTATGCTTGCCTGTTACCACCTGTTGAAAAAACGCAAGGAACCGTTTGATGAACTGAAAAGGCTCACATCGGAACTGCTGCACGCCGTTGTCACCCGCACGCTGCTGCAGTGCCGCCAGGCCATGCAGCAGGATATGACCGCCCGTGGCCTGGTCAGCTACGACGACCTTTTGCGGCACACCCGGAATATGCTGCGGAACAGCCCGGCCGCCCGCGCCCATTTTGCCGCCCGGCAGTTCATCGTCTACGTGGATGAGTTCCAGGATACCGACCCCATCCAGGCCCAGATGCTGTTTTACCTGTCCGCCACGCCGGAGGGATTCCGGGATGACTGGACCCGCTGTGTGCTGCGTCCGGGCAGCCTTTTTCTGGTGGGCGACCCCAAGCAGTCCATCTACCGCTTCCGCCGCGCCGACATCGAAGTCTACAACCAGGTCCGGGACCGCTTTGATGAACCCGGCACCACCTGTAAGGTGGCCCGGCTGCAGTTCAATTTCCGCAGCACGCCGGCGCTGTGCCAATACGCCACCCACATCTTTGCCCCCAGGATGCAGGGCCATGCCGGGCAGGCCGCTTTCCTGCCCATGCAGTCCCGGCGTTCGAATGTGGCCGGGGAACCGGTGTATCAGCTCCAAAACGACAACCCTGACGGCATCGCCGCCTGGATCGCCGAGGCGGTGGCCGGGGGGAAGGCCTGCTTCCGGGATTTTCTGATCCTGTGCTACACCAAAAAGCAGGTGGAAAGCTACCGCCTGGCCCTGCGCCAGCGCGGGCTTCCGGTGAACGCCACCGGAAACCATTCCCTGGCCGACACCGCCCCCATTGCCCGGTGCGCAGACTGGTGCAACTTTCTGCTCCACCCGCGCTCTTCCGTGGCAGCGGTGCAGCTGCTGACCCGCGCCGGGTTCGGCCCCGCCCGGCTCTATGCCCTGCAGCAGGCTGCCCGGCAGTCCCTGGATGACCTGCTGAAAACCCGGGCGGATTCGCTGCAGGCGCTGCTGCCGGGGATGCCCGCGGAACTGCGCCCGCCCCTGCAGATGATCCTGCGTATGCAGGTCCTGCGTGCCCTGGCCCGCACCCTGCCGCCCATGGCGCTGCTGGAAGAACTGTTCCACGGGGATTACGGCCTGTGGGACGGCGCCCCCGACCCCGAGGATCACGGCTGGGTGTGCGAATACCTGGCACAGCTGCGCCAGTGGCCTGACCAGGGCCTGGAGGGGTTGCTGAACAAGGCCATCCGGCTGGCCGATACCAAAGCGGAATATCCCCTGGCCTACAAAAGCAACGCCGACGAAATCCAGCTCATGAACCTGCACAAGGCCAAAGGACTGGAAGGGCGCATCGTCATTCTGGCGCCGGGCGTCCACAAAAGCTGGCCGCCCACGCAGCATCTGCAGGACGGCAAGTGCTGGTTCTGCCCGAATTTCACCCTGGAAGGTCCCGACGGTTCCCGTGGTCCCTTTACCGCCACCCCGCCCGACTGGGCAGCCCAGTGCGATAAGGAGCAAACCGCCGCCGAGGCGGAGCGCCTGCGCCTTTTGTATGTGGCCGCCACCCGCGCCGGGGAACTTCTGATCATCGGCCACAAAACCGGCGGCCGGAACGCCCAGGATGCCTGGGAGGAACTGACCGGCGGGAAGGAGCTGACCCGGGACACCTCCAACGTACTGCCGGGTCTTTCGGCCGCGGCCCTGTTTGCGCCGGAAACCGTTGCAACGGCCCCGGTCACCGCGCCCCTTACCCTGCCCGATGCCGCAGACGACACCGCCCTGACCGCGGCGCTCCAGCGCCTGCCGGACGCTGCCCGGCTGGCCAGCACCCCCAGCCGCCTGGACCATCC
>ERZ1090867.539-NODE-541-length-15662-cov-6.838598_pt1 | contig 15662 bp, 18 predicted proteins | sample MGYA00478476_ERZ1090867 | MGnify/ENA primary metagenome ERZ1090867 (study PRJEB33644, sample SAMEA5815742) | chicken gut metagenome | biome: Chicken; feature: Gastrointestinal Tract; material: Caecum | place: Ireland | collected 2019-01-01 | study: A study of the... | reverse complement strand
CATGACGTCGAGTCTCGTGGGCTCGGAGATGTGTATAAGAGACAGCAATAGGAGGTGAGAAGTAAGTTGTACAAAGGGGTGACACCAAATATTCCAAAGAAGTGGAATCCAATTATTGCGCAGTACCGTGACGAAGGTTACACCATTGAACCACACAAAAAAGGAAAGGAGGCGTCTCCGCAATCTGCAATAGTGTCTTTTACTCTATCTCAAGGTAACAGTCAACGCACCGTTTATTTTTGCGCACCATTGGAATCCACACCAGAGGAATTTAGCTTACTTATATCTGACGTTGTCTATGGGTATCAAATAGTAGACGAAGAAAGGCGGTAAGGTGATGAGAACTTACAAAATTACACGTACAGTTAATATCAAAAAGGTAGACTGTATGGTAGTGAACGTACCTGAGCAGACGGTTGAGAATATCACAATCGAGATTACTGACAGAAAAAGATCTGAAAAAGCTGAGATGGCGCTGATTGCGGCCATGGTAGAACAGGCCGGCCCTTACAAGTTTGTAGCGGTAGAGGGTGAAACTACAGAAGCCGTGAAATACGTCATGGACGAGAACGAATTTATTGCAAGAGCTACCCGCAAGGAAGTAACTGACGGAGACGACGAGGACGAATTTGACGACGAGGACGAATTTGACGATGGTGACCGTAAGTGTGAAGATTGTGGCGATTGGGAGGTAACTGACTAATGGCAAGCGGATACGTAGCAGAAATCACAAATTCTTCCAGTGATTTCAAGGGTAAAGCAAAACTGGAAATGACCACGTTTACCGACTGTGTAGGCATCGATGAGATGGTGCAGGACACACCGCTGATTATCAGTCCTGACGAGTGGGCTATGGTTCACGTAACCAACGAGCGTAACAAGGGCGATAAAGAGTACGACGTGATGGTTATTAAGGACGTGGACGGAACCAAATACAAAACCTCCTCTGAGAATTTCATGAATGAGTTTCTGCGCATCTACGACATCATGAAAGACGAGGATGAGGACTGGGCGATCAAGGCGATTAAGAAGCCCAGCGGCAATTATGCAGGAAAGACGTTCCTGACCTGTGCGGTATGCTAAGTAACAAGTAAACATAATTTCGCTGATTTCCATTAGGGGAGTGGGGACTTCAATCCCCACTCTATTTTATTGTATGGAGGTGGTAGCGGTGCCAAAGCGTAGATTAACCAAAAATCAAAAGCTTTATCGTGACGAGCGGCGACGGGTTATGAACTTGTTCAATCGTGCGGCGAAAAAAGAGGGCCTCAACGTGAGAGCAAAAGAAATTTTCCGTAACATACCTGATAGAATCACAAAGAAGATGATTCAGGAGTTAAAGGATATTCGGTCAGGTAAAATGGCTATGGATTTATACCGTAGCTTATTCGAGAATGTAGGTGAAACGGTTTTCGATGCAAAAATGGACGATTTTCTCTCACAGTTTGACGGACTTAGAAACCAGAAAGCAACGGAGTTCCTTTACAATTTCTTTCGTGAACTGTGCGACACATACGATTCTGAAATTGTTTTGCAAGGTATAGCAGACAGTGAAGCAGAGGGAAATGAATTTTATGTACAAATGTCATACTACAAAGAGGCTTTACAGGGTTACGCTTTAAAGATAGTACAGAAAGTAAAACAATTAGCCGGGGAGTCTGACGAAATAGACCCAGCATTTAGTAGAACTTTAGCTGACCTCTTTGAGGAAATGGAGGACGGATGGGAGTTTTATTAAATGGGGAAATTAGTAGACAACTCGGAGTTCCATGTAGCTGACTTTGAAACTACAGTTTTCACTGGTCAGAAATACACAGAGGTATGGTTAGCCGCTTGTGTACAGATGTACACAGAAGATGTAAAAATCATGGGTTCTATAAACGAATTTATGAACTACATCTTTGGCCTAAAGAAAAAGGTAGTTGTTTACTTTCACAATTTAAAGTTCGATGGGGAGTTTATTCTGAATTACTTGAAAAGTAACTCTAAGTTCATAGAGGCGTATTCACCGGGAGTTGGCTGGCAACCTAAAAAGTCATGGTCTAACAATATGTACTCTTATTCTATTTCACAACGAGGCCAATGGTATACGATAAGAATAAAGAAGAATAACGTGTTTATAGAGTTTCGTGACAGCTTAAAACTATTACCATTCTCAGTAAAACAATTAGGAGAAAGTTTTGGAACGAAGCACAAGAAACTTGATATGGAATATACTGGCTTCCGGTATGCAGGTTGTCCAATCTCACCAGACGAAAAGAAATATGCAAGCAATGACGTTCTTGTTGTAAAAGAAGCTCTTGAAATCATGCACAATGATGGCCACAATGCTTTAACCATTGGGTCGTGTTGTATGAAAGAGTTTAAGTCCTACTTTAACAAGAGTGACTATGAAACACTATTCCCAAATATCTATGACATAGAGCTTGACAAAAATGTTTATGGTTTCTCAAGTGCTGGCTATTATGTTCACGCCTCATACCGAGGCGGCTGGTGCTATCTGGTACCCGGAAAAGCAAACAAAGTGCTGGGTAGAGGAACAACGGCAGATGTAAATAGCCTATACCCCTCAATGATGCACTCGGAATCTGGTAATTATTATCCAGTAGGGGAACCGACCTTTTGGAAAGGGAACTATATACCGAAAGAAGCCCTAACTCAAGGGGATAACCACCGTTATTATTTTGTACGATTTAAGTGTAGGTTCAAGCTGAAATCTGGTATGCTACCATTCGTACAGATTAAGGGAAATTTACTCTATAGAGGAACCGAAAATCTAACGGACAGTAGGTTCACAATTAAGGGTAAAAAGTACTGGCAAGCAATTGATTCCAGAGGTGAATTTATAGATAGTAAGGTGACTATGACTATGACCTGCACAGACTATGAACTATTTTTGAAACACTATGACACAGAGGATTTAGAAATACTTGACGGAGTATATTTTTACGCTGTAACAGGTATATTTGATGAGTACATCGACAAATACCGTAAGATAAAAGAAACATCAAAAGGGGCAAAGAGAACTGAGGCAAAACTGTTCTCAAATAACCTATACGGTAAGATGGCATCATCTACGGATAGTAGCTACAAGTTGGCTTATGAGCACGAGGATGGAGGTCTGCACTACATCGTAGTACCTGAGGATGATAAGAAACCGGGGTATATTCCTATTGGTTCGGCTATCACATCCTATGCTAGGAGATTCACGATAACAGCGGCTCAAGCAAACTATCACGGAGAAGATAAGCCGGGCTTTGTATATGCTGATACAGATTCTATTCACTGTGACTTAGAACCAGAAGAAATTGTAGGAATTAAGGTGCATGATACACATTATAATTGCTGGAAACTGGAAAGTTGCTGGGATTATGGAATCTTTGTGAGGCAAAAGACTTACATTGAGCACGTAGTAAAAGAGAATTTGAAACCGTGTGATGAGTACTTGAATATCAAATGTGCCGGTATGCCTGACAAGTGTAAGAACCTATTTGAAATAGCTCTATCAGACATAACAAAAGAGGAAGTATTGTCAATTCATAATGGTGACACTACAGTAAGACCAAACATGAATGAAGAACAACGCAAGCTAATTGTGAAAGCAAATGAGACAGAATTAGAATTTTTACAGACAAAGAAAACAATCGCCGATTTCAAGGTTGGATTATCAGTACCGGGAAAATTAAGGCCTGTTCATATGAGAGGAGGTATTGTATTAATGGATACCCCTTACACGATGAGGAGAATAGCTTAGGAGGTTTAAAATGGATAAAAAAGAATTTGTAAACGCATTGAAAACTATTAAGGATGTATGCAAAACTACATCGTGCTGTGACTGTCCTCTAGGGTTTAAGATGCTCATAGCTAACGAAGAATATTATAAGTGCGTATTGTTGTATTATAGACCGTGCGAATTTCAAATTTTTGATTTCGATAATGTCTGGAGAGCCACTTATCAGTCTAAAATTTTGGAGGAACAATATGGCAAAGCCGACAAGGGAACAGGTTGTTGATAGAGCTTATACCATCATTAGCTATTTAGGATATTACTGGGGCGGTTGGCCAGGTCAAAGAAATATTACAAGGGTTTATTGGAATAGGGATACAGATTCTATTGAAACTGATAGTTCAGGTAATTTGATTGGTTGTGATTGCTCTGGGTTCACAAGCTGGTGTTGGTGTTTAGGCTCAAAAAGAGGTAGCTGGAGTTGGTACTCTACCGGAGAGTTTGGAGGTTCAAATTTTCATAGTCCTACTGCTGGTAGCTCTGCTAGACCTATCGAGGAAAAATTTCCCGGTATTTTACCGGGGGATGTAATGTGGAGAGAAGGTCACGTGGGATTGTATATAGGCAACAATCAAACGCTTGAGGCTAATTCAAAGTGGGGTGTTAGTAAGTCAACATATTTGAACGGATGTAATTTAAGGACTAACTCAAATTTTGATGGTTACTGCTCCTACAAAGAATCTTTTGCTGGTGAGTATGACCCTGACGAAGATGATGTCTTGATTAAAAACTTTTCAAATGGTGAAGTTGGCCCACCGCCTAACCCTGACTTTCCGGGTGGGATACCCGGAGACTTGTCAGACCCTAATTTAGAGTGGATTTACAACAATTTTAACTATACAAAACGATACTCACTTATGAAATTATATAGGAGGTTTTAACACGTGATTTCACAGTTTACTCAGGAGTTTGCAGAAAACGCAGTTTTAGTTATCAATACAATGGAAGAAATTCAGAAAAGTATGAACTGCAACATCGCGTTTGACTTAACGGTAGGTGAGTGCATTGGCTATAACATGAGAATCCGTGCATCCTTTGACGATGGAATTGACGTTTATCTCTACATTGTTTCCAATGCTATTCTCACCCAGAAATCGGAATTAGAATCTGCCATCCGCCTGCTATACAATCAGGAGGTTAGCCGCAGATTGAAAATGAAAGAGGTTTTAAATGTGGATACAGATTAAGCACAACAATTTTACAGACAGCTATCCTCTTATTTGTAGAATTATGGGCATTGAATCATACTACGATAAATACACAGGGAAGGAAAGCTGTTCAGTAGAATTAAAAACTATGGAGGATTTAATCACATTTGACTCCGTTTGCAAAGCCAGTAACCCCTTGTATAAGGGGTTCTACTGGAACGGGGACACAATCACAATCAACGAGAGAGGGGAAGACAATGACTAGACAGGATGTTGTGGAAAGAGCACAGTCCTTATTAGGCTGGTACTACGTGTACGGTGCTAAATACGCAAACAACCCAATCACGCTAAATTTAATTAACAGACTTAGAGCACAAAACTCTCAGGTGTACACAGACAGTTATTACAATAAGACATTAAAAGCAGTCGGGCACAATGGTATTGACTGTTCAGGGCTGGTGTGCTATGCAATGAATATCCCTGACATTGGTAGCTGGTATATCAGCGACTTACCTAGAATTGACATCGAGTACTGTCTGGTAGACAAAACAAAACCAGAGCCGGGAGACATTGCATGGCGTAGTGGTCATGTAGCAATCATTGAAAACGCTACAACTATCATTGAGGCAAAAGGCGTGGATTATGGTGTGATTCGTAGCCCATACAATCCTAACAGCTTCACGGAATTAATAAGGAGGACGACACTATTGAGCAACTATTATGAAAACATCGGGTGGAATATTACAGATGGTAAGTGGTGGTATGCATATGGCCACAATAAAGGGGAATATTACCATGGTTGCTTTGCTACCATTAACGGTAAGATGTACCTGTTCGATGAGAACGGCTACTTAATCTCCGGTGGTGACTACATCACAGATTCAGACGGTGCATTCCTCAGAGTTGACAATATCGTTTACATGGAGGCGAAATAAATGCCAGCAATCAGAAAAGTCATGCGGCCTTACGTTTGCCCGATGTGCGGCAAGGTTCATTTCCCAAAGCACAACTACGATTTAGGTCGTTATTACATCACCTGTCACGAGGTGAACATCACAGCTCCAACAATTGAAGCATTAGAAACTTCCTTAGAGCTGATGGGCTTCGAATTAGACGAGTAAATAGAAAACCCCTGAGTGTCACAAAACGGACATTCAGGGGTTTCTATATGGGTTATATCCAAACCAACGGGTGACAGTCGAGGCAACCTGACAAGTCGCTGTTATAATTTTTGCCCTTTCCAGAGCTGTCAGAAAAATTATACCCTAGTCAGTAACCGTCGGGGAACCATCTTTTAAATGGTAAACAGAATCAACCGGAACTTCTACGTTATCTGTATAACTCGGTTCCGTCTCCGTCAGACAGGCCGGAGAATGTTCACTCACACTCATAGGCTTTGTTAAATCAGCCCAAAGGTGGTTACTCATTTGAGCTGTCTGCATCAATTTTATCAAGCAACTTCTGCATCACATCCGTGTTGTTATTAATGCTGTCTGTCATTCTTTTAATTATGGTGTTGTTCTGCCAGAACAATGCCACACAACAAACAATCGGAAATCCATACTGCGAAATAAAGTTGCCTACTTCATTCATAGTCATAAATGTCACCACCTTATGCCTTTGGCTGGAACTGTTCAGTAGCCCAGCTACGTAACGTAGAGTTAAGGTTACTGATAAGCTCGTCAACCTTAGAAGAACTGTAGTATTTTGTTCCGTTAATCGTAACAGAGCCATCAGTCTCTGTTTTGATGGTACACGTTTTTCCAGAACCGTCAACTGCCGTAAAAGTACCGGATTCCATATCACCATCTCCATGAACGATGTAAACGGGCGCGTCACTATAATCCATACAATCATCTCCTTTTTAGTAATTTTATCACATTATCAGCGACTTGTCAAGTTAAACAGTAAATTCCATAAAGTCCAAAAACATGAATTTACACTCCATCGTCTCAAAACGTAACAGGGCGTTATCATACGCAAAGCGTACAATTTCATATACCGGATTATATTTATTACGATAAAGCAACATATAGTTGGGCTTATGGTCTGCGGTTGTTAAGGAAAAAATCTGTTTACAAGTTGGGTCTACTTTAGTGGTTATATAAAGTAACCCTTCGTCTGTATAATCATATACTCCAAATTTCTCATCTTTCCAGATCATGGTGCATAAGTACTCGGAGTTTCCGGACGGCTTCTGTATGAAGGTGTTGTCGTCAAGATAGAAAGCTGACTTCATGGCATAATCACCATACTTTGTCTTAGCAAGCATCTTACCAAATGGAGTGTTGTTAATCTCTTGTGCAATCTCTTTGTTGTTTGTGATTTCTACCACCCACGCCCGGTCAGGGTCTACCGTGTACTCTTTTCCGGGAATTAAATGCTCCCTGATATGAAGCTCACGAAAGTATGGGTTGTTCATACTCACGGTGTTTGCTAAGTGGACGTATTGAACGTCGGTTCGGATTACTTCACCGTTGCCTCTTGCGACTGACATATATAGTCCTAACGCTGATCCAACTTCGTCATTTAGATATATACCATCCTCCGAAAGAAACTCGTCATGCAGAATTGTGGTGAAGTCAATCAGAGGAACTGACTTATATTTCTTTGCGGCTTTTAGGCTCATGCTCATTCCAGCAAACTCTCCATCAATGTATAACCGTGTCCCTGATTTTCCATTTCCATGGACATCAAAGCTGTGGTCAGGATACTTAAAGCGGACAGCATCGAAAAAGGTTGGTACGCTTTTCTTTAAGTCCTCATCATAACGTCTAACTAGAAGAAATTTGTTTCTACCATTTGATTTTAAGAAGCGGTTGATACATTTCCTAGTCCAGTCAAATGTTTTTCCAATGCTACGGTTACCCAGGGAGAAAATCCATGGGCAACCGTAGGAGCAAACTTTGTTTCCGGAGTAGTACTTTTTGTCAGCCAATAAAATTACCAGAAACAAAGTTAACCGCTATTCCATTCTGTAATTCTACAGCTACAGGGAAAGTAATGTTAATCCACCCACTGTCATAACTGCAAACACAAGGAATGTCCGTGCCAGAACTTCCTACAATCGAGGCATTAGCACAACCATAAATATTATTAGGTGTAATACTTCCTGAAACTATTAATTGTAAGTGTAAAGTTTCACCTGCTTCTATTCTTGAAGCGGCCTTGTACAAAGCTCTTGCTGTAATTAATTGCGTACCATAATTACAAGACTGTGAATAAAGAGCTAATTTTTTAGTGTCAAGTGAGAAAAGAGTTACTTTTGTTCTTTTAGCTATAGCACTATCTACATACTGTTTATTTGCGGCATCAGACGGTTTTACAGGGTAATTAACACCTGTGAGTGTTACACCGGCTTCACCAGTGTTATCAACGGTGGGTTCACCATCAGAAATTTTTGATAACACAATATCGTGGTCTTGAATCTTTAAAGACACGTCACCGTCACTGAATCCTTCTGTAAAGCTAGTTCCAATTAAACCTAAGGCCCGTATATACACAGGACTATTATTAGTATCTAAAGCCCCTATTGCTTGTACACCCTCGTAATTAACAAGCTGTAATTTACGAGTACAAGACTTATCGAAAGCATAATAAATACAATTAAATATGCTATGATTATCCATATCAAGTGTACCAGTAATGGTGCCACCTGTGATAGGTAAATAGCCTTTAACACTATCATCTACGTACTTCTTATTTGCGGCATCCTGCGCATTAACCGGGTCTTTGACATTCTCAATGGTATTTCCGTTCATGTCAATATCCCCTGTCATGGTGCCACCAGCTGTAGGAAGATAATCTCCTCTTGTAGCATTATCGACATACTGCTTAGTAGCCGCATCAGTATTTCCGGTAGGAGTTGCAAGGCCGGTCACCTTATGAGTTCCCATATTCAGATCACCGGTCATGGTGTCTCCAGCTTTCAGAACATAATCATCCTGCTTTTCAGTAAGATCATCAATCTGGTTCTGGAGTTTGGTATCTTCGGTCTGTCTGGTGCTTGCCTCTTTGGTTACGCTGGCGCGAATCTCATCATCTGCCGTCTGCCTTGCCTCTACCTCTGCCGCAAGATTCTGCTGAACATTGGTTAAGTCCTGCATCTTGCTAACCAGAAGAGCATAGTCATACAGCTCAATCGGAACTTCCAGATATGTGTTACCACCTGTTTTTAATCGGTAGGTATTTTTTGTACCATCCTGATTCAGCTCGACACTTACAATGTCATTTTGAGCACGTGTGTTAGCTTCAGAAGTGATAGCTTCCTCTCTTGCAGAAGTCTCAGCGGTAATTTTATTTGTTAGTGACGCTTCAGCCTCTGTAGCTCTTGTAGTTTCAGCCTGAATCTTATTGTCGAGGTTAGTTTCAGCCTGAGTTGCTCTTGTTGTTTCTGCTTCAATCTTAGTGTCAAGGGCAGACTCAGCCGCTTCTGCTCTTGTCTCCTCTGCCTTAATTGCCTGATTTAATTTAGCAACTTCACTGTCAATACGTGTATTGATGGTTTCAACCGCCTCATCAAGGTTATTCTGAACAGCAGTTATACTAGTATTCAGAGTTTCAACCTCTTCGTCAATTCTGGAGTTTAACTCAGCTACTTCCTGAGTAATACGGTTATCGAGCGTTGTATCAGCTTCTTTACGGTCTGTAATTTCAGTTTCAATTTTCTGATTTAACTTCACAACTACAAGATTGTTGGATTCAATCGCTACCATGCTCATGTTGTACTTCCATTCCAGTGCGCCAACATCCTGAATTAAATCCGCTACTTCTTTCGTATACTCAGAATTGTAGTACTCTGACTTACTGATGTACCAGAAAGAATTGTAGTACGGAACAATCTGAGTTGCGGGGTTGGTGGAGGAAGTTTCAACGGTAGCGGGCATTGCTACAAACTGGCCTTTATCCATAAGGGAAGCTGTTTCACCCCAGCAAGTAATCACACCTACAGTACAGTGGTACTTTGTAAACAGACCAGAAATTGCATCTCCAGAAACTGCGTTGGGAGTTCCAGACACCAAAATGATCACACGCTCTTTGGTGGAGAAGTCCATACCAACTCCGACAAACGGGCCAGTTAATCCTGCTACACTCTCTACCGCTTTTGAATCCAGCACGTATGCTAAACAATCCATCGCGTTTTCAATACCGTCTCTCTGCATCTGTTCAATGGTAACCACCTGAGTATTCACATCAGTGGTAATCGGGTATACCTTTAAGAAACCGCTTCTGGTTATTCCCAATGTGTTGGTAGGTGTCAACTGTGACATGGCGGAAACAGTATTTCCGAAGTTATACGGAACACCATTCCAAATGCAGGGGCCGACAAATGCCTTTGTATTTTTCTCTGTAAAGTTTGCCGGGAACAGCTTATCAGCAAGTACCCTCTTAGAAGCGTGATAGGCTTCTTCTGTAGCACCAATGTTGCCAGTGTTGTCATAGGCCAGACCCAGCTTTAAACGAATTGGTCGTCCGCACTTATCTACGAATGGAATATGTACCACATGGACATTCGTATTCATGGTGGGGTCAAGATAGTCCTCTGTCCAGATTTCGTTGTAATATGCCTCATTACAGCAGAATGAGTTTAACAGCTCATTTCTGACACACTCGTAATTATCTAAACATCCGTTATATTTGCAAATTAACTCATCCATTTTATGGTTGAGTGCCTGCATCTGGAACTCAAGGGATGTCCCGGGCGGGAACGGAGGAACCGGAGGAATGTGGTATCCGCAGTCCGGCTTATGGTGACAGTCGGCGTGAGAGTTGTAAGGCTTACCAACCGGAGTTGTGTCTACCGGGCCACAGTAAGGGCCTGCCTTACGAACGGGTGGTGTGCAACAATAATCTCTGTCTTTATGGTCGTCATTGTTAAACATATAAGCACCTCACTTTTAATAAATTTCAAGGAATAAGTGGGACATTTCACCAATGAGCCACATATCTGCGTTAAACGTCATGGTGTTGCGAAAATCCTGCAACAACTTAGACGGGTTGGACATTACACGACCTTTTCTGGTGTGAGAATATTCTTTCTTCGCGTGGTTCTTTTCATTGCCAGCCTCAGAAAACTGAGTGTCTTTTCCACGCTTCACATTCCCAGATGTGTCATTGTTGATGTCGGTTGTGTTCGTATAGGTGTTACTGGTGTTCTCCTTATACGCTTCACTGTGTGTTTCGTCCTGTTTCTGGTGTTCATTTCGATTGAGTGCGCGACTACCTAACTCTGCTTGTGTCTGGTCTTGTTTCTTAGACCCCTCGGTGTTATCTGTTCCGTGAACTTCCGCATTACCAGTCGTATCCTGCGAACCCTCAAATACATCGGAACTATGCGATGTTGTACTTGTATCCTCTGTTCCACTTTTCTGATAACTACTGTGTCCTATATTGTTGTTTGCATTAGAAGCGTAGTTGAACCACGGGGTGTCTGCTGAGCCAATCGTATAACTACCAGCGTCAATCATGTCGGGGTTGGTTTCCGGGTAGTGCTCGTAGCTCTGATTTCCCTGGTCGTCTGTTACCACTTTACCGTAATCATCCGCGCGGCCGGTGCCATAGTAGTGATTCGGCTCATTGAACAACATTGCTTGCGGAGTGTCGGAGCCTACTACAAGGTTATGCCCTTTCTGACTACCACTTTCCTGGTAGGTTCTGTGTGTCTCTGACGTGGTGTCTACGGTGTCTGTACTATGTGTTTCCTGATTTGTTGTGGTGTCTGTAGTCTCCTGATAAATGCGATCAGAAGTTGTGGATTCTATGGTGTTTGTGTTCGCATCTCTGGAAGTGTTTTCTGCTTCACTTGCCAGTTTCCCATTCACCATAGTGTCCACGTTATCTTTCGCGTGCGTTGTTTCCTGATTGTTAGTGTAAGTCTCGGAGTGTCCGGCCTTACCATAAGATACAGAGTCTGTATTCTCATTTTCAACCTGACCACGCTTCAGTTTGTTGTGACGGTTTCTTTCCTCGGCGTCAAAACCATTCTCTTCCATATAGTCAGTTACGAACGGGTCAAGCTCAATCAGTTCAGAACGGCGCATTTTGTTATAGTTGTTTACAAAAAGCTCCAGATCATGATTGAACTTGTGAACAAAAAGTCCTACGTTATCATAGGCAATTTCACGTTCAAGATACTCATCTATCAGAATCTTTTTAACGTGTTCATAATCGTCATATGGAAGATTAGGGAACAACATCGGGCCGTAGTTAGAGCGAAGCACCTCATTCAGTGTCGGTGATACGTTCATCATCTTCACCTCCCACTTTGTTGTTCTGTTTTCCTACGTTCTCTGTAAAATCATGACGAATTTTACAGCTTATGTTTGTGCCAAATACAGAGTTAAAATTCTCACAAAAGTGAAGTCTGCTGTCCAGTCTATATGCGGCATTAAGTTGAATGTAGTCGTTGTTGCTCTCAACTTCTGAGGTGATAAGTCGTTCTCTCTTATCTCCTGTGTTAAGGTTGTTAGTTCCGAACGCAGTTAAAAGCTCAGACTGCAAGTTGTGAAGATGGTTCCACGCCGCTTCAATGGTGGATGGATTCACACCGGTAGGAATAGACTTTGACTCTTTGATAGCCTTTGTTACTTTGCCTGAGGCGAATACCGCAAGTACGTTGCTGTCAATGTCATCAATGGCTGTCTTAACCGCAAGTTTGCTATCCTCACTCGTTTCAATCAGAGCGGCCAGTTTTAACTGTTTCGCGACTACGTCAATAGTTCTCATGGCATCCATGATACGGTCTACGTAAAGGATAATTGTATCCAGCATGGAAAAGCCAATCTGATTGTCCTCACAAACTACACCTTTAATAGTAGAACTTATTTCTGTAGATTCTAACAGCATTTTATCAAACAGATCTTTGTTGTAATGTGTAAGAGCCATAAACCGCTTTTCGTAACCTCTTGAGAAAGCCTTATAGAAACCGCTTTCGTAGTAGATATTAGTTGGAGAAGCTTCGGTACAAGGGAGCGACAAATATGCGTTAAAATCCGGGTCAAAAATTACGCAAGCCTTAGTGTTGAACAGAAGCAGTTTTTCAAAGAAGTAGGTATCACACGTCTCCGGCATACCAACCCATTCAAACTGATTGACTGCAATACTCACTGTACGGTTAAACAAGTTCTGCCATACAAAATCGTTCTGGTACTGAGCAAGACGCTTCGCCTCTCTTGAATTTTTAGGTACTCCGCAATACGGATACTGTTTATATAACCACATATTCTCACCCCCTTACCGGTCATCGTGGTCATCGTCATAATCGTCGGCGTAACCACCTGTATAGCTTACGTTTTCTTTAATTTCATCAGAATCCCATGTTGCTCCGTAGTTCTTTATAAACTTGCAGTTAATGCAGGACTGAATACGGGAATCACTGTAGGACTGCGCATCACTTGCTCCACCATCAGAACCAGCACCCATTATTGCCGCTCTAAGGTTCCAGAACGTGACACCAGCCTGTAACCGCTGTACGATCTGGTCTTTGAGTTCTGTAGGAACACCTCCCATATTGTATGCGTTTGCCTGCTGAGGGATAATGTTTACAGTATCAAGCTTTACATAACACCATCTCTGGCGAATGTTGATGTGTGGATAACGGAACTTGTTCTGTGCGTATCCGAAGATACTAAAATTGTAATCCACCTTTTTCAGTAAGTCGTTGCGGAGATGCACTACGTAGAACCAGTAACCAGTTTGATTCAAGAATCTAGTGGAGAAACCTGATGGAAGACCTCCAACTACTTTAGGCAAACCATACATTCTGTTTTGGTTCGCTAGAGCTTCGTTATTCATAGCTCCGTTGTAAGCGGTAACGCCACCGCCTAATATACCGCTATAATAATGATATTTAGGCTCTGTTATGTATCGGGAGGCATAATTAGCTGTGTTTTGTACAGCTGTACCAACCGTCGGGCCAACCACGCCACCTATAGTACCTCCTACAGCAGAACCAACTGGGCCAGCTATTGCAGAACCAAATCCAGCACCAATCTCTTCACCACCGGTAGAAAGTCCTGTAGCTAAGGTATTACCAGCTGTATTTATAATACCTTGCGCCAATATCTGATCTCTCATTCCTTTAGTACCAGTATTGACTAATGTTTGACTTAAATTGTACTGAGTAATACTGGATATAAGGTTTGAGTTGTATCCGCTATTGTTAGGTGTCATAGCATATGATGGTATTTGCCACAGTGTGTAAAGTGGGTTAGTGATATTCCCCTTTAACGCCAGCAAATTGTTTATCCAAATAGCACTCAACACATTGGGGGCTATAGATATATCAAGACGAACCTGCATATTAAAATAATGCTCTGTGTCTGTGATATACTCAGTTAAATTCTGAGGAGCAATCTCTACGCTACCGCCCTGATTATCTGTAATACTGTAGTACACAAACGGAGCTGTATGTGTTTTAATGTTAATTGGAGTAAACGATTCTTCTGCTGGAGCTGGCCATACATCGAAATCTTGATACTTTGTAGGCATCAATAAGTCATACTGTTTACCATAATAATCTTCAACAACATAATTCTGGAAATCGCTAATAAACATTGGCTCTGTTCCAGTAGCTTCAATTTTAGCAAGATTCTCGGGTACGAGGTAGGTATAGAGAATATGTTCCATAGCGTTGAATGAGCCTAAACGGTTAAACGCTTCATTCTGTCTATGTGGAACAAAATATCCACCAATACCTAAATCCATCAAACCAACTTTACTTGAATTGCAAGCCTTAAAACCCGGAAGTCCAGGGTAATATTCGTTGTTGTTGATTGCTGAAACATTCAGCTCAATATCAGAGGTAACAAACATCTTATTGTAAGGCCCAAAGACGCACTTGTTTATTACATCTTGATTATCCGTATAGTGCTGGAATACGTAATCTGTTTCAGACGGTGTATAAGGCTCTCCCTCGAAGTTTAACTTCTCATAGTTTGGTGGGCCATCGATAGAATCCTTACGTTCCTGAAACTCCATATCTCTTGCCACCACGCATTTACCTAAATGAAAGAACTTCTGATAGGTCATAATAGCGTCGATTGTGAAGTAAATGATAGCTGTATTCCAATTCACAGACACAATTTTGTCTACAAACGCGTACTGAGTATCAATGTCACCGTTATTGGAGAAACAGAGGTAGTCTACAGCTCTGATTGCGTCTGCGTATGCACAAAGTGTCGGGTCGTCGAGTTGAGCTTGCTTTTCCGCACTACCTAAACCAGACTGTCCGACTACACCGGGAGGGTTTGACTTACTGTAAAGTGGATTACGACCTACTTTCACCCAACCTCTAGCAGGGTCAATCATAGTGTAATTCCAATGTCCCTCAGCGATTGCGTGCGCTTTCACCCACTGAAAACAGGTGTTCCACCACGTTGCTCCGATTGCGGGGTCATTAGTGTCTGGATATGCGAAACGATGCCACCAGACACTGTTCTGCATATCCAGTCCTGTGCCTGTACAGAGATATAAGGTTGTATTAGGATGGAAACTCATCCTCTATACCCCCTTTCATTAATCCCAGCTCTTACGGAAGATAACTGCGTCTTTGAAGTAAACAGTTCCGAAGCTCATCTGTCTGGTAAGGAAGTAGTTCCAGTACCGGCCTCTCGGATTCCAAATGCTGTCCATCTCGTTTAACTGCTGTGTAATTAACAGCCAGCCGTCCTCAGCAAGAACCGCAAGAACGTCGTCAGTTCCTTTTCCGTTAGGGTCGGTTCCAAAGT
>ERZ1090867.536-NODE-538-length-15697-cov-6.070323_pt1 | contig 15697 bp, 8 predicted proteins | sample MGYA00478476_ERZ1090867 | MGnify/ENA primary metagenome ERZ1090867 (study PRJEB33644, sample SAMEA5815742) | chicken gut metagenome | biome: Chicken; feature: Gastrointestinal Tract; material: Caecum | place: Ireland | collected 2019-01-01 | study: A study of the... | reverse complement strand
TCGTTCCGGTTGCCAGCAACAGTGCTGCCAGCAGGATGATGCGTGTGAGTTTCATGATTATTTGTTTGTGTTTTGAATTAACCCCATCGGTTTAAGACGGGGTTAATACGCATGCCTATCTTATCAGTCGTAATCCTTAGGATAGGTGATAGGGTATTTTGTCCGCATATCACCGTACCTGAACACGTACTTCTTCAAGAACATCTCTTTTTCTCCGATTTCTTTCCATGAGTAATTTTCATACACTTCCGGACTGATAATAAATATCGCCAACAGCGCATTGTCGTCTAACACCATAAGGTGATAGGGCTGTGTATAACTTCTTTTTTGTCCGGGTAATACTTTTTGTAAGGATAAATCTTCTTGTGCCGGGAACTCGGTGGTTAGGTAAATCAGACGGTTCTCTTTTTTGCAGCCGGTTGCAACCAAGATTTCTTCAGAGCTGTCATTTTTTATGTCGATATACCACTCTCCACCAAGAGGCTCGCAGGCGGAACATAAAAACATTCCTAAACCCAAGAGCCATAAAACATGTTTTGACCTCATAATTTTTAGGGTTTACTGTTAATCAATATTTGTTAAAAGGATAATTGCTGTTTGGCCACAGGGGTTCTCGCCTGTATTTCTCGTATCCTAATTTGTTAGCTTGTCTTTCGTACCAGCGGTATGAATGTTTGTTTGTCTTCTGAGCGGTATCGTTCCAACAACTGATAAGACTTCCTGGCGCAATCATCAGGAAGTACAGCGGTCCCCATCGTCTTCCTTGTAGGGTGTGTCCGTACTCGTAGGTAACAATTTCTTGCGAAATATCCATATTGGTACCGTTAATCGTATTTCCTAACGTCAATCCTCTTCGTTTGATAGAGTTCGGATTGTTGTGGTTGGCCAGCACCGCACCGGCAGCAAACTGTACATTACCGGAACCGTTGATAAATATACGAAAATCCTCCTGTTTACAGGAGGATTTGAGTGAAAATATTGGACATATAGATTACGGTGCTAATAGGATGACGTGTATCCAAATGTCGTCGAAACCGTATCGGGCTAAGTATTCCTCATAAGTATAGGTGCCGAATATATCCCGGAAAAAGTCGATGACGTAAACGATTCCATCTTTAGCAGCAAAATAAAAACGCAAGCTTGAATCTGAATCATTTAGAGTGAAAATATAATCCCACTTGTTGGATATATAAGCACGTATTACCGCGGAATTGTGGCTACTAAATCCTGCTGCTGTGAAGGTTGATGTAGAATTGTGTCGGAAATCTAGTCCTTCCCAGTCTTCGTAGATTCTCTTCTTGGGAGGTTCCATACACCCTTTTACAGCCAATGTTTTATCGTAGACGATGATGTTGTTGATGTTGTTTTTCCAGAACTGTTTTTGTTCGTAGTCCGGAGGACAGATGGCTTTCAACAGCTTTTCGGACGTATCGAGAGCTTTGACCGCCTCCTGGTATAGGCTGTCGTTCCCGAATCTTTCGGATGAAGGCGGAAGTTCCATGTATAATTTGAACACATACATGAAAGCATAGTCCGTATGTTTGCGAAAGAGAAAATGTCGGTCGATTGACCGTTGTGCGATTTTATCGTAACGGTTGAAATCGACCTTCGACAAATCGAGTCCTTGCCCCAGACAACTGCAGGTCCAGCCGATAGCGATAATGATTGATAGAATGTGTTTCATATTGCGTCAATTTACAATGTATCTATGTATGAAGATAGCGTTGATTAGGTCGCTGTCGAGGGTTTCGTACCGGCTGCTTTGATATTGTCGTGCAGTCTGTTTGTACTTTAATAAACGTTCCTGCCGCATACGCGGCAGGAACGTTTATTGATTATCGGTCGTACCTATTTCGTGGGCCGAAAATGGGTTCGAGTCCGAACTGTTCGATGTAATCCTCGAAAAGGTAGACTTTAAACGGCTCTTGCCCGTCCTCTACCGATACGAATACCTGATTCCCCTTAACCATAAAAAAGGTTGTTATTGATGTATAACCTAAGAAGAAATATTCCTGTATATTATTTTTCAATAAATATTGTACTCTGAATATATTCACAGAAGTTGGACGGTAGATAGTTGCAAATGGGTAAAGGAGTTCTGCACATAACATTAGGCTGTCGGCATCATACAACCATAAATCCATTTGCAGGTTCGGGTTGTTAACATCTGGAAATATGCGTACCGTATGTTCCAGCAGGTCTTGCCCTGTTTGAATATGCTCGTAAGGATTTCCCTTGACTTTCTTGAAAGGGAGGTACATGAAGACATATTCATGTGCGGGATTATAAAACGGTTGCTTTTTTACGATACGCATGATGTTTTTTTCGTACCGTTCCATTGGTATCGGTTTTTTCGCCGAGGCAGTCGTTCCGGTTGCCAGCAACAGCACTGCCAGTAAAAACATACGTGTAAGTCTCATTATTCCAGTTGTCTATTATTGAGGTGATAGTAAAAATGCACGTGGTTGAAAGTTCTTGAAATCGAATCGGCAGTATTGACCTCGGTTCGGGTCCATGATATAAAACAGTGTCTTGACGATTTTTTTCCCATTGACCCTAATCACTGTCTGTTCGACTGCTTTATTGGCCAAGACCGCATGATGGGTAATCCCATAGTCGTTAGAAGCAGCCGGGATGGAAAAAGCGATATCGTATCCTTCTATCATTTTTTGGATATAATCGTCTGGCGTCATTCCATCCGGAATATAGGTTATGGATTGTCCTGAAACTAGTTCATATGTTTTCCAAAATTTGGTATCTGCATATCCTGTCGTATTTTTGTCTCCGCCGCCCATGTATTGGCGCATTTGTTGTTGCGTCACAGCACCGTTGCTGGCCGATTCGGCACATGCTCCTCCACAGTCTGCCTGACCGTCCTGTCGGATGTAGGGCTTTTGTCTGTCGACGATAGTTCTGTTTGTCCTTTCTGCACCGTTCCAAAAACTTCTTCCCTGAGTTACGGCAGCTATGCCGCTTACTATACCGCCGATAGCGGCTCCCACCAATCCATTGCTCAATCCTTGGTTGAGTCCATTGCGGAGCGAGGTTGCCAGGCCTTGATGTCGGAATAGTCCTCTGCTGGTTTCGGAGAGAAATCCGCCGCTGAATCCGGTTATGAAACCGGTGCCCAATCCATTTAAGAATCCGCCTGCACCAAAGCTCGCCAGACTTGTACTTGCATAGAAACCCAACACACCCGTAGCGGCACCGATACCGAATGAAGCTGCCCATTCGTACCATTTGGAGTCCTTGTTCAGGTTCCCTGAAAGCAGGTCCATCGTCAGGTTGAAGATGCCTCCCAACAGGGCGCCCAGTATCCACTCTCCGTCCGGGTCGATGTACTGTACCGGATTGTTGCCGCAGAAGATATAGGGGTTGGTGAACTGCATGGCCGGGTCCTGCGTAGTCCAGCGGCCGATGACGGGGTCGTACATGCGTGCTCCGTAGTCGAGCAGTCCGAGGTCGGCTGCGGCGAATGGAAGCTGGTACTCTTTCCCGTTGAAAAGGAACCGGTTGACGCGGGGAATCTCGTTCAGCAGGTAGTCTGTCCCCTCGTACCGCAGCCCGAAGGGATAGAAGTCGTTCCGGGCCAGTATGAACTTTTCGTCGTTATAGACGACCCGCACGCTTCCGAGGTAGTCGGTAATGTGGTAGAGGGGCATGTAGTCCCGCGTTCCGTTCTGTGCCGTGGTGACGTAGAACTGTCCGCTGCCGAAATCGATGCCGAGCAGTCTGCCCTGCATGTCGTATGTGAAAGAACCTTTGTATCTGAAGCCGTTGCCCCTGCTGTCGTGGCATTCGACCTTCGTACCGTCGGGCAGCCAGGTGTAGAGCGCTTTCGGCTGGTTGTCGCTGCCCGTGACGATTACAGGCAAATTTAAGTAATTATAATTAATAATCAAACCTTTTCGGGCGTCGTACTGCATATTCCCATTGGCATCGTAGGCATATGCGTATGTCGGGCCGTCCTGTTCCTTCAGACCGACCAGCCGGTTGCCGTCGTTGGTGTAGGTATAAGTATGGCTGTCGGAGGGCGCCGCACCCGTGCGTGCCATGGTCAGGATATTGCCGTTCAGGTCGTACGTCGCCTCCTCATCGAAGCACATGTCGCGCTGGCCGTCGTCCGTAAGGTGGTAGGCGGCAGTCAGTTGTCCATATCCGTCGTACGTATAGCCGTAACACTGGAACGGGCTGTTCGAGTGCTTCCAGCGCGTCGCCGTGACGTAGCCGTCGTACCGGCCCGCATAGGAGAGCTCCTGTCGGAAGTAGGGAGACGCCTGTCCGGTGAGGCGGCCGTAGAAATCGTGTCCGTACGATTCCGTGGTGCCGTCGGTCGTTTTCGAGGAGAGGCGGTCGAACTCGTCGTAGACGAAGGTGCTGACGGAACGTATGGCGGAGCCTTCCCGGTCGACGGTGGTCGTTTCGTTCAGCATGCGGCCCTGGGCGTCGTAGGTGTAGTCCACGCGCTTGAAGTCGGGGAGGTTGCTGTCCGGAATGCGGTGTTCCTCCACGGTGGTCAGGATGTGGCCCGCATCGTCGTATTTCACCCAGTAGCAGCTCGGATTACCCTCCCTGTCCAGCTCTTTGGTGAGGATGACGCGCCCTTTCCGGTCGTAATAGTAGGCCCGGTATATGTTATTGTCCGTCTCCTGGGGCGACACGACGGCCAGTTGCTGGAACGTCATGCGGCCGCGGTTGGTCGGAGCGAGCATATCCGCGGAGGCGATGCCGGCATAGGGCTCGAACGCGAGCTGCGACATCAGTTCCGCCGCAAGGCCGATGCCTTTGAGCGGCGTGCCGCTGCCGGGGAAGGCGGTGACGATTTCATAGGGGCCGCCCAGTGCGACCGTCCGTTCCACGAGTTCGAGACACGCTTCCGGAATGTAGTAGTAGCCCGTCTTGATTTTGTACTCGCTGCGCACGGTAGCGCAGTTCTCGAAATATTTGCCCTGCGGGTCGTAGACGGAGGGGAAGGTATCCGCCGTGGCGGCGATGCTGCCTATCTTGAAGTATTTTCCCTCCACGTACCGGGCCGACGTGACGGCCGGCCGGCCCTCCGGATAAGAGCCCAGGTCGGGATAGCCGCTGCCGGGAAATTTCGTGACCAGGTTGAACAGGCCGGGCGTATTGATTTTGATGAAGATGTTCTGTACGGTCTGTACCATGTTTTCCGGGATATAGTAGTAACCCGGTACGACGGTCGTGCCGTTCTTGACCGCGTACTCCGGCTTGACGGTTCCGCCGTCCACGAAGTAGGTCCACATGCCCGGAATGTCCCGGATACCGTAGCTCTCCATGCTGAAGGCGTGCGGCATGTAGAGATAGAGGTTCTCCCGGTATCGGGTGAAGGCTGCGGGGGCCTCGGTATGCTGCGGATAGATGTCGTAGTCGTCGTAACGGGCGCTCTCCAGATGGGCCTGGAGGACGAACAGGCTGCCGGAGAACGGAACGAGCGGAGTGTCCGTACCGCCGAGGTAGGGGTAGGTGTTGTCGAATCCGTCGGCATAGTACCGCTCCTGGATGGAGGCGCGTGTCAGACTGCCGGGCGTCTTCTCGCGCACGATGCACTTGTCGAGCACCCTGTCCTGCGTATCGTAGATGTAGTAAAACCAGGCGTTCGCAGCGCGCAGATTGCCGTCCTGGCTGAGTACCATGCGTCCCTGTTTGTCGTACACGAAATATTCGTCGGCTTTGCCCGGTTTCGAGGCGACGACCGTCCGGCCGTACCGGTCGTATTCGTAATAGTACCAGTATTTCTTGTAGCTGGCCGAGGCGGGGGTAATGGACATCTGGAGGCCCTTTATCTGTTCGTGTACGATGGGCGGGATGACGTAGCGCAGCCGTCCCAGCTCGTCGTAGGCATAGCAGGTGAAGCGGGGATTTTCGTTGCCTGTTACGGTGGATTTGGCGACGAGTCGCCCTTCGCTGTCCCGGTACTCCGTTTGGAGGGTCCGTACCCCGTCCGTCGCATAGTAGGCCGACTGCGTTTTGAGCAGGGTGCCGGCAGCATACCTGGTACTGCAGGAGAAGGAGCCGTCCAGTGCTACGGTATACTTATACACCTCCAGAGCCGTATTGCGGCCGTAGATATAGGCGGTGTAGTGGCCGGCGCTGCCGCCGTCGATGCTGTACTCCCTGCCCGGTCCGCCGGATTTGACGGGAACGCCGAGCGGCGAGGTGTCGTACTCTTTGGACGAGTAGGCAAAATTGTACTTGTTCGCCGTATAATACTCCCGGTAGAAGGCCTTCTGTTCCGCTTCGGGGTTCTCCCGGAGCGAGCCGCCGGTCTCTTCCAGCGTGTAGGGCAGGTAGGTGACCGAGTCGCCGCGGTTCATGCAGTCGTACCGGTAGAAACGGATGATGTCGTTGCCCGAAGGCGAGGCGGACAGGGCGGTCTCCTGTACGAGGCGGCCCGCCCGGTCGAAATGCGAAACCTTTTTCGTCTGCATGGTGCCGTTGTAGGTCGTTTCCTCCATTCTGAGGCCCTGAATGGCACCGGTGCTATAAACCGTCACCGGAGCCTGCGAGAAAGTTACCCGTACCAGAGCCGCCGGTCGGATGCCGCCGGTGGATGTGGTGTTGGCGATGACGTAGATATCGAGGGTATTGGAGAGGGCATCCATGCCGTTGTTCGGCTTGAAATCGAGTGTGAGAGCCGTTTTGCCTTCCGTCCAATCCGTGCCGAACTGTAACTGCTGGAGGCCTGTAAGGCGGGTTTCGACGCCGTAGCCCAACAACGGGCCGTCCGGCAGGCCGATGGCTGTGTACATCTTTTGTGCAACGGAAAGCAGGTCAAGTGAAAAAGTCTCTCCGGCCGGGGCTATCGTATGGGTGTGGTTTTCCTGATAGACGATGTCGTATTGCGACGCTTCGGCGGTCTGCCTGGCGGCAGCGGCCGGAATGCGTTCGTCTGCATGCAGCTCCGCGGTGCCGGATACGACGGCCGTACAGAGTGCGAATAGGGCGAGTCTTATCTTGTTTCTCATGGCTTCTGTTTAAAGATTGCTGGTATAATTGTCATAAATGAACCGTTTGACGACGGTACCGTCGTCGTCGCGTACCGTTTTCAGCAGACCGAATTTGTTGTAGTCGTAGTAGGTGGTCGTGCCGTTGACATCGGTTTCCGATATCTTGCCCACGCCGGGCGTGTAGGCGCAGGTGGTCATCTGTGCTCCGACCGGCAGGATACGGAGCTCGTCATATACATAGGCCGATGACGTCGGCAGGGTGAAGGGCGGGGTGTCCGGGCCGATGTCCATGCTGCTCTCCACGTACTGCCAGGCGGCCGGAACGGCGGAGGTACGCGGCAGGCGCCAGTAGGAGACGATGTAGCGTCCGGGTTTCAGGTTCTTCAGCTCCACCGAATAGGAGCCGTTCAGTACGTATTCTCCGCTTTTGGCGTGGGCGCTCCTGAGTATGTTGGCCCCCGATTCGAAGCTGTCGTAGATGACCTGGTTGCGGCCGGATGCCTTGCTGTGGACGGCATTCGTTACGACGGCGACCGGCAGTGTCCCGTCGTAGCCGTACATGACTGACTGCACCGTGCCGTGCTCGGCGTGGGAGGAGAGCAGGGTGGGACCGTCGTACTCGTCGTACCGGACGGTGGGTTCGTATCGGGAGTCGTACCTGAATTCGCTCGTGTACGGAGCGTTGTAGATGCTCGAATGGGTGAACGCCGTATGGACGATGGGGGCGTCGGTATAGACGGCCATCTCCGTCGCCGGAACGACTCCTGGTCTCTGTGGGTTGTCGGAGAGCGTTTTGTACAGCACGAGGTTGGCCGAAACGATTTTCCCGTTTCTGTATTTGACCGTTTCGACGGGAAGGTTGTACGCATGGTGGTCCAGCATCTGTTTTATCGCCGCCAGCATACCGTAACGGTCCGTAATGGTCGAACCGGTGATGTTGCCATAGTCCTTGGCGTATTTGATGCGGGTTTCATAGGTATTTCCGGCAGCATCTGTCGTGACGCTCTTCGTGGGAAGCATCCGGTTCGTGTCGTAGGTGAATTCGGTCTCCGAGGCGAGGCTGTATTTGCTGCCGTAAGTGGTGGTTTTGGAGACATAGACCGGTTCGCTTATCCAGTAATAGACAAAGAGCCGTTGCAGCGGAGTGTAGGGAACCAAACACTTTATCTTGGCCTTCGGTTCCCCGAACGCATACCGGGTGCTGGTGCCGGATACCAGATTGCCGTCGGAGTCGTACACCGACTGGGAGGTGAGCAGGCCGCGGCGCCAGAAATAGGAGGTGGGCGGTGCGAACGGCTCCATCCGGTTTTTCTGCGCTTCCGTAAGGGCGGGAGTAGTCGGGTAGTATTCCCATTCCGGGTCCAGATTGTCGATGCCCTCGTCGTAACAGTAGACGGTGTAGGAACCGTTGGGCATATACTCGGTTACACGGGAGTAGGACATGTGGTTGCCTCCGAAGTCGTACAAATTGTTGATGCAGCGGGAATATACCAGAATACGTTTTTCGCCTTGCGGCCCATTGGGATAGGAGTCGTAGTACCGGAATTTGTCTTGAAACGCCTTGCCGCTGGAACGTCCGTCCGGCAGGGTGTATTCGAAACGACGCACGGTCTGTTCGCCGTTGCCGATGAGTTGCGTGATGCTGGCGATGCGCAACCCGCCGAAAGGACGGTCTCCGTTCGCTGCGTCGGCTATCGAATTCAATTCGTAGTTGTAGGTGAAGCTGAAGCCGTTGCCTGTCTCTATGCCGGAGAGGATATTGCCTCGGGCGTTGGCGGTCGGGGTGCGGTCGTGGCCCGGTACGGCGATGCCGTCGATTTCTATCGCGGGCATGTAGTCATGGTATCCGTAGTCGCCGCGGTTGTTGTAATATCCCCAGTGGTCGAAGAAACTGTCGTTGTTGGCTGGGAATGCCGCCATGTCGAGGTAACGGAACTTGTAAAGGTAGAGCATGTCGTTGCCGTACCGTTCCCTGACGGCGGTCAGCTTGAGCGCTCCGTTTTGGAAAAAGGAGTAGTCGAAGTGGATGTCATTCGTCTGTCGGGTCGTGGCGTAGGTAGCGATGTTCTTTAGTACCTGATAGGTGGTGCTGAGTTTCAGGCTGGTGATGCCGTCGTACGTGAAGACGACCTTGCCTCCGCTCCATGTAATCTGCCGCAGGAATTTCGGAGCCGCGGCGGTGGCGGTCGTGTAGTCGTTCTCGAATTGGAGGAGCTCGTACCGGCCCTCTTTGAGCGCATAGAGGCCGATTTGGAACCAGTCCCGGGTGGTTATCTCGTTTGCGTGGGTTCCCGCTTCGTATGTGAACAGTACCTGTTCTCCGGAGAAGGGCGCGATTTCGTCGAGATGCCAGGTGGAGTTGTAGGTCAGGGTTTTGGTGTTGGTGTGGTTGGTATTGTCGTGGGTAGTCGCGGTCGTGACCTCCCGGCTCTCCGCCGAAGAGCCGAATTTGTAGAGGTTGCCCGCATTATCCCGTATCGTGAAACGGTTGTCCGTCGGTTCCGTGCCGCGTATGAAGGTGATGGCGAGGTCCTGGTAGGGGATGGTGTGCGCTCCGCCGTTGTTGTCGAGTACGAAGATGCCGGAGTTGCCCGGTATTTCGAAATAGAAAATGTCCGGTTCGGTATCGAAATCGAAGAAAGGTATGTTTCCTTCCCGTTCTCCGTTCGGCAGGTACTCGAATACCCCCAGTTCATAGACTTCATTCAGCGTACTGTCCGTCTTGAAGAGATAATCCAGCCAGGCGGAGTTGTAGTGATAGAGTCGGGTCGAATCGTTTTTTATATAGGTGACGGCTGTTCGGCGCGACTGCTCGTCTGGATATTTTTTGACGATTCGGGTGATTTTTCCGCCTGCCGAGAGTCTCCAGCCGAGTCCTGTGGAGGTCGGGGTGTCGTTGACCTTGATGCCCGAGGTGTTGTAGCTCAGGGTTATCGGAATCGAGATTCCATTGGCCTGAACGGTGTAGAGCGGGGCCTGGACGTTCACGGTTCCCGTATGGTAGTCGACGGGATTCTGGATGTCCCGTACGAGCGTCCGGCTGTCGGGCGAGGGGCTGAGCGAGTTGCTTTCCTGGGCGTGGAGCCGGTTCCACGGCAGGCAGGCGGCAGCGGCCAGCAGCAGCACTGTCCTGAGTCTTTTTAATGTTGCCATGTGTCCTGTTGTTTAATGGATTATTAGGAAAAGAGGGCTTCCGGCGGTGCCGGAATGCCCCCCGCCAAAATAGGATACGGCAACAGCCTGTGGATTCCACGGATTCGGAATTTGTATCGGGCTGCGGATTGGAAAAAACGGGGAAGGCGCAGTCCGGCTTGCTGCGGGACGGCCAGCCGTGCTGTATGGCCGGGTGTAGAGGCTTCGGTTTTTGCAGTGGGACAGCTTTGGCTGCGCAGCGGCGACCGGGCCTGTGCGGGTTGCTGTCCGGGGCTGAGTCTCGGGTTCGGTGCCCAGAAGACGACCGATATGAATCGGTGTCGGATGCTCGTGCAGTGCGGGAATGTGGGGGCTGCCTTCCGAATCGGTTGTGAACGCGCTTTCGGTATGCGGGTGAATGCGGGTTGCAGATAGGGCCTTTCAACCGGTTGAGTGCTCCCGGCGACGGTGCATTCATGCGTAATGAAGACCTCTTTGGGTATCGTCTGCCGGTTCCGACGGAACGTTGTTGGCCGTGCGCCTTTTCTGCGGAGAGGGACGGAGCCAGCCGGATATGGAAGACCGGCGCACAATGTGCGGCCGAAGAGGGCGGTTGGGGCCTGTCGGAGTCGGTCGAACCGTATCGGCCGTAGAGGAATGTAAATGAAAAAGCCTTGTAAATAGCTATTTACAAGGCTTCCGTTTTTTGCGGTATGGACGGGACTCGAACCCGCGACCCCCTGCGTGACAGGCAGGTATTCTAACCAGCTGAACTACCACACCGTGCTGAATTGCGAGTGCAAATGTACGACTTATTTTTTATTGTGCAAGGGATGTACGGGAAATTTGCGATAATTTTTCCGCTGTCGGTTCCGTACCGTATGAGTCGGGCCGAAAGAATCGTCCGTGTGCAGGAACGGTCGGACGGTGGCCGGGCCAGCAGGGAAACGGGGACGCGACCCTGTGTCCGGCCGGATTGAGGCCGTTCCTCCTGCCGACGGCCGCGCTTTCTCGCCGGGGCTGAGGGAAAATGTACGGTTTTTGAGGGATTGCTACAAAAATAGTGCATTTGAACATGAAACGGATGAGAAAGTATCTATTGATTCCGCTGTCGGCGGCGATGGTCGCCTGCGGACAGCATGTACGGTATGACCTTTCCGGTTATTCGGATACGGCGATATATTACGGCGGTGATATCGTCACGGTCGATGACGGACGGCCCGAGGTGGAGGCCGTACTGGTGGGCGACGGCAGGATAGTGGCTGTCGGCGGCAAGCGCGAACTGATGCGGAGCCGCCGGCCCGACACGAAATTGGTAGACCTGAAGGGTATGACGATGCTGCCCGGCTTTATCGACTCCCACAGCCATATCAGCTCGGTTACCAAGTTTCCCGACTTCTCTCCGGCGGAGGGGGTGACCTCCGTGGAAACGCTCGTGGAGTATGGCCGGCGGGAGTTCGATGCATGGTACGACCGTTCGGTAGCGGAAGGGACTTATGAGCCGGGCGACTGGTTCATAGGCAACGGTTACGACAATACGGTTTTTCCCGGGGCCGAGGGCCCTACCGCCGACGACCTCGACCGAATATCGGAGGAGGTGCCTGTTTGTATCATTCACATGAGCAACCATGTGGCTGTCGTGAACAACAGGGCGCTGGAGCTGATGGGGTATTCCCCGGGCAGTCCGCTGGTGCGGGAGTACGCCGCGCTGCTGGGCCGTTATCCGGACGGCCGGCTGAACGGACTTTTGGAGGAGGAGGCTTATTTCCGGCTCTATTATGACCCGAATGTCTTGATGGATAATGCCGTTACGAATGCGCCGAGCGAAGAGGACGTCCTGCGGCATGCCATGCGCGTATATGCCTCGCACGGCATTACTACCGCACAGGACGGTGCAGGCAGTAATATTGCGGCGAGCGTGCGGACTATTGTGGAGCAGGGCGATTCCCTCATCATTGATATCAACAGCTACGGCGACCTCGGCAGCATGTCCGTCCCGAGCCGTGAGGCCGTTTACAGGGACGGACTGCGTCGTGCCGGCGTGAAACTCTTCCTCGACGGTTCGCCGCAGGCGAAGACCGCATGGCTGCTGGAGCCGTATTATGTCGTTCCGGCGGGCAAGGGGGCGGATTACGACGGGTTCCCGCAGATGACGGACGATGAACTGTACTCCCAGTTGGCGGAGTGCCTCCGGAAAGGATATCAGGTGATAGCGCATACCAACGGTTCGGCGGCTATCGGGCAGTTTCTCGACCAGTATGCCCGGGCCAAACTGGTCACGGCAGCCGAGGAGGGTATGAAGCCCGTGCTGATACATGCCCAGACGATTACCGAGGAGCAGCTCGACAGGGCCGAAGAGCTTGGAGTGGACGTGTCGTTCTTCAACGACCATACCTATTATTGGGGCGATTACTATCTGACTTCGATTCTCGGTCCGGAGCTGGGGCGGCGCATCAGTCCGCTGCGTACCGCCTTGGAGCGAAAGGGGCTTAATATCACCATACATCAGGACTCGCCGGTGGTGCCTTCGGACATGCTGTTCAGCATTTACAATGCCGTGAACCGCATTACCCGCAGCGGGCAGCCGATAGGGCCCGAGTATGCGGTAACTCCCATGGAGGCCTTGCGGATGGTGACCGTCAACGGTGCCAGACAGTACGGACAGGAGGACGACCGGGGTTCGATAACGCCCGGCAAGATAGCCGATTTCGTCATTCTCGACCGTAATCCGCTCAAGGTGCCCGGGACGGAGATAAAGGATATCGCCGTTGTCCGGACTGTCAAGAGGGGGAGGGTCATCTATCCGGCCGGCGGAGCCGATTAACGGTGTGTGCATGGAGGGCGGTTTCCTGCGGGGCCGCCCTCTTTTGGTATTGAACCGGAAATTCATTATCTTTATCTCCCGTTTGCAGCGGGAACCGGTTCCGGCTCCCGATAAACATGCAGGTTACGATGAAAGAGAAAGTGAGAAGTTCAGCGAAAGGCGGCGTGCTTCCCGGTTTCGAGGATTTTACGGTCTATTCCGACGTCAGGTATTTACCCGTCGGCTGTCACCCCGCCTATCTTTCCGAGGGTTTCGTCGGGGTTTGTACCGGAGGCAGTGCCGTATTGGATATCTTTTCCGTCAGGCGCAGGGTGTCGAAGGACGACCTCGTGGTGGTGATACCCCACATGTTCGCGGTGCTGAGCGAGAAAAGCGACGATTTTGCCATGCTCTTTTTTAAAACCTCGTACACGCTCTTCATGGACGTTCTGAGCGGGATGTGCCGTCCGACGCTCGATTTTTTCTTCTACATGCGCCAACACTATGTTTTCACGCTGGTGGAGAGCGAGGTGGAGCGGTTTCGGAACTTCGTACACGCGCTTGCGTGCAAGGCCGGTTCGGAGACGGGACATATCCGCCGCGAGTCCGTTATCCTGCTGCTCCGGGTGTTCTATTGGGACATATTCGTACAGTTCAAAAAGGAGGCGGTCCGGGGCGGTATCAGATACGGACATAAGGAGGAGCTCGTCTATAAGTTTCTGAACCTCGTGACGGAGCACTACTCCACAAATCGTGAAGTATCCTTTTATGCCGACAAGCTCTGCATCTCGCCGAAGTATCTCACGATGGTGGTGCACGACGTCACCGGCAAGTCGGCCAAGGAGTGTATCGTGGAGCATACGCTGCTTGAGATAAAATCCCTGCTGCGGGATGCGTCGCTGGACATCAAGGATGTCGTGAGATTGGCCCGTTTCTCCAGCCAGTCCCTGCTGAGCCGTTTTTTCAGAAAGCATACGGGGATGTCGCCGTCGCAATATAGGGAGCAGGCGCATCTGTGAAAGAGACCGACCGCTGTTTCTGGGCGAAAATCCGTGTCGAGATGTGCCGAAATTCGGTTTTTAGGGACTATAACGGAAATAAGCCTTATAGTACGGTTTTCATTGTTTATCTTTAAACCGAAAAGATAGGCGGCATGGACGCCGGTACCGAGACGGATTGTTGACAGACGGCCGTTCCGCTTTCCGGGTCCGGCGATTCCCGCGGCGGCGGGAGCGACACGGAAGGCCGGTGCCTATCGGAAAGGACATGTGGCAGGATTAAGAGAGTAAGTCGTTAGTCTATTAACGTTTATTTTGGAATCTGTAATCTAATTGGGGTAAGGTTAAAAAGGTTGGATTCTGACGTATCATGCGGATGTATCTCGATTGCATCCCGAATTCGGACTTACTCTCTTTTTTCGGTCGTGCCGCAGCAGGGTTTTCGGAACAATGGCGGGAGTATTCCCGTGATGTGTATTCGTCGTACAAGAACGCGCCAAATAGAGGAAAGCTCTCACACTCACTCTCACACTAGAACTTCTCACTCTCTTTCCTCTATTTTTGGCGTTCTTTTTTCTCTTTCTGCCGGTGGTTGCCTTTCCTGCCGCTACCGGTGAGGGGATTTGCCGGAAAATTCGTACATTTGTCATTCGGATTCGAGGCAGGAAATGATGGACGGTATCGGAATGGCATATAGTTGCAATATTAACTTCGAAAGGCCGGAAAGGAGAAATTCCGGTCTTTTTTAATCCTCTTTGTGAAATGGCTATCGACGATAATGCGGCGCGTAACAGGGTGCTGGTAAGAACCTCTTGGATAAGCACCGTAGGCAATGCCGTGCTCTCTGCGGCGAAGATAACGGTAGGTGCTTTGGCAGGCAGCCTGGCCGTGCTGGGCGACGGCATCGACTCGGCCACCGACGTGGTCATCTCCGTGGTGATGATATTTACCGCACGCATCGTGGGCAAACCGCCCACCAAGAAGTATCCTTACGGATACGAGAAGGCGGAGACCATTGCTACCAAAATTCTTTCGCTTATCATCTTCTATGCCGGCGTGCAGATGCTCGTATCGTCCGTTGAGAGCATGTTCTCTCCCGAACCCAAACTGATGCCTGCACCGGTAGCCATCTATGTTACCCTGTTCTCCATCGTGGGGAAGCTGCTTCTGGCGCTCTATCAGTACCGGCAGGGCAAGAGGGTGCAGAGCGCCCTGCTGACGGCCAATGCGGTGAACATGCGCAACGACGTCATCATTTCGCTGGGGGTGCTCGTGGGGCTCGTTTTCACCTTCGCGCTGGATATGCCGGTACTCGATACGGTAACGGGCCTTGTGATAAGCCTTTTCATCATCAAGTCGTCCGTAACGATATTCATGGATTCCAATGTGGAACTGATGGACGGCGTCAAGGACGAGACGGTCTATGCCCGGATATTCCAGGCCGTGGAGGCGGTGCCCGGTGCGCACAATCCCCACCGGGTGCGTTCGCGGCAGATAGGCAACATGTACATGATTGCGCTCGATATCGAGGTGGACGGCACGATTTCGGTGATGGAGGCCCACCGGATAGCGAACGAGGTGGAGCGCAGCATCAAGGTGCGGATTGACAATATTTACGATATCGTCGTGCATGTCGAGCCGGAAGGGGTGCATCACGATGCGGAGAAATTCGGTATCGACCGGGGAATGGTCTGACAGGTATCGTTCGGAGTAGGGAGGCGGGGGGGGGGGGGGGCGCCGGGGCGGATTTTTTTATTTTTTTGTGAACAAGACGAGCCCGCCAAAGAGGGCCGCGG
>ERZ1090867.533-NODE-535-length-15746-cov-5.526353_pt1 | contig 15746 bp, 2 predicted proteins | sample MGYA00478476_ERZ1090867 | MGnify/ENA primary metagenome ERZ1090867 (study PRJEB33644, sample SAMEA5815742) | chicken gut metagenome | biome: Chicken; feature: Gastrointestinal Tract; material: Caecum | place: Ireland | collected 2019-01-01 | study: A study of the... | reverse complement strand
GAGAATCCTAATCTTTATACGGTAAGGACTGAGGTTAAAGTCGGCGGCGAAGTAGTTGATACCTATGATACAGACTATGGATTCAGATACTTTAATTTCGACGCTGATACAGGTTTCTCTCTGAATGGACAGAAGATGAAGCTCAAAGGTGTGTGTATGCATCATGATCAGGGGGCGCTTGGCGCAGAGGCATGGGAGAGTGCCATTGACCGCCAGGTGAGGATCCTGAAAGAGATGGGATGTAACTCGATCCGCGTGACACACAACCCGGCGGCAGATGAGCTGATCGAGGCCTGCAACGAGCAGGGAATACTTGTGATCGACGAAGTATTCGACGGCTGGGCATGGGCGAAGAACGGCAACAACATGGATTATGCAAGGTTCTTCAAGACAGAGATCGGCGGCGACAATGAAATTATCGGCGGAGAGGCTGATATGACATGGGCTCAGTTCGATTTGACTGCTACAGTGAAAAGAGGGCAGAATGCTCCTTCCGTTATTATGTGGTCCATCGGAAACGAAGTTCAGGAAGGCGCTGGTTCTCTGAATCAGCAATATGCGGATGTACAGGCTGACCTGATCAGATGGGCGCAGGAACTTGACACAACAAAACTGGTTACCAGAGGCGACAATGTGGTCAAGGGAAATACGTCAGGAACAGCCTATGATATCATGAATACACTGGCAGAAGCCGGCGGAGTGGTAGGACTAAACTACACAAACGGTTCTCAGTATGATTCCCAGCATACGGCAAGCCCGGACTGGATCATCTATGGTTCCGAGACAGCTTCATCGGTCAACAGCCGGGGCGTTTATGACAGATTAGGAAACGGCAGCGCAGGCCAGACAGACGATAAGCTGCTTACTTCTTACGATAATTCTCACGTGGGATGGGGAGCAACAGCGAGCAGCGCCTGGTATGACGTGATCCAGCGTGATTTCGTTGCCGGTGAATATGTGTGGACAGGCTTTGACTATATCGGAGAGCCCACTCCGTGGAATGGAACAGGCTCCGGCGCGGTAGCGTCATGGCCGTCTCCGAAGAACTCCTACTTCGGTATCATTGATACAGCAGGACTTCCGAAAGACACTTACTACTTCTATCAGAGCCAGTGGAATGACGATGTAAATACACTTCACATCCTTCCGGCATGGAATGAAGATGTAGTGGCGGAGGACAATGGACAGGTGCCGGTAGTCGTGTATACAGATGCCGCGAAGGTTAAGCTGACATTGACTACAGCGGACGGTGAAGTAAAAGACCTGGGAACAAAGGAATTTACAACCAAGACGACAGACGCCGGATATACTTATCAGATTTATGAAGGCCAAGGCGCGAACAGCGCAGCAAACAAAAATCTGTATCTGACATGGAATGTACCTTATGAAGACGGAACGATCACGGCAGAGGCATGGGATTCAGAAGACCAGCCGATCGATCTGGGCACAGTACAGGGACGCACCTCCGTTACAACAACAGGCGAGGCAGCTGAACTGTCCGCATCTGCTGACCGTACAGAAATTGCGGCAGACGGCGCAGAACTTTCCTATATTACAGTTGATGTTACAGATGAAGACGGCAACATCGTTCCTGACGCTGCGAACAATGTGAAGTTCACAGTAGAAGGTGAAGGAAAGCTTGTCGGCGTTGACAATGGAAAGCAGGATGATCACCAGTCTTATCAGGATGACAACAGAGATGCATTCAACGGACAGCTGGTTGCAATCGTGCAGTCAACTAAGACTGCCGGAGAGATCACAGTTACGGCAAGTGCAGAAGGTCTTGATTCTGCGAAAGTGACAATCAATACAACTCCGGTAGACGAAGGAACAACAGACAGGACATTAAACTACTACATGATGTCCAGAAACTATTATGTGAAGACCGGCAATATGCCACAGCTTCCGGAAACTGTGAAGGCTGTATATTCAGACAGATCAGAGGAAAATATGGCAGTCGAGTGGGAGACGATTTCAGAAGACCAGATCACACAGACAGGAACCTTCTCGGTAGCAGGTAAGACAAAAGCAGGCGATACGGTTTCCGTAACAGTCAATATGATCGATCAGGTAGCTGCTCTGCTCAACTACACCACCACTGTTCCAGTCGGAACAGAGCCGGTGCTTCCGGAGTCCAGGCCGGCAGTGCTTCAGAACGGTGAAGTGATCAGTGCCTCCTTCCCGGTAACATGGGGAGAGCCGGAGGGCAGCTATGATCAGGCAGGACCTGTGATGGTGAAAGGCACGGCAAATGTGCTGGGCCAGGAGATGACAGTCTCAGCGGTTGTACGCGTACAGGAGCAGCAGGTGACGATTGGCGATAATGTGGCTGGAAGCGCATATTTAAGCCAGGATATCGCGGAAGAATACCAGTCCGATACGCTTGACGCGATCAAGGACGGAAACACAGCGATTGGCGATAACAACGACGGCGGCCCTAACGAAACAGCATGGAGCAACTGGGACAGCACAAACAGGAATAATGACAATGACGCGGAGATCACATTCCGCTATGACACACAGCAGAGAATCGGAAAGATTACGGTTTACTTTGCAAAAGATAACAATGGCCTGAGATTCCCGAATGCAGGAACAACAGAGATCTATATCTCAGAGTCAGGCCAGGATGACAGCTGGACGAAAGTCGAGGCAGAAGAGACGATCGCAGATGGCGAGAATCCGACAAGGGTTAAAGCATATACGTATAACTTTGATCCGCAGACAGCTACATACGTGAAACTCCGCGTAGTGAATCCGACAGGCACGGATCTTGAAAGACCAAGCGTGGCGATCTCTGAGGTTGAGATCAATGAGTGGGTAGGTTCTTATACTACCAACTCTACTGCGAAGCTCCAGTCACTGACTGTCAACGGGCTGGAAGTAAGCGCGAGTGATCTGGCAGCAGGTGAGTTTAACACAGAGGCAATCCTGATTGATGATATTCAGTATGCAGGAGCTGACAATGCGGCGGTGACATATATCCCGCCATATGAGAACAGAGCGACCTTGATTATTGAGGCGGAAGATCACAGTCAGAGAAATACATACAGGATTAACCTCGGAGCGGATCCTGCGGACTCCGGGAACGCTGAAGATGACAGCAGAGATTATGATTATCAGAAGACAACCGCCACAGCCGGAAGCGAATATCCGGGAACAGGAAATGAAGGACCGGCATCCTATGTAGTAGATAACAATACTGGTACATGGTGGCATACGAACTGGAATGTAACTGTTCCGATGTCAGACTTCTGGATCACTCTTGAGCTGGAGGAAGAAACCGTGCTGGATGCACTTCGTTACTATGGACGTGACGGAAGCATCAACGGACGTGTCGGAGAGTATAAAGTAGAAGTAAGTACAGACGGCAACGAGTGGACCCAGGTATCCACAGGTACATGGGAGAACACGGCCGGATGGAAACTGGCAGTATTTGACCAGCCGACAGCAGCAAAATATGTCCGGCTCACAGGTCTTCATACATTTGGAGATTCCGGAAATGACAGATTCATGAGCGCAGCTGAGATTCGCTTAAGAAAGGCAGACCAGACAACAGACATCAGCAGTGCAGAAGTGACAGTTCCTGAAGTGAAGGAAGCAGCTGTTGTAGATGCAGAACATCCGGTAACTCTGACACAGGATGAGATCACAGTTACACTCGACGGTGAAGAACTCAGATACGGTGTGGACTATATTGTATCTTACGAGAACAACACAGCGGAAGGAACAGCGACCGCAATTGTGACAGGTGTCGGACAGTACGGATATTCCGGAAGCGTTTCAGCTGAGTTTGAGATCAAAGTGGCGGAGGAACCGGCAGAACCGACTCTTGAAGAAATTGCTGTAAAAGAACCATGCAGGATAAGCTATACAGAAGGTGAAACACTTGACCCGACAGGTCTTGTACTTGAGCTGAAATACAGCGACGGTTCAACAGCGGCAGCAGCATATTCCGAGGAGTCGGCAGCAGACTTTACATTCACACCGGCTCTGGATCAGCAGCTTACACCAAGCGATACAGAGGTTACTGTAGAGTATGCGGGCAAGGCAGCCGTTTTCAATATTAATGTTCAGCCGGCAATGGTTACGATCACTTCCGTGGAAGTGGCAGCAGGTCCGGATAAGACAGAATATACGGAAGGCGAGACGCTGGATCCGACAGGACTTGTACTTCATGTAATGTATTCGGACGGTTCAGACGGAACGATCGGGTACAACGCTGAGACAGCAGACTGGTTCGACTTTACACCGGATCTTGGCACAGCGCTGACAACAGATATCAAAGAAGTGGCTGTTACATATCAGAACCATACAGTTACTTTCGCCGTTACCGTGAACGGGAAGGATCCGGGAACTGATCCTGATCCCGAACCGGGAGATCCGGGAACGAAACCGGAAGACCCGCAGAATCCGGGAACAGGCAGCAGCCAGAACGGAGATAAAGGTCAGAGCGGAAACGGCGACAAAGCTGTACAAACGGGAGACACAGCAAATCCGGCTGTATGGGCAGCAGTGGCAGCTCTTGCAGGAGCGGTAGCTATTATTGCCGGAAGAAAGAGAAAATCAGAGAGGTAAAACTTTCTGATTAACAGCGGGGACAGAGGTGCAGGAGTGTGCCTCTGCCCTGCTGGCATAAAAGAAACTTATAAACTATGATTCAAGAAGGGGTAAAAGCGTGAAGAGAAAAACAGCAAGAAGTTTGGCATTCTTTATGGCGGCGGCAATGACTGTGTCCACGTTTGCCGGAACAGGTATTCCGGTTCAGGCGGCAGACGAGTGGATCGGAGACAGCGAACTCCAGGATAATTCCACAGCAGAGCCCGCGGCAGATGACGTACTGCCGAATGAAAACCAGTATAATTATCAAAAGGAAGAGCTGGCAGCGTTTTGTCACTTTGGTCCAAACACATTCAACGAGATTGAGTGGGGCGAGCATTATGGAGACAGCACACCAAATGAGATATTTACGCTGACAAAGGATTTTGATGCAGATACACTGGTAAGCGCCATTAAAGATGCCGGATTCCACAAACTTATCGTAACGGCAAAGCATCATGACGGATTTTGTATCTGGGCAAGCGACTACACAGATTACGATGTAGACGCAGCAACAAATTATCCCGTGGTAAATGAGGACGGCGAAAGAGATATCCTGGCAGAGATCTCTAAGGCGTGTACAGAGTATGACATTGACATGGGACTTTACCTTTCTCCATGGGATATCCATGATGACAGCTATGGTTATTATGATAAGGACGGAAATCCGACAACAGCGGACAAAGATGTTCTGGATTATAATGAATATTATAATAACCAGCTCGAGGAGATCCTCGGAGATGACAAATATGGAAATGACGGTCACTTCGTAGAAGTATGGATGGATGGCGCAAAAGGAAGCGGCGCCAACGCGCAGGAGTATGACTTCGAAAAATGGTTTTCTACGATTCAGAAACACGAAGGCAAAGAGGCCGGATATGATGCCGACTGTATGCTGTTCGGCGCGCAGGCATATACGACCGTGCGCTGGATCGGTAATGAGAACGGCTATGCAGACAAAAACACATGGTCCAAATCAATCGTGGATTATGAGAATAACACGATCAACAGCAACAGCCAGGGCGGCTACACTTTAGGATGGGAAAACGGAAATCAGTGGACAGTACCGGAAGCTGATGCCCGTATCACATCCGGATGGTTCTGGGGAACGACAAAAGCGGCTCCGAAGTCTATTGAGGCTCTCGGAACGATGTATTTCAATTCCGTAGGACACAATTCACCGCTGCTCCTGAACATTCCTCCGAATAATCAGGGTACAGTGGATGAGGCAATTCTGAACAGAGTGGCAGAGTTCGGACAGAATATCAAAGATACTTTTGATGAGAATATGGCGGCTGCTGACGGAGCTGAGGTAAAAGCTTCTGACGTACGCGGCAGCGATACAGCTTTTAAGCCGGGCAATACAGTAGATGGCAATGACGATACTTACTGGACAACAAATGACGGCACAAATGAAGGCAGCCTTCTGATCGATCTTGGTTCATCTAAGAAGTTCGACGTTGTTTCCATTGAGGAAGCGATCCAGAACGGCCAGCGTATTAACAGCTACAAAGTAGAGTATCGCAATGGCAGCGGCGCATGGACGGTTCTTGATGAAGGCGAGACAATCGGAGCAAAGAGACTGGTAAGGACGTCCGCTGTAACAGCAGATCAGATCAAGATCACTGTTTCAACGACAGATGGTAAAGTTCCGATGATCAGCGAGGTCGGCGTTTATAAAGCGTCCGAAGGATTCGAGCTTGCGGCGTCAGCTCCGACAGGCATGGATGTAATTGATATCGAGGACAGCGCAGCTGACGATAATGTAGGATTCACGTTTACCGGTGGAACATGGAATAAAGAAACCGGAACAAACTTCATCAATGAGACAAACCGCTGGGCAAATGCAGGTGCAAGCCTGGAACTGAATTTCACAGGAAGCAAGGTTTATCTTGTGGGAACAAAGGATTCGGGACATGGAAAGGCTACCATTACGATTGACGGCGGGGATCCGGTTACAGTGGATACTTCAGCGCCGGAAAGAGCTACAGGGCAGGTATGGTTCAGCTCAGAAGATCTGACAGACGGTCCGCATACACTTACACTGAAAGTAGATACAAAAGCAATCGGCATTGAGGCTGCTTATGTGATCAATAACGGCGGAATCGGAATGATCGGTCTGGAAGCCGATGAGTTCACAATGAACGAAGACGAGACCATGAACGTGAAGATCACCAGAGTCGGAGGAACAAACGGACGTATCAAAGCATACCTTTCCCCGAACCCGGGAAGCGCGATTCAGGACGACTTCTATACAGAGCCGGTAGTTGTAACACTTGCGGATGGAGAAAGTGAGACAACAGTACCTGTTAAGACAAGAAGAAACACGAATACAACAGGAACACAGGACTTCACGATTGAGCTGAATTCCCCGAGCACAGGACTGATCCTCGGCTTTATTGACACGGCGACAGTAAATATTCTGGATGCAGAGTCAATGACAAAAGAGCAGCTTCAGGAACTGGTTGATTCAGTGAGCGGCTGGAGCAAAGATGTATATTCAGGCGACTGGGCGTCATTCGAGAGTGCTCTTGCAGCTGCAAATGTGCTTCTTGCACAGGAAAAACCAGATGCATTGGAGATGGGCAAGGCTTATGCGGCACTCGAGAATGCAAAGAACAATCTGCAGAAACGTACACAGTTCACCGCAGAAGACCCGCTTGTATTACCGGCAAAACAGGGAGTGACAGTAAGGGCAGAGGCAGAGCTGTTTGAACTGGTAAACGGAGAAACACATGATTTTGTCAAAGCTGAGAGCGACGCTTATTCAAATGGGATGGCTGTATCTTGGTTTAAGCCTGACAATGTAATGTATGTATACTATAATGCTCCGACAACCGGAACATATACTGTTACAGTACAGGGACAGAGCGGCAGAACGAGTTCCAATCCGAACCGTCTGATTGTCTCAGAAGAGAATAACAATTTTGCTGAAGTGACTCAGGATTTCGCTGGAACAAATGCCAGCAACCCGGCATATGAGAAATTAGGATCATTTGATATCAATGTGACAACCGCAGGACCGGGCGTCATGAAGATTGCAACAGATTCACAAGAAGGTCCTAATATCGATTACTTAGACATCACGCCAAAGGACATTGTTTCAACCTTTGATATCACTGCATCTGCAACAACGGGCGGCAGCGTTGAAGTTTCCGCAGACCAGGTGGTACAGGGCGGCAGCTTTGATATTACGATCACACCGGATTCGGGATATGAGATCAGTCAGGTACTGGTTGGCGGAACCGATGTTACGGAAAATGTTCAGGACGGTAAATATACTGTAACTGACGTACAAAGCGACATCAAAGTGAATGTAATGTTCAGTTTCGCTAATTATACGGAAGCGAACAGATTCCAGTTCCCGACAGAAGAAGATGATACTGCGACATTGGAAGCAGAATACTTTACTCTGCAGAATACAGGGGATAACGAGAGATGGCCGCTTCAGGTATCAGAGGCAGAGTGGGCAAGCAATGGAAAATTTGTAAATTCGCTCAATGAGAACGATGTGATCTCTGTACCGTATTTTGCAGAGAAGATAGGAACATATAAGATCACGGCAACTTACAGAAGCGGATCTACTGTAAACAGCCTCGCATGGAGCACAGAGCCGGAAGGACTGATCGAAGGTGAAGGCGGAAACACAGTTGCAACTCCGAGCGAAAATAACGGACAGGAAACAACAAGGACTGTTGACTTTACAGTTACAGTTACAAAACCGGGCGCAGGAGTCTGGATTTTTACCGGACCGAGCGGTAATTCTCCGCAGCTTGACAAGTTTGATATTGTTCTTACAGAAGAAGTAGATAAGATCGCAGATAAGACTGATCTTGAAATCGCGATTCAGGATGCAGAGAGAGAACTTGCCAAAGAGAATACATATTCTCAGGAGACAAGAGCAGAACTTGAGGCGGTGCTGGTAAAAGCAAAGACAGTATTTGAAGATCCTTATACTACACAGTCAGTAGCTGACCAGGTGGTTGAAAAACTTAAGGAAGCAATCGACAACCTTGCATACATTTCTTACAATGTAAGGACAGAGGTTGTAGGCGGAGCCGGCGGAACCCTCACGCCAAGCAAGGAGACCGTAGACCGGGGCGAGAGTGTTGACATTACGATCACACCGAATTACGGATTTACGTTAACTTCTCTGGAAGTAAATGGCAACGAGATCACCAGCTTCCACAAATACAATGTAAGCTACACTATTTCCAATATCACTCAGGATCAGGTAGTGAAAGCGGAATTTGAGAAGACCGGCTATACAGTAGGCGAGCCGTTTGAGTTCCCGACAGGAACAGATACGGCGACACTGGAAGCAGAAGACTTTACCCTGTTTAATGTGAACGGTGATACAGAGCGGTATAAGATGGGAATCACCAATGGCAGCGCAGGGGCATGGGATGAAGGCGCAACCTATATCAACGCGTTTGAACCGGGAGACTATATCTCTGTTCCGTATACTGCAAAGGCAGGCACATATGAAGTCAAAGCTATATACAGCAGTGGTTCTGCAACCAACAAGCTTGTATGGGACAGCGACGGAACGATTGAGTCAGGACAGGTGTCCGCTGGAAATACAAATGCAAACGAGTTCGTGACAGCTACATTTGAGGTCACAGTTACAGAAGACGGCACAGGCGTATGGACATTTACAGCGCCGGAAGGCGACAAATCTCCGCGAGTTGATAAGTTCGAGATCACTGCAAAAGGTTCAGGACCGGTAGAGCCGGAAGAGTATACAGTGACAGCTTCGGTTGACGGCGGAAACGGAACGATCACACCGGAAAGCGCAGAAGTTGAGGCTGGCGGCAGCGTAGACTTTACAATTATGCCGAATGAAGGTTATGAGATCAGCGACGTGACAGTAAATGGCACATCCGTTATCGACGATGTAGATAAGAAGAATGGCACATATACGTTAAGCAATGTCAATGAGGACACAGCAGTAGTCGTAACCTTTGAGGAGATCAAGGAAGATTCGGATCAGTACACAGAGGAGAATCCGTTCGTATTCCCGACAGAGGTAAATGGCACACCTGTTACTCTGGAAGCAGAGAAAATGATTCTGCAGAACAGCGGAACAGACGAGAAATGGCCGCTTCAGGTATCAGAGGGAGAATGGGCAAGTAATGGAAAATACGTGAATGCCATGAATACCGGAGACAGCGTTGTGCTGTATTATACAGCTGAGAAGGCCGGTACTTATGAAGCAACACTTTCATACAGAAGCGGCGATACGAACAACTCCATGACATGGACAGAGAAAGACGGAAAGATTGCAGAAGGTTCCCTGGATTCAGTTGAAGCAGAACAAAATGCAACTACAACGCATACAGTTGTACTTACATGGGAAGTTGAAACACCGGGAGCCGGAGTTGTGACATTCCTGGCAGGTGCGAAGAATGCACCGCAGCTTGACAAATTTGACGTTGTCCTGGTAGAAGAAAAGACTGATGTGCCTGAGGTTAATAAGGAAGCGCTTGCAGAAGCCATTGCAAAGGCAGAGGAAGAAGCCGCTAAGACAGACGTGTATACTGCAGAGTCCATCGCTGCACTCGAAGAAGCAATTGCAGACGCAAAAGAGGTATATGGTGATGAATCCGCGGAGCAGGAGCAGGTGGATGCACAGGTGGCCGCTCTGGAAGCAGCGATCGAGGCGCTTGTGAAACTTCCGGAACCTCCGCAGACATATACGATCACAGCTTCCGCCGGTGAAGGAGGAACGATCACGCCTTCAGGCGAGGTTACAGTAAATGTCGGAGAGGCTCAGACATTTACGATTAAGGCTGATGAAGGATGGCACATCAAGGAAGTCATAATTAACGGCGAGTCAGTCGGAGCGGAAGAGACATATACGATGGAGGCAGCCGGTACGATAGAGGCATTATTTGAGAAAGATGCCGTGGAACCGGAAGTTCCGGACAAGAGCGCGCTTGAAGCGGCACTCAAAGAGGCGGCTGAGATCCTGGCACAGACAGACAAGTACACAGAAGAATCCCTTAAAGATTACAAGGCTGTAGTCGATGAAGCTCAGGCAGTATATGACGATGCGGAAGCAACAGCAGAAGAGATCGCAGACGCTGTACAGAAGCTCACAGACGCCCGTGATCTTCTGAAAGAGATCGACAAAGAAGAGCCTGGAACAGGAGACAAACCTGGTACAGGTACAGACAAACCGGGTACAGGCAGCGGTTCAGACAAGCCTTCAGCAGGCAATGATAAACCGCAGTCCGGAAAAGATTCTGGAAAGGATACGGTAAAAGCCGTACAGACTGGCGATGATACAAATGTTGCGATCTGGGTATTTGCTCTTGCAGCAGCGGCTGCGGCAGGCGGCGCAGTAATCATCATCAGAAAGAGAAACATGAAATAAGCAGACACACAGCAGCAGTTTGAGCCGGGGTTTAAGCCCGGCAGAAAGATAAAAGCAGGGTGGGGGCTTGCCGGGGGCAGTCTCCACCTTATGGACATTAAAGTGTCTGTGGCTCATGGTTCTCAGAGGAGGAAAAGAGTGAAAAAGATAACAAATAAAAAATCGGGCAGCAGGAATGCCCGAAGATTCACGGCGGCATTTATGGCCGCAGCCATGGTGCTGACGGGAAGCGGACTTCCGTCGGGACAGACGGAGGCAGCGGAGGCGGAGTATGAGATCTATCCGAATCCGCACGTTATAGAATATCAGGATGGAAATTATATTATTTCGGATGTTAATGTTGTCTTCGAGAGCGGGATTGATGATGCGACAAAGAACCGTCTGACGGAGACGCTTGAACTTAAGAGCGACGTTAATGTCACGGAGTCAGAAGCAGTTGTAGAAGGTATGACGAACATCCTCGTCGGAATCGACGGTTCAGGAGAGTATGCGGATACATATGCAAAGGAGAACATCACGGTATCTACAGACGGACTTTTCGAAAAGCTGGACTCCTATGTGCTGGACAGCAGTGACAACATCATTACTGTATTAGGCGCAGATACAGATGCCAGTTTCTATGGACTGACAACGCTGTATCACATTATCAAACAGATGGACAGCTACACAATCCGCAATTTCCATATCGAGGACTGGGCGGATGTTGCCAGCCGCGGCTTTATCGAAGGGTACTATGGAAATCCGTGGTCGACGCAGGATCGTATCAACCTTATGAAATGGGGCGGATACTATAAGCTGAATTCTTATTTCTATGCACCGAAGAATGACCCGAAGCATAACTCCGGCTGGAGACAGCTTTATACGGACGAGGAGATCGAGACTCTGATCAAGCCTCTCGCCGATGCGGGAAATGCATCGAAGTGCCGGTTTGTATACGCGCTTCACACATTTATGAACAGCCCGGTCAGATTTGACACAGACGAACACTATCAGGAAGATCTCGCGATTGTACAGGCAAAATTCGAGCAGGTCATTGCAGCGGGCGTCAGACAGGTGGCTATTCTTGCGGACGACGCGGCAAATGTCGGAAGTGAAAACTATATCCGATTTCTGAACGATATGACGGACTGGCTGGCCAGGATGGGCGAGCAGTATCCGGATCTGAAGCAGACGCTTCCGTTCTGTACCGTGGAGTATATGTACAATGGAGAGGCTTACTATAAGAACTTTCCGGAGAACGTACAGATTGTAATGACCGGCGGAAGAATCTGGGGCGAGGTAAGCGACAGCTTTACAACGACATTTACCAATAATGCGGGCCGCGGGCCTTATATGTGGGTGAACTGGCCGTGTACGGATAACTCCAAGAATCATCTGATTATGGGAGGATACAGTACATTCCTTCATCCGGGTGTAGACCCGAATAAGATTCAGGGAATCGTGCTTAACCCGATGCAGCAGTCCGAACCGAGCAAGGTAGCTATATTCGGAAATGCGTGCTATTCATGGAACATCTGGGAGAGTACAGAAGAAGCAGACCAGGCATGGAGTGATTCATTTAAATATGTAGATCACAATTCCGCAATTGAGACGGATGCATCCAATGCTTTAAGAGAACTTTCCAAGCATATGATCAACCAGAACATGGACGGCAGAGTAACTGCACTTCAGGAATCCTTGGAGCTGGCGCCGAAACTGACAGAGTTTAAGGAAAAGCTTAATGCAAATACAGTAACAGCAGAAGATGCAGATGCATTGATTGCAGAATTTGAAATCCTGCAGGATGCTGCCGATACTTACGAGGCGCAGGCAGGAGATACGAATGTAAAAGACCAGATTATTTACTGGCTGGACTGCTGGGATGATACGACAGATGCAGCGATTGCATATCTGAATGGAGTTAAGGCAGTGATCAGCAATGATACGACAGCGATCCTTCAGTATAACACAGAAGGAAAGACTGCGTTTGACAGGTCGAAGACCCATGCGCTCTGGTATCTTGATCATTATGAGTACGCAGAGGCCGGAGTCCAGCATATCGTACCGTTTATCCAGGCGGCAGAAGATTATGTTGCCAAGTATGCGGAGACGGCGATGAATCTCGCAGCGGCGCTTGAAAATGCGGACAATCTGTCTCAGGAGGATGCTGACGCGCTGAAGGCAAATGTGGAAAGCGCGCAGGCAGCACTTGAGTACTCTACAAGAAACAGAGAACTGGCAGAGCTTGAGATACTTAAATACGGAGACTTTAAATCAGATAATTACACAACGGTAAGTTATGCAGCGTTGACAGATGCAAAGAATACGATCGATACACTTGCAGCCCAGGACAAAGCAGCAGAGACAGGAGAGGGCGAGCGGGTAAATCCGGAGAAATTTATCGAGGCAAGAACGGCATTCTCTGCGGCGGTAGACGGACTGGTTGATGTGACGGGGCTGAAAGCTATGATCGATGAAGCAGATAAGGTGGACGGTTCTCTGTATACCGAAGAAAGCTATCAGGCACTGGTATCAGCGGCAGAAAAGGGAAAGGCACTGCTTGAGAACGGAACCGAAGATACCGTTGCAGCGGCTATTGCAGAAATCAGTGAAAAGCTTGCTGCACTTGATCCGAAGCCTGATGTGACACTGGATGAAGTGATCGCGGAGGCGGAAGCGATTCTGAATGCAGAAGGTGCTGAGGAGAAGTATACGGCAGACTCTTATGATGCTCTTGCAGATATTGTGGCAGAGGCAAAGCAGAATGAGGATGAGAGCAGGGACGACAGCTATATCGAAAAGATTCGGACGGCTGTAAATGAACTTGTCAATGTGACAGCGCTGAGGGCACAGATTGCTGCAGCTGAGAATGTGGACAAAGATCTGTATACCGTATCATCCTATAAAGTAATTGTAGATCTGCTCGGACAGACGGAGACTCTTCTGAAGTCCGGAAGCAGAGAAGACGTAGCGGCGGCAGCAGAGGCGATTGATCATGCGATCCGATCCCTTGTACCGCGCGCAGAAGGCGTGGAGGACTACCGTGACAGCATTATCCTGAAACCGGGAGACGGCTACACGGATGATTCCTATAAGGCTTACAAAGAAGCCTATGAAGCACTGATGAATATTGATCCGTCTGATCTGAGTGCAGAAGAATTCGCACGGCTTAAGGCAGACTTCGAAAAAGCGGAGCTTGGTTTGAAGGCTGCCGGCGGAAGTGGAACAGGACAGGCAGACAGCGGGCAGGATAAGACTGATAAACCGGGAGAGAACGGCAAAAATGATCAGGCAGTCCAGACCGGGGATGACACGAACATACTTCCTGTTGTCATTGTACTGCTTATCTGTGTGGCAGCAGTTGTGGCGGTAATCATCATCAGAAAGAAAAGGAAGTAAAACAGGGAGGGAAAAATGAGAAAAAGCAGGAAAAACTTTCAGAAACTGAGCGCCTGTGTTCTCTCGGCTGCAATGGCGGTAACCCTTGCAGCCCCGCTCTCCCCGCTGACTGTACAGGCGGCGGGAGAAGAGCCGGTGAATCTGGCAATTGGCGCAACAGCGACAGCAAATGATTTCGAGACAAACGATTATACGGCGGACAAAGCGATCGACGGCATCGTCAACAGAGACGCTCCGAAACCTCAGTCACGCTGGGCAACAAATACAAGTGCCGAGCAGGAACCGAAGATTCTGACAGTTGATCTGGGAGAGACTAAGACGTTTCAGTCTTTTGTCATTGCATGGGAGAGGACAAACATCACAAGTTATGAGATCCAGACATCTGACACGGGCGGCAGTGATGCATCGGAGTGGACAAAAGTTTATGAAAAAGAGGGATCAGATCAGATCTCAGATCTGGATGAAAACATTCATCTTGCAGAGCCGGCAGAAGCAAGATATGTACGTCTGTATGTAGACGGATATGACTTGAATCCGGGAAGCTGGCAGTCGGTATCCGTGTATGAATTCCAGGTTTATGAGAATGAGATTCCGAACGAGCTTCTGACAGAAGAAAATTACAATCTGGAAGGAACGGCGGAAGCAAGTGATTATGAGCCGACCGAAGGAGACACACAGGCAGCTTCAATGGCGATCGACGGGGACCAGACGACCCGCTGGGCGACGAATCCTTCTAATGACGGAGTGGCACGCACACTGACTGTTACGCTGCCGGCGTCTCAGAGAGTTCAGTTCTTCCGCATTATTTGGGAGAGACTGAACATCGAGAGCTATAAGATTGAAGTAGCTGAGAGCGATGACGCAGAGTTTACAGAAGTCTATGCGAAGACGGAGCCGATCACTGCAACGAATGAGGTGATCTCACTGGATGCGCCTGTATGGGCGAAGAAGATCCGCCTGACTGTAGACGGCTACAACGGCGGAAGTAATGACTGGCCGAATGTTTCTGTGGCAGAGTTTGAGAGCTATGCGGTAGAACCGGCTCAGATAAGCGAAGACGCGACACCAAAAGAGGTTGCGGATCTTCTTGGCGTACCTGCTGTCAACGAAGACGGCACGGCACTTGTTCTCCCGGAAGTTCCGGAAGGATTTACAGTAGAATTTCTTGCAGATTATGAAGAAGTCGTAGGAAAGGACGGCACGATTTATACGCCTCTTACAGAAAAGACCGTAAAAGGTATTTATAAGGTCACAAAAGGCGATGAGTCTGCAGAAGGAAGTGTGGAGCACACAGTAGTGATCCCGGGCAAATATGACAGCGAAGGCGTAAATGCGAAACCGACGGTGATCCCTGAGCTGGCTGAGTGGTACGGCAAGGATGCGGAAGGCAGCT
>ERZ1090867.527-NODE-529-length-15888-cov-17.568180_pt1 | contig 15888 bp, 10 predicted proteins | sample MGYA00478476_ERZ1090867 | MGnify/ENA primary metagenome ERZ1090867 (study PRJEB33644, sample SAMEA5815742) | chicken gut metagenome | biome: Chicken; feature: Gastrointestinal Tract; material: Caecum | place: Ireland | collected 2019-01-01 | study: A study of the... | reverse complement strand
GCCTGTTCCCCTCTTTGAGAGATATAATACCAAAGCGGGGCCCGCATGACGCGGTCCCCGCTCTGGTTGGTATAGGAAAATAAGGGAATGGCAAATAAGGGGCGGCGCGCTTACACGATCTTGCGCGATTTGTGCACGCCGGTTTTGAGGAACTCCACCCACTCGGCCACGTTCACGGCGTGGTCGCCCAGGCGTTCCAGGTACTTGCTGATCATGAACAGGTCCAGCGCGGTTTCGGCATCCGAGGGATGGGCCGCAATGTACTGGGCGATCTCGCCGCTGATCTTGCGGAACATGGCGTCGCAGTCGTCGTCCTTGGCGATGACCTGGGCCGCCATGGACAGGTCCACCTGCACATAGGCACCGATGGCATCCTTGACCATGCGCAGGGCGATGTCGCCCATCTTGTCCAGGTCCTCCATCACGCCCACCGAACGGGCCCCTTCGGGGTGCAGGTGCAGGGTGATTTCGGCAATGTCGCTGGCCTGGTCGGCAATGCGTTCAATGTCGGTGACCATCTTCAGCGCCGTGGAAACCTTGCGCAGGTCCCCGGCCACCGGCTGCTGGCGCAAAAACAGCGTCAGGCAGCGGTGTTCGATCTCGTGTTCGGCGGCGTCGATCTCGCTGTCCCGGGCAATGACCCCCCGGGCCAGCTCCACATCGCCGGTGCGCAGGGCGGTCATGGCGCTTTCGATGGCGCCGCCCGCCGCATGGCCCATACGGGCCAGCATGGTATCCAGCTGCATAAGCTCGGCATCGTAAACCTTGCGGCTGCTGTAGGGCATAGAAAATGACATATTGTTCTCCTTCCATCAACCGAAACGGCCGGAGATGTAATCTTCGGTGCGCTTGTCAACCGGCGTCGCAAAGACGCTCTCGGTGGGGCCCATCTCCACCAGTTCGCCCAGCAGGAAGAAGGCCGTCTTATCGGAAATACGGGCTGCCTGCTGCATGTTGTGGGTGACCATGATGATGGTGTAGTTTTCTTTCAGCTCCATCGCCAGCTCTTCCACTTTGGAGGTGGAGATGGGGTCCAGGGCGGAGGTGGGTTCGTCCATGAGCAGCACTTCCGGCTCCACGGCCAGGGCGCGGGCAATGCAAAGACGCTGCTGCTGGCCACCGGACATACCCAGGGCGCTCTTGTTCAGGCGGTCCTTCACTTCATCCCAGATGGCGGCGCCCCGCAGGGACCGCTCCACGATCTCATCCAGCTGGGCCTTGTTGTGGATGCCGTGGGTGCGCGGGCCGTAGGCGATGTTGTCGTAGATGGACATGGGGAACGGGTTGGGTTTCTGGAACACCATGCCCACCCGCTTGCGCAGCACGTTGACGTCCATCTTATCCTTATAAATGTCCACGCCGTCCAGCAGGATATCGCCGGAGATGCGGCAGCCTTCCACCAGGTCGTTCATCCGGTTGAGGCTTTTCAGAAAAGTGGACTTGCCGCAGCCGGAAGGGCCGATGAAAGCGGTGATCTCCTTTTCCGGGATGGAAATGTTGACGTTTTTCAGTGCATGGAAACTGCCGTAATACAGATCCATGTTTTTGACTTCAAATTTATTCACGGTAGGTCCCCCTCGTTTCAATGTTTGGCCAGTTTGCGTGCGATGAAGCTGGACAGGCAGTTGATGGCAAGCACCAGCACCAGCAGCACCACGGCGGTGCCGTAGGTTTCGTTCACATGCAGACCCTCGCTGGAGAGCAGGTACATGTGCACAGCCAGCGTGCGGGTGGAGCTGAAGACGCTCTCGGGGATCTTGGCCACCGAGCTGGCGGTGTAGATCAGGGCAGCGGTCTCGCCCACGATACGGCCGGTGGCCAGGATGATGCCGGACAAGATGCCGGGCATGGCGCTGGGCAGCACGATGGTGAACACGGTACGCAGCTTGCCGGCGCCCAGGCCGAAGCTGCCTTCCCGGTAGGAGTCAGGCACGGCGATAAGGGCTTCCTCAGTGGTGCGCATGATGACGGGCAGCACCATAATGGCCAGGGTGAAGGCACCGGCAATGAGGCTGTAGCCCCAGTTCAGCTGGGTGACGAAGAACAGCATACCGAACAGGCCGTAGACGATGGAGGGAATGCCCTGCAGGGTTTCGGTGGTGACGCGCACCACCCGCACCAGCTTGTTGCCGCGCTGGGCGTATTCCACCAGCCAGATGGCCGCGAAGATGCCCAGGGGGGTGGCGATGACCAGCGCAAAGGCGGTCATGAGCACCGTGTTGATAAGGGAGGGCATGAGAGAAACGTTCTCGGAATTATATTCCCAGGCAAACAGGGAGGGTTTGAGGTTGGGAATCCCCATGACCAGGATGTAGCCGATGAGGAAGAGCAGCACTGCGGCGGTGAGGGCGGCGGCGACCCGCACCAGCCACCGCAGCACACCCGCCTGTACCCGGGCGGAGGTGCGGTTGCGGTTGCCCGCGGGGAAAACCATGCGGGCCTTGATCCGGCCCATACCGGCAGCTTTTTCGCTGCCGTTCACGGTGATCTCAGGCATTTTTGCTGCCCCCTTTCACGATGCTGAAGCAGAGGTTGATGAGAAGAATGAAAACGAAGAGCACCACGCCGGTGGCGATGAGCGCCTCACGATGAAGGTCGGCGGCATAGCCCATCTCGATGACGATGTTGGAGGTCATGGTGCGCAGACCCTGGAACAGGCCCTTGGGCATCCAGGTCTGGTTGCCGGCGACCATAACCACGGCCATGGTCTCGCCGATGGCGCGGCCGATGCCCAGGATCACGGCGGAGAGCACACCGCTCTTGGCGGCGGGCAGCACGGCGAAAAAGACGCTGCGTTCATGGGTGGCGCCCAGGGCCAGGCTGCCCTCGTAGTAGCTGTCGGGCACGGCGTCCAGGCTGGCCTTGCTCACGGTGATGATGGTGGGCAGGATCATGATGCCCAGCAGCAGCGCGGCGGTGAACAGGCTCATGCCCTTGCCGCTCTTGACGCCCAGCACGTCCTTGAAGAAGTCGCTCTTGACCATCGCCTGTACGGCGGGCACCATGACCACCATGCCGAAGAAGCCGTAGACCACCGACGGGATGCCGGCCAGCAGCTGCACGGCGGGCAGCATGACCTTATTGACGGCGGGGGAGGCAAACTTGGACATATAGACGGCGGTGAGCAGGCCGATGGGCACACCCACGATGATGGCGCCGGCGGTAACGTAGATGGAGCCCAGGATCATGGGCAGAATGCCGTAAATATCGTTGCCTGGTTTCCAGGTGGTGCCCAGCAGGAAATCCAGGGGCCCGATCTTGAAGATGGTGGGCAGGCCGTTGGCGAACAGGAAGACGCAGATCAGCGCGACGGCCAGGATCGAGATGCAGGCGCAGGCGGTAAACACACCCTGCATGACCCGTTCCCGGGTCTTGGCGGTTTTCGTTTTCATTTTTCCTATACACGCTCCTTGGGGTTGAAAAGGGGAAACCGATGGGTTTTGCCATAAAAAGCGGCTGTCACTGCCGGAGCTGCAACAGCCGTTGGGGGAAACCGGAAACCTTACTGGACGTCAGCCCAGACAGTGGTCTCGCCGGTGTAGATGCTCTTGATCTGGTCGACGCTCAGGTCGGCGGTGGTGTTGGCGGGGTTGACAACGACCGCGATGCCGTCCATGGCCAGCACGGTGGCGGTGGCGCCTTCGGCAGTTTCGGTGTCTTTCAGTTCACGGCTGGCCATGCCGATGGTGTAGGTGCCGTCCAGGGCGCCGGTCACACCGGTGGTGGAGTCGGTGGTCAGCAGCTCGATGGTGGCGTTGGGGTTGACCTCAGCGTAGGCTTCGATGAGCTTTTCCATCAGCGGAGAAACGGAGGAAGAACCGCCCACGGTGATGCTGCCGCTGGGCTGGGTGGAGGTGAACTCGGTGCCTTCGCCGCCGATGTAGCCTTCCTCGGTAGCCAGGGCCTGGCCGTCGGGGCTCATGCAGTAAGCGATGAAGTCAACGGCCACAGCGTCGGTGGGTTCGCCGTTGGTGACGATGTTGAAGGGACGGGCCAGGGTGTAAGTACCGTTGGAAACATTCTCGGAAGTGGCTTCCACGCCGCCCACGGTGACGGCCTTGACGGTGTCGTTCAGAGAGCCCAGGCTGATGTAGCCGATGGCGGTCTCATCGTTGGCCACGGCGGTCATAACGCCGTTGGTGCTGCTCTGGATGGCGGCGGCCTCGGTGGTCATGTCCATCTTCTCGCCGGCATCGTTCTTCTCTTCCACGCCGGTCAGCTCGATGAAAGCGCCGCGGGTGCCGGAACCATCTTCACGGGAGATGACCGTGATGTCCTGGTCGGCATCGAAATCGCCGGTGGCTTCGGCTTCGGTGGACTCGGCAGCTTCGCTGGTGGAAGCGGCCGTGCTCTCGGAAGCGGAAGCAGACTCGCTGGTGGAAGCGGAACCGCCGCAGGCAGCCAGGCTCAGGGCCATGGTGGCGGCCAGAACGGAAGCGACAACAGAAGTACGTTTCATAACTATTTCTTCTCCCTTTTTACCAAATCTCTATGTGTTCTTTTGGTGGTTTTGCTGCCCCCGTTTGTCCGGGAGCACGTTTATTGTACCGCGAAGGGATTTTTGAATCGACCATAGTGGCGTACAATCGGCGTAAAGAATGCGCAAAGTGTACAACTCTTATGTAAAGAAATTGTAAAATACGTAAAAAACAGGCAAAACTCAGCCCTTCCAAGGCCCAAAAACAACGCTTAACGGCCTATTTTACACAGATTTTACAAAACCTTTACCGTTCTCTGCTGGCGCCGCCCGTTTGCGATACATTATAATAGAGGACGGTATAGGGCGCGGCAGTGTGCCGCGCGGTTTTTACAAAACCAAATAAGAGAATGGATGGTCCCTGTATGAGTATTTTTAACATCTTCGTACTGCTGGGCGGCCTGGCCATGTTCCTGTATGGCATGGACGTCATGGGCAAAAGTCTGGAACAAACTGCCGGCGGCAAGCTGCAGGTCATTCTGAGCAAGATGACCTCTTCCCCGCTGCGTGGCCTGCTGCTGGGGCTGGCGGTCACCGCCGTGATCCAGTCCAGTTCCGCCACCACCGTTATGGTGGTCGGTTTCGTCAACTCCGGCCTGATGGATCTGTACCAGACCGTAGGCGTCATCATGGGCGCCAACATCGGCACCACCGTCACCTCCTGGCTGCTGAGCCTGACCGGCCTGGAGGGCGAGAGCTTCATCATTCAGATGCTCAGCCCCGACGCCTGGGCCCCGCTGCTGGGCTTTGCGGGCATCGTCATGTTCATGTTCGGCAAAGAGCGCCAGAAGGGCATCGGCCAGATCTTCCTGGGCTTTGCCATCCTGATGACCGGCATGGACCTGATGAGCAGCGCCACCGCCCCCCTGGCGGACGCCCCCTGGTTCGGCGACCTGTTCCTTGCCTTCACCAACCCGGTGCTGGGCGTGCTGGTGGGTGCGCTGCTTACCGCCATCATCCAGTCCTCCTCCGCCTCGGTGGGTATTTTGCAGGCACTGTCCCTCTCTACGGGTGCGGTGTCCATCGCGGCGGCCATGCCCATCATCATGGGCCAGAACATCGGCACCTGTGTCACGGCGCTGATCTCCTCCGCCGGCGCCAACAAGAACGCCCGCCGTACCGCCATGATCCACCTGTATTTCAACATCATCGGCACCACGGTGTTCCTGTGCGGCTTCTATGCCCTCAATGCCGTGTTCCATTTCGGCTTCTACCATGATCAGGCCAATGCCTTCAACATTGCCATCATCCACACGGTGTTCAACCTGGTGACCACCGCCATCCTGCTGCCTTTCAACAAGCTGCTGGTGAAGCTGGCCATCCTCACGGTGCCGGACGACAAGAAGCCCGAAGAAAACACCCTGCTGGACGAGCGTCTGCTCTCCACCCCCGCTGTGGCCGTCAACCGCGCCATGCTGGTGGGCGGCGATATGGCCGAGGTCTGCCGTACTTCCCTTTTGCAGGCCATGTCCACCACCCGCAAGTGGGATGACGCCATCGCCGACGAAGTCCGCCGCAAGGAGGACGCCGTGGACCACTACGAGGATGCCCTGGGCACCTACCTGGTCCAGCTCTCCGGCCGTACTCTGAGCAAAGAGGACAACCGTACCATCAACACCCTGCTGCACACCATCGGCGATTTTGAGCGTATCTCCGACCATTCGGTGAACCTGCTGGAAGCCGCCGAGGAGATCCGCGACAAGAACATCCGTTTCAGCGACGAAGCGCTGGAGGATCTGAGCGTGCTGGAAGCCGCCCTGCAGGACATTGTCAACCGCACGGTGGACGCTTTCCAGAAGCACGACTGCTATGCCGCCGGCAAGATCGAACCGCTGGAGGAAGTGGTGGACGGGCTGGTGCGCGAGGTCAAGACCCGGCACATCGCCCGCCTGCAGGCCGGCACCTGCACCATCGAGTACGGCTTTGTGCTGGATGACCTGCTGACCACCTACGAGCGCATCGCCGACCACTGCTCCAACATTGCGGTGGCCATGATCGAGGTGGCCGACGACAAGTTCGACACCCACGAATACCTCAACCACATCAAAAACGGGGGCAGCGTAAAGTTCGAGCAGCGGTACGAGAAGTACCGCGACCGCTACACCTTCCCTGCGGAGGGCACCCCCGAATCTGCGCCCGTTCCGGCGACCGCCGAGGCCGGGCAGTCATAAAGGAGTATTGATTTTTCATGATCTATATCGTCGAAGATGACGCCAGCATCCGCGAGCTGGAGCAGTACGCCCTGCAGACCAACGGCTACGAGGCCACCGGCTGTGAGGACGGCGCCAGCTTTTGGGCCGCGCTGCGCAATGCAGCCCCCGATCTGGTGATCCTGGATGTCATGCTGCCCGACGAGGACGGCTACCAGATTCTGAACAAGCTGCGGGCCGACCCTGCCACCCGCGCCATCCCCGTCATCATGGTGACGGCCAAGACCAGCGAGATCGACGTCGTCAAGGGATTGGACCACGGCGCCGACGATTATCTGTGCAAGCCTTTCGGCATCATGGAGTTCATCTCCCGGGTAAAAGCCGTGCTGCGCCGCGCCGCAGCCGCTGCCCCCGCCCCGGCCCCCAAGACGCTGACCTTCGGCACCATTGTGCTGGACGATATGGCCCGCACCGTGCGGGTGGACGGCGCCCCGGTGGAACTTACCTTTAAAGAATATTCCCTGCTGCATCTGTTTCTGGAACATCCCGAGCAGGTGCTGGCCCGGGAACGCATCATGAAAGAAGTGTGGGACACCGACGATCTGCTGGAATCCCGCACCATTGATATGCACGTGCGGACGCTGCGCCAGAAGCTGGGCGCGGCGGGGGAAGCCATCCGCACCGTGCGCAAAGTGGGCTACAAGCTGAGCACGGAGGGCGCCGATGAGTGACGAGGAGCGCCGGCAGACCCGGCCCCGGAGCATGACCCGGCGGTATCGCCGGGGACTGATCCTGGTAGGGGTGCTCTGCGTGGTAGCCACCCTGATCGCGGCCACGCTGCTGTTCCAGCGCAGCTACACCGAGCGGGTGGACCACTACCTGCGGGCGCTGTGCACAACGATGGCCGACGGCTACCTGCTGCGCGGCACCGGCGATCCCCAGGACCTGGTACAGCTGGCCGCCGACACTGGCGTGCGCTGCACGCTGATTGCCGAGGACGGCACCGTATTGTATGACAACGAAAGCACCGCTGCCCTGCCCAGCCACGCCGACCGGCCGGAGTTCCGGCAGGCACTGGCGGAAGGCAGCGGCACCAGCACCCGGGAAAGCAAGACCATGGACCGGGAAACCCACTACTACGCCCTGCGGCTGGACACCCCTGCCGGGGTACAGGTGCTGCGCGTGGGCGAGGAAGTGGACAACATCTGGGGCCTGAGCGCCGATACCCTGCCCCTGCTGGTCTGCGCCCTGGTGGTGATTCTGCTGGGAGCGGGGCTGTTCTCGGCCTGGCTGACCCGGCTGCTGGTACAGCCCATCAACCGCCTGGCGGAAAACCTGGACACCATCGAGGCCGACGTGCCCTACGAGGAACTGATTCCCCTGGCGCGCACGGTACAGACCGACCGCAAACTGCGGGAGGACAACGAAACCATGCGCCGGGAGTTCACGGCCAATGTGAGCCACGAGCTGAAAACGCCGCTGACGAGCATTTCCGGCTACGCCGAACTCATCGAAACCGGCATGGCCAAAACCGCCGATGTGCCCACCTTTGCGGCACGCATCCACAAGGAAGCCCAGCGGATGATCGCCCTGGTGAGCGACATTCTGCAGCTGAGCGAGCTGGACAGCACCCAGGCCGCCCGGGGCCAGAGCGCCCCGCCGGACATGGTGCCGGTGGATCTGGCGGCGCTGGTGAAAGAGATTGCCCAGACCATGACGGTGAACGCCCGCAAGGCCTACGTCACGCTGCAGTACGACGCCCGGCCCGCCACGGTAAAGGGCTGCCGGGACCAGCTGGTGGAACTGACCACCAACCTGTGCGACAACGCCATCCGCTACAACCGCCCCGGCGGCCACGTGGAACTGCGCTGCGGCGTGGGGGCCGACGGCTGTCCCTATCTGGAAGTGGAGGACAACGGCATCGGCATCCCCCAGGACAGCCAGTCCCGGGTGTTCGAGCGGTTCTACCGGGTGGACAAGAGCCGTTCCAAGGCCACCGGCGGCACCGGTCTGGGCCTGGCCATTGTCAAGCACATTGCCCTTTTGCACGACGCCCGCATCGACCTGCAAAGCCAGGTGGGCACCGGCACGACCATCAAGGTCACCTTTCCCAAAAATTCATGAACAACGGGGGAACTTTAACGGTCCCCCGTTGTTTTATGTAGGTTCTGCGTGGTATAATACCAATCAGGAACCAGAGAACGTAGAAACAATCCGATTTAAAGGAGCAAATCTGTATGAATGAACAATGGCTCAATCTCTACCGCACCGAGATCGAGGAATTCCATAAAAAGACCCTGGCTTTTGCCTCCGGGGAACTGTCCCGCAAGGACTACAAAGGTGCTTCCGGCGGCTTCGGCAGCTATGCCCAGCGGGACGGCAGCAAGCACATGCTGCGTCTGCGCCTGCCCGGCGGCCGCCTGACCCTGCCCCGGCTGCAGTTCCTGGCCCGCATTGCCAACCAGTACAACATCGCCCCGCTGAAGCTCACCACCTGCGAAACCGTGCAGCTGCACAACCTGACCCCCGAGCTGCTGCCCGTGCTGATGGAACAGGCCGTGGACTGCGACATCATCACCCGGGGCGGCGGCGGCGACAACCCCCGCAACGTCATGGCCAGCCCCCTTTCCGGCGTGCAGGCAGGCGAAGCCTTTGACGTAATGCCCTGGGTCGAGGCGGCCAGCAACTATCTGCTGTCCATCTGCCGGGACATTCACATGCCCCGCAAGCTGAAGATTGCTTTCTGCAACGGGGTGGATGACTGCGTCCACGCCACCTTCCGGGATATGGGCTTCGTCGCCCAGGCCGATGGCAGCTTCCGTCTGTACATTGCCGGCGGTCTTGGCAACAACCACCGCATGGGTGTGCTGGTGGCCGAGCATCTGCCCGCCTGCGATGTGCTGTACGCCATCCGCGCCATGATCGACACCTTCTGCGCCCACGGCAACTACGAGAACCGTGCCAAGGCCCGCACCCGCTATATGCAGGAGACCCTGGGTGCCGAGGAACTGCGCCGCGTCTATCTGGAAAATCTGGAAGCCTGCAAGGCCAAGGGCGGTCTGGACCTGGACCTGACCCCCGAAGCCGTGGCTAAGACCGGCGAGGGCAGCCTTGAGAACCCCCGGGTCATCGCCCAGAAGCAGGAAGGCCTCTATGCCGTGGTGTATCATCCCATCGGCGGCATCCTGCCCACCGGCAAGCCCGCCGAACTGGCTGCGCTGCTGCAGGAAATGCCCGCTGCCGAGTGCCGCGTGGCGCCCCACGAAACCCTCTATATCATCAACCTGACCGCCGCCGAGGCCGCCCGCGTGCTGGAGGCCACCGCCGACGGTGCTGCCACCCTGTTTGAAACCAGCGTGGCCTGCATCGGTGCGGCCATCTGCCAGCAGGGTGTGCGGGACAGCCAGGCGGCCCTGCAGGCCTGCGTGGCCGCAGTGCGGGAAGCCGGGATTCCCGACGGTGCCCTGCCCAAGATCTGCATTTCCGGCTGCCCGTCCAGCTGCTCGGCCCATCAGGCCGGGACCATCGGCTTCCAGGGCTGCGTGAAGCCGGTGCCGGGCGGCAAACCCGCCCCCGCCTTCAAAATGTTCCTGAACGGCACCGATACCCTGGGTGCCGAGCAGTTCGGCGAAGCCGTGGGCGTGGTCTATGAGGACCAGCTGCCCGCCCTGCTCGTCGAGCTGGGCCAGGCCGCCGCTGCCGCCGGTCAGGACTGGGAGAGCTGGCACACCACCCATGCAGACGAACTGCAGACCATCCTGGCAAAGTATTGCTGAGTTTTTGTACACTTCCGCCCCGCGGTGTGAAAGGTTATCCCCCCTTTTGCCCCGCGGGGCTTTGGTTTTCTTGACACCGCCTGCCGGGCGGGGTATACTGGGCGGACAACCTAACCGAAAGGAAACGAAATCATGATGAAACGTATTTTCCCTGCCCTGTGCGCGGCACTGCTGCTGGCAGGCTGCGGCGCGCAGACGGCGGTGGAGAGCACCTCCACGGCCCCGGCTGCCACGGCGGAAACTTCTGCTGAATCCACCGCCACCCCGGAGGCCACCGACGGGACCACGCTGACCTTCACCGATGATCTGGACCGGGAAGTCACGGTGCCGGTACAGCCCCAGCGCGTGGCGGTGCTGCTGGGCAGTTACGCCGACGTCTGGTGCCTGGCCGGCGGTCAGGACACCCTGGTAGCCGCCGCCGATGATGCCTGGACCGACTTTGACCTGAACCTTGGCGACGAGGTGGCGAACCTGGGCAGCCTGATGGAGCCCAACCTGGAAGAACTGATCGCCGCCCAGCCCGATCTGGTGATCGCCAGCAGCAACACCACTTCCAACGTGGAACTGCTGCCCAGCCTGGAAGACCTGGGCGTGCCGGTGATCTACTTCGGCGTGAACAGCTTCAACGATTATCTGGAGATGCTGGATGTCTGCACCCAGATCACCGGCCAGACCCAGAACTACCAGACCTACGGCCTGGACGTGCAGGCCCAGGTGGAAAAAGCCAAGGAGCAGGATGACGGCAGCGCCCCCACGGTGCTGCTGCTGCGCTCCGCCAGCACCAGCTGCAAGGTAAAGAACAGCAAAGGCACCGTGCTGGGCGAGATCCTGGCTGACCTGGGCGCCGTGAACATTGCCGACAGTGACACCAGCCTGCTGGAGGACCTGAGCATGGAGCGGATCATTGCCGACGACCCGGACTACATCTTTGTGGTGTTCCAGGGCAGCGACCAGGATGCCGCCCAGAAAACCCTGGATGCGGCGCTGACCTCCAACCCGGCATGGGATACCCTCTCTGCCGTGCAGAACGGCAGCTTCTACCTGATGGAGAAGGAGCTCTACCACCTGAAGCCCAACGCCCGCTGGGGCGAAGCCTACCAGAAGGTGGCCGACATCCTTTACCCTGCCGCCTGATTTCCCCCAACAGACAACCGGCCTCCCGCGGGAGGCCGGTTTTTTGCGTCCGGGTGCAGAAAAAGGCGCTTCCGCCCGAAGGGGAAGCGCCGGAATGATTTTTTGGGTTAATAGGCGGTCAGCAGTTCGCTCAGCGCGCCGTACAGGTCCTCGGGCAGGTCCAGGGCAAACAGGTCGCTGAGGGCGGTGCCGCTGTCCGGCTGGGCGCAGACCGTGGCATAGATGCGGTCCTTGGAGGGGAAGTCGATCTCCGCCTGGTCCAGGAAGCGGAACACCTCGCCCTGCACGTCGTTGCCGGGGTCCGCCGCGTGCGCGCCCAGGCTGACGGTGATCTCGGCGCTGACCGGCACTGCCTCCAGCTCCACGCAGAGGGTGCGGGTGGATTCGTCGTACACCGCATCGAAGGTCACCGGCTGGCCGTCCACACAGACCGACAGTTCCCCGGTGCAGTCGCGGCAGCCCACAAAGTCCAGCTTGTAGCGGCGCTGTGCGGGCAGCCAGCGGGTTTCGCCCTGGGCGGGTCCCACCCGGAACACCGTCTGCTCGCCGTCGGTCAGCGTCATGGGGGTCAGGGCGCCGTCCTCGGTCTGGTAGCGGCAGGTTTCGTTGTCGTCCTCGTAGAGGGTGAAGGCACCGTCGGCCCCCAGGTAAACATAAAGATGCAGCTGGTCAGGGTTGCCCACCGCATGGTTGGGGTCGATCTCATCGGTGAACGGCAGGATGGCACCGGCCTTGGCAAAGACGGGCACCTTATCCAGCGGGCGGTAGACCGTAACGGCCCGGCCTCCGCGGTAGGCGCGGTTTTCAAAAATGTCGTACCACAGCCCTGCGGGCAGGTAGACTTTCTCTTTGGCGGCATTCAGCCCCTTGATGCGCGGCGTGGTGATGGGAGCCACCAGCAGTTCGCTGCCGAAGTAGTATTCGTTGGGGTAGCGGTAGCGCTCTGCCTCTTCGGGGGCGCCGTAGTACAGCGGCAGCACCAGCGGGACCCGGTCTGCATAGCAGCGGTGGTTCATGGTGTACAGGTAGGGCAGCATCTTGTGCCGGAGCTGCAGCGCGTCCTTCATGGCGGCGGCGGTTTCGGCCTTGTAGCGCCAGGGTTCCTTGCCGTAGAATTCGCTGCAGGAACTGTGCAGCCGCATAATGGGCGAGAACACACCGTACTGGGTCCAGCGGGCCATCAGTTCGTCATCCTTGTAGCCCTGCATGTGGCCGCCGATGTCGTGGCTCCACCAGCAGTAGCCGATGTTGGAAGCCGTGGCCGTGAAGTAGGGCTGGAAGGCCAGGGATTCCCAGGTGACGATGGTATCCCCCGAGAAACCCAGCGGATAACGGTGACTGCCGGGGCCTGCGTAGCGGGAGAGGTTCAGCGAGCGCTTGCCGTCCCGGCCGGTATCCAGGTAGCCGTAGTGGTTCAGCACCCACAGCGGGTCCAGGCCGGCCATCCGGGTCTTGGTGCCCTGCTGCCAGTCGATCCACCAGAAGTCCACGCCCTGGGCTTCCAGCGGATGGAGCACGTCTTCATAGTAATATTGCAAAAAGTCCGGGTCGCAGGGGTCAAAGTTCACCGGGTCGCCGTTTTGGGTATCCACCTGCATGTGTTCGGCCAGGACGGGATAGGCTTCCTCATAGGCGCGGATGCCGTCCGCCGGGTGCAGGTTCAGCGTCACCCGCAGCCCCTTTTCGTGCAGGGTGCGCAGCAGCCCTTCGGGGTCCGGGAAGAGGTCCCGGTTCCAGGTGAAGCCGGTCCAGCCGCTGCCGTACTTGGGGTCGATGTCCACCAGGTGCCAGTCCATATCCAGCACGCCCACCGTAAAGGGCATTTCTTCCTTTTCAAACCGGTCCATCAGTTCCAGGTAGCTCTGGGCGCTGTAGGGATAGTACCGGCTCCACCAGTTGCCCAGGGCATAGCGGGGCAGCATGGGCGCCGGGCCGCTCAGCCGGTAGAAATCCTGCACGGCTTCCAGGTAGTCCGGCCCGTAGCCGAAGAAATAGAGGTCCTGCACCCCGGCTTTGCGGGGGGCCAGCCAGCCGTCCTTGGTCAGAAGCAGGCTGCGGCTGTCGTCCAGCACTGCAAAGCCGCCCCGGGAAACCAGCCCCGATTCCAGTGTCACGTTGTCGCCGTCCACCTCGTCCAGGGTGCGGGCGGTGCCTTTCAGGTCCTCCGCCTTGTCGCCGTAATGCCAGCCGCCGCGGTGGGCTTCGTTGAAGCCGTGGAGTGTGATGGAAAGCCCCTGGGGCGAGAAGGGCTGTTCGTCGTACTGGATCTGCAGCCGGGAGGTGCGCACCACGATGCCGGTTTTATCCCGCTTGACGGTGTACTCCACCGGCGGGAAATCCCGGTTCCACACCACCTGGGTGGGGCCATCCTCAAAGACGCCGTCCTCGCTGTATTCCAGGCGCGCCAGTTTTTCCGTCAGAAGCGTGATCCGATAATGTGCCCCGCAAATGCAGTTGCGGGGATCGGACTGCGGGTGAGTTTCGGGAATGTAATATTCTTTCATAGCTTCCTCCTTCTTCTATGCCTGCCCGCCGCGGCGGGCCGATGCTGCGTTTCCTTTCCCATTGTAGCACAACGGTTTTTGGCTTTCTATTTCCGTTTTGTCAAAAATCAAGGGGCATTTTTTGCCTTTCCTGACAAAACAAAAAAAGGCCGGCGTCCTCTTCCGGGGGTGCCGGTCTTTCTTGTAGAATCAGGTTCGCCGCCGGGCCTTACCACGGGGTGAGTTCCAGGTACAGGTCCTTGTACTGGCGGGCGGAGTTCTGCCAGGAAACATCCTTGGCCATATCCCGCTGGACCACCTCGTCCCAGTGGTAGCGGTTGACGAAATACTCCGTCTTGGCGCGGTTGACGGCATCCAGCAGCAGGCCCGCATCGTAGCGGTCAAAGGTGAAGCCGTTGCCGTCGCCGTTGAAGATGTTGTAGGGTTCCACGGTATCTTTCAGACCGCCGGTTTCCCGCACGATGGGCAGCGTGCCGTAGTGCATGGCGTTGAGCTGGGTCAGGCCGCAGGGCTCAAAGCGGGAAGGCACCAGCAGCGCATCGGCGCCCGCATAGATGCGGTGAGCGCGGGATTCGTCGTACTGGATGCAGGCGCTGAACATACCGCGGTAGGCGTTCTCATAGTAGCGGAAGGTATCCTCGTACTGTTTGTCACCGGTGCCCAGCACAATGACCTGGGTGTTGCCGTCCATCAGTTCGGGGACGATGGCGTTGACCAGGTCCAGACCCTTCTGGTTGGTCAGGCGGGAGATGAGTCCGATGACGAACTTGCCCTGGTCCTGCACCAGGCCCAGTTCCTCCTGCAGCGCCAGCTTGTTCTGCCATTTGTGGTCCAGCACGTTGGTGATGTCGTAGTTCACGGCCAGCGCCGGGTCGGTGGCGGGGTTCCACATACCGTAATCAATGCCGTTGACGATGCCCCGCAGCTTGTAGCTGTGGTAGCGCAGGTGGTCCTCCAGATGTTCGCCGTATTCGGGGGTCTGGATCTCCCAGGCGTAGGTACCGCTCACCGTGGTGATGCGGTCGGCATAGGCCAGGCCGCCCTTGAGCATATTGGCATCCTCGTAGTCCTGCTTCATGGCGCCCATCTCAAACACTTCATTGGGCAGGCCCGTCCAGTATTTGAGGGTGGGAATGTTGTAGATGCCCTGGAACCGCAGGTTGTGGATGGTCAGCACCGTTTTGGCGCGGCCCACCGGCGTGCCCTGGAACATGGTACGCAGATACACCGGCACCAGTGCCGCCTGCCAGTCATGGCAGTGGATCACATCGGGGATCCAGTTCAGGAAGTTCAGCGCTGCCAGCGCCGCCTTGCTGAAGTAGCAGTACTTGGGGATGTCGTCCACCAGGCTGATGTAGGGATTGCCTGCGGAGAAGAACTCCTGGTTGTCGATGAAGTCATAGACAACGCCGTCCCAGACATACTCCATGATGCCCACGTAGTAGCTGCGGCCGGTCAGGCCCAGGTCCATGTAGAATTCGCCGCGGTAGACCATCTTTTCCTGGTACTGCTGCGGGATGCAGGCATACCGGGGCAGAATGACGCGGACATCACAGTTCTGCTTGACCAGTTCCCGGGGCAGGGCGTACATCACATCGCCCAGGCCGCCGGTCTTGACAAAGGGATGGCATTCCGATCCGATAAACGCAACGCTTCTGCGGGGCGAAACATACGGTTGTTCCATAGGTGCTTCCTCCACCGGATGAACCGGTTCTTCCACAGGCGCCGGTACCTCGTTCACGGGGGCCGGTGCGGGTTTCTTGGCCGCGGGCTTGGTCTTTTTTGCCGCGGGTTTGGCTTTTTTGGCGGCAGGCTTTTCCGCCTTTGCCGCAGGTTCGGTTTTCTTC
>ERZ1090867.526-NODE-528-length-15892-cov-16.315338_pt1 | contig 15892 bp, 13 predicted proteins | sample MGYA00478476_ERZ1090867 | MGnify/ENA primary metagenome ERZ1090867 (study PRJEB33644, sample SAMEA5815742) | chicken gut metagenome | biome: Chicken; feature: Gastrointestinal Tract; material: Caecum | place: Ireland | collected 2019-01-01 | study: A study of the... | reverse complement strand
TATCATGGAAAACCGTCAAACACCCGTTCTCTACATCATCATCCCCTGTTACAACGAACAGGAAGTGCTGCCCATTACGGCACCACAGTTCCTGAAAAAAATCACCGATCTGTCCGCTGCCGGGAAGATCAGCCCCGACAGCCGGGTCCTGTTCGTGAACGATGGCTCCAAGGACCGCACCTGGAGCATCATCAACGAACTGGCCGCTTCCGATCCCCATTACGTCGGCATCTGCCAGAGCCGCAACCGGGGACACCAGAACGCCGTGCTGGCCGGGCTGATGGAAGCGAAAGACCGCTGCGACATCACAATCTCCATCGACTGCGACGGCCAGGATGATATCAACGCCATGGACGGCATGGTGGATGCCTACCGCGACGGCTGCGATGTGGTGTACGGCGTACGCAGCAAGCGCGACACCGATACCTTTTTCAAGCGTTTTACCGCTGAAAGTTTTTACAAACTGCTCAACGCCATGGGGGCCGAAGTGGTCTTTAACCATGCGGATTACCGCCTGATGAGCGCCCGGGTGCTGCAGGAGTTTGCCCGTTTCAAGGAAGTGAATCTGTTCCTGCGGGGCATGGTGCCGCTGGTGGGCTTCAAATCCACCTGCGTGACCTATGAGCGCCACGAACGCCTGGCCGGGGAAAGCCACTATCCCCTTTCCAAAATGCTCTCCCTGGCTTTTGACGGCATCACCAGCCTGTCCATCAAACCCATCCGTTTCATCACCGGCTTTGGCGTGGTGGTGGCGCTGGTGAGTTTTATCGGTGTGCTGTGGGCCGTGATCGAAGCGGCGCTGGGCATGACGGTTTCCGGTTGGGCCAGCACCACGAGCATCATCTGTTTTGTGTCCGGCGTGCAGCTGATCTGCCTGGGCGTGATCGGCGAATACATCGGCAAGATCTACATGGAAACCAAGCAGCGTCCGCGCTATATCATCAGCGAAACGACCCCCAATTTTGAGCGCAGCAAGGAGGAAGACGCATGAGCCGTCAGGTGTGGAAGGGTTCTACCCTGCTCAACCCCGAACCGCCGGTACTGGTCAGCTGCGGCAGCCCCGACAAGCCGAATTTGATCACCGTGGGCTGGTGCGGCACCATCTGCACCCAGCCGCCCATGCTCTCCATCAGCGTGCGGCCCGAGCGGTACAGCCATCACCTCATCAAAGAGAGCGGCGAGTTCGTGGTGAATCTGCCCACCGAATCGCTGGTGCGCGCGGTGGACTGGTGCGGCGTGAAGAGCGGCCGGGACGTGGACAAGTTCGCCGCCATGAAGCTGACCCCTGCCCCGGCCTCCAAGGTCGGCACCGTTCTGGTGGAAGAAAGCCCCCTGAACCTGGAGTGCAAAGTCACCCAGGTGATCCCGCTGGGCAGCCATGACCTGTTCCTGGCGGAGTGCGTGGCCGTGGATGTGGATGAATCCCTGCTGAATGAGGACGGCAAACTCTGCCTGAACAAAGCCAAGCTGATCGTGTATTCCCACGGGGACTATCTGGCACTGGGCCGCCGCCTGGGCACCTTTGGCTACAGTGTGCGCAAACGCAAACCCCGCCGCCGGTAATCGGATGGATACAACAAAATCCCTCGCTGCAGAAGTTCTGCGGCGAGGGATTTTCTGTTATATAGGTCACGATACCGGGAACAACACTTTCTGACTGTCCAGGTCAAACAGATTGTCACGGTTGATGACGCGGGTCGCTGTGTCCACGTGCTTTTCCACGCTGTTGCGCTGCCCGCTCAACAGCTTATAGGCGCTCTCCACGCCAAAATAGCCCATTTCGTACATATTCTGGATCACCAGCGCATCCACCACACCGGTCTGCAGCGCATCCACCGTAGCCAGATTGGAGTCAAACGCCACCATACACAGGTCATCCTGCAGATTCATTTCCTCCACCGCCTGGGCAGCACCCACACTGGTGGGTTCATTGAACGCCAGCAGGACGTTGATCTCCGGATGGGCGCGCAGCATCTCCAGCGTATCCCGTTTGGCGCTGGCAGCTTCCGCCAGGGTATGGATGGTAGCCACGATCTCGGCACGGCCGCTGTCCGCGAAGGTATCCACCGCACCGCGCTCACGGTCCTGACCGTTGGCGCTGTTCACATCGTAGTTGACAATGCCTACTTTCAGCGCACCGGTCGCCCCCTTCAGCGCGGCCTGAGCCGCCATCTGCCCCGCACTGTAGTTGTCTGTGCCGATGTAGGTTGCCACTTTCTCGGAATTTACGGCAGAGTCGATGACTACGATTTTGACGCCCGCTTGCGCGGCTTCCTCAATGGCCGGTGCGTTGGCATCAAAGTCAATGGCCGAGAACACCAGTGCCTGGGCGCCGTTTTCCACCGCCTGGGCGATCATCTCGTTCTGGGCTTCGTAATCTTCCTCGGTTTCCGGGCCGTCGATGGTCAGATCCATATTGTACTCCGTTGCCGCAGCCTCGGCCCCCACAAACACCGCTTTCCAGAAATCCGTTTTGGTGGATTTGGCCACCAATGCCACTTTATACCGCGTTGCGGCGGCATCCTGTGCGCCGGCCGAAGTGCAGCCTGCCAGCAGGCAAAGGGCCAGCAACAGCACCGGCAGGCGCTTAATGTGTCTTATCATAATCGCCCTCCCGGTCTTCCGGCACACGCGGCATCCGGATCGTAACGGTGGTACCCTCATCGGGTACGCTATCAATGGACATACCATACTGCGGCCCGAAATAGATCCGCAGCCGGTCGTTCACATTCTTGATGCCGATGCCGGTACGGTCACTCGGCTCATTTTTCAAGAGTTCCGCCACCTGTTCCTGGGACATACCGATGCCGTCATCGGTCACCTTGAAGAGAATATCCTCCCCGTCGGCACAGACCTCGATTTCAATGTGTCCGGGGTCCACCAGCAGATCCAGCCCGTGGGTGATGGAGTTTTCAATGATCGGCTGCAGGGTGATCTTGTTGCAAAGACAGTGCAGACAGCTTTCGTCCACCGTAAAATGGTAGGTAAACTGGTTTTTGTAGCGGAACTTCTGGATCAGCAGGTAGGACTCCGCATGCTGCAGTTCCTTTTCGATGGGGATGAGTTCATGCCCGCGGCTGATGCTGATGCGGAACAGCCGGGCCAGTGCATGGACCATTTTGACCGCATCGGCGTTTTTGCCGCGCTCGCACATCCAGGCAATGGAATCCAGCGTGTTGTACAAAAAGTGCGGGTTGATCTGTGCCTGCAGCGCTTTGAGCTCGGTCTTGCGCAGGTCGATTTCCTCTTCCCGCACCGTCGTCATCAATTTCTGGATGCGGCCGACCATGTGCCCGAAGGAATCCGACAATTCCTGTACTTCCCGCGTGCCGGCCACCGGCTCATAGGTAAAGCCGTCGGCGTCCTGCTCAAACTGTTCCATGGCTGTTTCCAGCTGCTGCAGCGGGCGGCTGAGCAGACGGGAAATGATCCACCCCGCCAGCAAGGCCGCCGCCAGGATCATGGCGGAAGTAGCCAGCGCAATACGGACCATCTGCCAGAAACTTTCGTTGACGGTTTCGTCGATATAGCTGACACCGACCACCCGCCAGTTGCTGTCCGGCACGTCCTGCAGGCTGTAGATGACGGTGTCCTCCACATAGGTGCCGTCCGCCAGGTTTGCCAGCCGGGCCACTTCCTCGCTTTTGATGCCCGCATACAAAAGCTGCTGCTGGGGATGATACACCATGTTGCCGTGCTCGTCCATCAGGTAGCAATACCCGTGCTGGCCGATGCCGACGCCGTTGATACTGGCCCCCAGCCCCGAGAAGCGCACATCCACCGCCACCCAGCTGGCGGAACTGCCCTGAGGCATCGGGCGGACTACCGTAACGACCCAGGGATAATACCCTTCAAAGATGGATTCCACATGGGGGGAGCTGATATACCCTTCGGTATACCACTGGGCCATACTCAGGTTGAAGGAAAGGTTTTTCAGGATTTCGCTGCGGGGCGTGTGCTCCAGCGCCCAGCAATCCTGCAGATTTCCTTCCGAATCGTAGGTCGTCACCGCCACCACTTCGCTGCGGGCGTTCAGCCAGGCGTTCAGGTAGGCATCCCGGCTTTCCTCCGGGGTGTCCATCTCAGCCATGACGTCATTGATGGTTCCTTCCAGATTTTGCACATAGTTGCTGACCGTGCCCACAACCTGACTGACTGCCTGAGCGCTGCTGGTGCGCGCACTTTGCACGACCGCTGCGCGATAACTTTGCAGAAAAGTTCCCACGCACACAAGCAGCGTGACCGCTGCCACCGCCATGACCAACACCACGATAAGCGGTGCTGTGCGCGGCGCATGGTATTTCCGCTTCATACGACAGCCTCTCCCTCCGCAGCCTGGGCCGCACGCTGGCGACGCAAAGCCCCCGGCGAGGTACCGGTGTATTTTTTGAAGCAATAGCTGAAATAATGCTGGTCAGAGTATCCCACACGGCGGGCGATCTCCTGCACCTGCAGATTGGTGGTCAGAAGCAGCTTACGGGCGGCCTCCATGCGGCGGCGCACCAGAATGTTGATGAAGGTTTCCCCCGCCGTCTTCTTGATGCAGGCGCTCAGATGGTTGGGGCTGACGTCCAGCATGGCACTCAGCGACGAAAGGGAAAGATCCTCGTCCATGTAGTGCTGCTCTATGATCTCCAGTGCCCGCTCACACAGACCGCCGCCCTTGCGGGTGTCCGCCGTAAAGCTTACACCGCCTTCGCTCTCCTCGGCGGCATGCAGCGCTTCCAGCGCCTGACGGTAGGCCCCGTTGAGCTCGGTAAACTGTGCCACGGGACGCCCCACCCCCACCAGCACATGCCTGCCCAGGGCACGCTCGGTCAGCTGGCAGATCTCATCGGCCAGAATATGCAGGTATTCGTCAAAATCCGACGGGTTGCCGATGAGCACCGCCACAGTCCGGCCGCTGGAGAAAAACACAAAATGCCGCAGATATTTGTTGGCCAGCTGTTCCACCAGCCGGATGAATCCCGCTTCACAGGGGGCGCCGTCCGACATGGCCGCCGTCAGCACGACCAGCAGGCCGCGGTCGTCGCTGCCGCGCAGCAGGCCGCAACTGGCGGCGTTCTCCCGCAGGGTCGTTTCCATCCCTTCGGGGGCGCTGTCGTAATGTTCCAGCACCAGCGGGATCAGAAACGCAGCCCGGTCCCCCTGGTTATGGTCACTGTGGCGCAGGCTGGCATAGCGCTGGTCGATCTTCTCGTGAATATTCTTCAGCTCCGCCGCCAGGCCGTCCATCGTCAGCGGTTTGAGCATATAGCTGATGATGTTGTACTGAATGGCCTGTTTGGCGTATTCAAAGTCATCGTAACCGCTCAAAAATGCAATGTGCATGGCAGGGCGGATCTCACGCACCTGCCGGGCCAGCTCAATGCCGGAGATAAAGGGCATCCGGATATCGGTCAGCAGCAGATCCGGTTCCAGACGCTCTACCAGTTCCAGCGCATCCAGGCCATTGCTGGCACTGCCCACCAGATGGAAACCCAGGGCTTCCCAGGGAGTCATGGTGCATACGGCGTCCCGGAGTTCGTCCTCGTCGTCCGCTACCACAACGGTGTAAATATTTTTATCAGCCATACGATTTTCTCCTTCGTTTGCTGACTTTATTATAGAGGTTTCGATCCGATTATGCAAGGAAAAGGCCCGCCCGGCTTTGCCCGGGCGGGCCTTGGATGCCGGTCACAGCCAGAACTGGACCAGACGGCTTACATTTTGATACAGTGCGGGATTCTGCCCGATAAGACCGGGTTCCGCCGTAAAGTACACACAGAAATTGTACACGGCCCCCGCCAGCACCGCCAGCGGCAGTGCCCTGCGGTACAAGGTTTGCAGCGCCGCCATTCCGGGCTGCCCTGCATGGTCTTGCAGGACCTGTTCCGCCAGCAGCCAGGCAAGTGCCCCCGCCAGCAGCAGCGGGCTGAGCCAGTCACTCTGGTAACGGTAGAGCACACCGGCCATCTCGCAGTCCACCACCACCAGAACCAGCATAGCAGCCAGGATGCTGTACAGCACCACCTGCAGATCCCGGCGCCGCTTCAAACGGTTCCGGGCCAGCGGCAGCACCGCCAGCCCCCACAAAAGCGGCAGGCAGACAAACGCACCGCCATAGAACAGTTCGGTGATGGTCAGGCCCATATAGTTGGTGCTCATTTTCGTGGCGCTGAGGTACGGGAACACGGTGCTGAAGCCCGGCACACCGAACAGGAAGGTGATCACCGCCGGGGCAATGCGTCCGATGCTGAATCCGCGGCGGGTCATATCATTGCTGGTCAGGTTATAGTTGGCGCCAAAGTCAAAGGGAGAGCCGAACCGTGCGGCGTTATACCACATGAGCAGCGCGGCCACCATCAGCACCGGCAACAGGAAGGCAAGGACCTCCCCCGCCCCGGCCCGGCTGCGCAGGCGCTTTTCCGAAACGTAGCGCCGCCAGAAAATAGGCAGTGCCAACACCGCGAACACTTCCATCTGGGGACGGCACCCGGCCACCAGCGCCATGCACAAGCTGCCCAGGGCCAGATGTGCAAGCAGGCGGCCGCGCTTTTGTACCGGCGTATTGGCAGCGGTCAGCCACTGCCACAGCCCCAGCATCACAAAAGCCGCCCCGCAGAGGATGGCATATTCGTACACCGAGGGACGCAGCAGCAGATACCAGATCTGACTGCCCGCCGCCACGCCGGTGGCCGTGAGCAGATACACCGCCGCACTGGCCCGGGGGAACCAGCGGCGCAGGGCCTGTTTGACACAGCCGAAGGAGGCCCAGATCAACAGCCAGGAGAGCAAAATCATGGGCAGGCTGGGCGGCAGGTCCCCCACGCCGGTAAGGGCCTCAAAGGGAAGCTGGAACAAAAGGCAGGGCACCAGGCCGAAGTAGACATAGTAACGCCCCTCGTAGTAGGCCACATCCCACAGGGCATCGGGAGCGGCGGACTGCCGCGCTGCTGTGTCGTAGGGATTTTCCAGCGAGGACATGGCTTCGGGCGGGTCCTTTTCCAGGTCCAGGCGGCCATTGAGCATACTGTGCGCCAGCGCCCCGTACTGGGCCGCCGTATCGTTGGCCCAGTCGTTGATATGCTTGGTGAAGGTGATCCGGCTTTCGCCGTCCCAGTCCGCCGTGTTATAGAAGGAAGTAGCCACCCCGGCATTGAAGCGGTCGGCAAAGGGCGCCAGGAATGCCAGCGCTGCCAGAACCGCCATGACGAGCAGCACCGCCGGGCGGTAGCGGCGGGTGTGTTCCAGATAAGCGTCCCGCCAGAGCACACTGGCCGGGCGCAGGGCAAAGGCCGTCCCCAGCAGAGCAAAGAGCGCCGCGAACCGCACCAGAGAAAAATCCAGCGGCCGGGGCACGTTGGCGTACACCGTCTGCAGCGTATAACTGAGCGGATAGTAACGGTACTCCCCCTCATAGGCGTAGGCCGTCAGGGTCAGCGTGGAGGCTTTGCCCGAAAGATCAAGACTGCGGGTCTGGCTGCGGACCGCCCGCTCCGCCACCTGCCAGGGCCAACTCTGGCGGGAAACCGAACTGGCTTCATCGGTGGCCGCCACCGTAAGTGTAAACACCGGGCTCTGTACTTCCGGATGGGGGCCGTCATACTGATAGACCAGACCGGAAACCTGCAGGTTATACAGTTCCTGGTCCAGCCCTGCAAAAGTCAGGGTATTGTGTTCTTCGTTCAGCGTCAGCGGTGCCTCCGGATCGGCGTCCTCGGTGAGATAGGGCCGCAGGTCCACCGGCGTGTAGTTGTGGCTGGCCCAGAAATTGAGGTTACAGACAAATACCTCCACCCCCAGGGCCGAGGCCAGCAGCAGCCCCACGGCTGCCGCGGTGCGTGCCCTGGGCAGACGATGCCGCAGGCGGAACCCGCACACGACCGCGCAGGCCCACAACGCCATACCGGTGATGCCCAGCAGACGGAAAGCGTCAAAATCCACCGTGAGGCCGGGTTTGGAATAGATGCACGCCGACCAGACCCAGACGGCCGCCACCAGACCGGGGCCGGCCCAAAGATCGGTACGGGTCAGCTCCCGGTGGTCCAGCCGGCCCGGCAGCCAGGCAAACAGCGCTGCCATCAGCAGCGTGAGAAAAATTGTGAGAATGAGCATAGACCGCTCCTCTATGTGTTGGTTTTGCGCCGGGGCACACCCCGGCCGCCATCCTGATTATACCCCATTGCGCAGGGCGTTGTACAGCTTTTCCGCCTTGGCATGGCTGATACCCTTGACTTCCTCCAGGTCGGAAATGCTGGCAGCCTTCACCGCCGCCACCGTCTTGAAATGGGCCAGCAGCGCAGCGCTGGTTTTTTCGCCCACGCCGGGCAGGGCCGTCAGCGTCGCCGCGTAAGAGCGCTTCTTCATGGCGCGTTTGCGGTAGTCGTTGGCGTAACGGTGGGTTTCGTCCTGGATGTTGGTGACAAAGGTAAAGATATTGCGATTGCGGTTGATGGCGATTTCGCCCCCCGCATCATCCACAATGGCGCGGGTGCGGTGGTGGTCGTCCTTGACCATGCCGAAGGTGGGCACGTGTTCCAGTGCGGTGCCTTTCAGCGCCTGTTTGACGGCGCCCACCTGGCCACGGCCGCCGTCGATGAGCAAAAGATCGGGCATCGTGGCGAACTGATTCTGGGGGCCGTCCGGTTTTTCGCCCCGCCGGGCCGCCTCATATTCCGCCGCGCGGCGGGACAGGGTTTCGGCCAGCGAAGCATAGTCATCGGTACCGGCTACCGTTTTCATCTTGAAGCGGCGATACCCGGAACGATAGGGTTTGCCGTCTTTGAACACCACCATGCCGCAGACACTGGAACCATCGCCCCAGTTGGAAATATCGTAGCTTTCAATCACCTTGGGCGGGGCTTTCAGCCCCAGCATCTGGGCGGCTTCCTCCAGCAGTTTTTCCTCCCGGGTGTAGCGGCCGCTCTCCCGGCCCAGGCGCTCCACGGCGTTGGTATAGGCCATGGTGACCAGTTTGGCCACATCCCCCCGCTGGGGCACATACAGTTCCACCTTGCTGCCCCGGGCCTGGTTCAGCGCTTCGTTCAGGGCTTCGGCGTCAGAGGGCAAGGCATCCACCGCAATGGTCTTGGGAATCGTTTCCCCATCCAGGTAATACTGGGGCAGGAATTCCTCCCGTACGGCCGCAACATCCGTTGTATCCCGGAACATAAATTCCCGCTTATCGGTCAGGCGGCCATCCCGGTAGCGCAGCACCGCCGCACACACCGCCCGCGTGGTACCGGCCAGGGCGATGACGTCCATCTCGGTGTCGGCATCCATGACAACTTTCTGGCCCGCCGCCACCCGCTCGATGGCCTGGATCTGATCCCGCAGCAGAGCCGCCGTTTCAAAATCCAACCGTTCCGAAGCGGCTTCCATCTTCTCTTTCAGCTGCTTGACGATGTCCTTTTTGCCATAGCGGATCATCCGCAGGGCGCCCTGGACTGCCTCGTTGTAGGCTTCGCAGCTGATCTTGCCGCTGCACACCGCCATACATTTGCCGATATGAGCGTTCAGGCAGGGACGCCCTTTGCCGAAGTCCCGGGGAAATTCCCGGTTGCAGCGCGGCAGCAGAAAACAGTCCTGGGCCATCTCCACCATTTCCCGCACCGCAAAGGAGGAGGTGAAGGGGCCAATATAATCGGCATCGTCCTCATCCTTTTGCAGGGCCGCCGAAATGCGCGGCCAGGGGCCTTTGGTCACTTTGACATAGCTGTAGCCCTTATCATCCTTGAGCAGGATGTTGTACTTGGGCGTGTGCGCCTTGATCTGGCTGGCTTCCAGCACCAGGGCCTCAAATTCGCTCTGGCAGACGATGACGTCAAAGGTAAAGGCATGGGCGATCATCTGGGTGACCTTGGCATCGTGGGGCACACCTTCCCGGAAGTACTGGGACACCCGGGTTTTCAGGCGTTTGGCCTTGCCAATATAGATGATGGTATCGCTTTTGTCCCGGATGATATAGACGCCGGGCAACAGCGGCAGCATACAGGCTTTGCGGTACAGTTCAGCTTTCGTCATAAGACACCTTTACAAAACAGCGGAAAATAAAAAAGCGGCGGGTCGCCCCGCCGTTGCATTTGTGACAAGAATTACTCGGCAAAGCCGGAGCTGACCAGCTTGACCAGACCGTCGACCGCAGCCTGCTCGTCGGCGCCATCGGCAATGATGCGAATGGTCGTGCCGCCCACGATGCCCAGGCTCAGAACACCGAGCAGGCTCTTGGCGTTGACGCGGCGCTCCTCTTTCTCGACCCAGATGGAAGATTTGTACTCGTTCGCCTTCTGGATGAAGAAGGTAGCCGGACGGGCGTGCAGACCAACCTGATTCTCAACGGTAACTTCTTTCACGTACATAGTTATTCTCTCCTACTTTTGAAAATAATATGCCCCTGCGTTTCTACCGTGGGCGCTTGTCGTCAGGCGGTCTATTGCGTATGGATACGCCGCCTTGATTGTTTCTATTTTATCCTATTTCGTCGATTTTGTACAGTGGGATTTTGCAAATTTGGCAGGATTCTGTAATTCCGCCAAATCTCGGCTTTTGGCTTTGTGCACATTTGCCAGTTTATTTTCAACATTGTTGTAGATTGGCAACAAAACTTTTGCTTATTGTGCCTCATACCGCAGTTTTAATTCCTGGCAATAAGCGGCAGACGTCGGATCGGTTGCCGGGTCGTACACAGCTTCCACCCCTGCCGGGCGCCAACCCATACGGCGGTACAAAGCCAAAGCCCGGGTATTGGTGTCCAGCACCGTGAGGGTGGGATGGGGATGTTCCGACAGCTTTTTGCGGGCAAAATCCAACATCTTGCTGCCAATTCCCTTGCCACGGGCCGCTGCTGTCACAAACAAATGGCTGATCTGCCCGGTTTTATGGCAGACGCCGACCATCCCGTCCGCTTCGTTTTTGGTATAGTGCAGATAAAACGCCCAGCCATTCTGCCTGTCCTGCCGCAGTTCCTCCCGGCAGTGTTCCGGCGTCAGCGTGTCGAGGTAGAGCGGCGTACAGACTTCCTCACAGACGGCATAGCGTCCTTCGGCAAAAAGGCGGGCAGCCAAATCCCACTGTTCATCGTTTTTCACAAGGCGCATATTTTCGCCCCGTTTCCACTTGGGCAGCTCGGTCAGCGGATGAGTATCGCACCATTGCTCATACAGGTCGGGACGGCGCAGACGGGTGCGGGTGCGGCTCTGCTGCCCGCGCCAGGCGTCGATTTTCTGATGGTCGCCGGTGAGCAGCACCGGCGGCACCGCACGGCCTTCCCACACTTCGGGGCGGGTGTACTGGGGGTACTCCAACAGGCCGTCCCAGTAGCTTTCGTCCTGGTAGCCCCGTTCCTCGGCCAGCACGCCTGGCTGCAGCCGCAGCACACTGTCGGCCACCACCAGGCTGGCCAACTCACCGCCGGTGAGCACATAGTCCCCGATGGAGATTTCCTCATCCCCGAAGGCTTCGATCACCCGCTCATCAATGCCCTCGTAATGGCCGCACACCAGCGTCACTGCGTCGTACTGTGCCAGCCGTTTGGCGGCTTCCTCGTTGTAGGGGTGCCCCGCCGCCGTCAGGAATACCACGTGGGGCTTGGCCCTCCCCTGTTCCGCGCACTGGCGCTGCACTTCCCGCAGGCAGTCGGCAATGGGCTGGGCGTACAACACCATGCCGCAACCGCCGCCGTAGGGATAGTCATCGGTCTGCTTCTGCTTATTGGTGGTGTAGTCCCGGATCTGGTGGCAATGCGCCTCAAACAGATTCTTGGCACGGGCCCGGCCCAGAATACTGGCCGACAGGAAACTGTCGCACAGTTCGGGGAACAGCGTCACAATATCAATGCGCATGGCTTACTCCTTGTCGCCGTTGACGGCTTCGGTAAACATACCGTCGATGGGCGTGACCGTGATGGTGCGGGTATCCAGATCGATTTCCCGCACAAATTCCGGCACGGCAGGCAGCATGTGGGTGCCGCCCTCGGCATCGGTGACGGTATAAATATCCTGCGCTGCGGGATGGTCCACCGCCGTCAGGGTACCGTATTCCCGGCCGGTATCGGCGTCCACCACCCGGCAGCCCAGCAGGTCATCAATGAAATAGCGTCCTTTGGGCAGGCGGGCATCGGCCTTGGCAAAATAGTAGGTCCGGCCCACCTGGGCACGGGCGGCATCCATATCGGCCACACCGTCCAGCCGCAGCAGAATCACGTTGCCCTGGGCGCGCACCCCCAGCACCCGGACTTCGCCGGTGCCGTCGGCCCTGGCGAACAGCCGCTTGAATTTGGCCAGAAACGCCGCGCCATCGCACAGCGGCAGGGCTTTCATCTCGCCCCGCACCCCGTGGGTGGAGACGATCTTGCAGGCGGGAAGATAGTTTTGCATAGGTATCAGCCTTCCGTTTGAATGAAATCAAGCGGGCGAAAACGCCCGGCATACAAAAAAGCACTCTGCCAAAACGGCAAAGTGCTTTTGGCTTTTTAGTCGATCTCGACGATGACTTTTTCGCCCTGACGGACCGCAGCGGCACGCATGACAACGCGAATCGCTTTGGCGATGCGTCCCTGCTTGCCGATGACGCGGCCCATGTCGGCCTCGGCCACTTTGAGGTGATAGACGACGGTGCCGTCCTCACGCGCGGGGTCAACGGTCACCTGCACGGCCTCCTTGTCCTCGACAAGGCCGCGGGCAACGGCTACTAAGAGTTCCTGCATGTGGCGTTCCCTCCCTCAGAAAAAGTGAAGAGCAGATTACAGAACGGCAGCCTTCTTCAGCAGCTCACGGACGGTGTCGGTGGGCTGAGCGCCATTGGCCAGCCACTGCTTGGCCTTGTCGGCGTCGATGCTGACAACGCTGGGCTCCTTGGTGGGATCGTAGTAGCCGATCTCCTCGATGAAGCGGCCATCACGGGCAAAACGGCTGTCAGCAACAACCACGCGGTAGAAAGGAGCTTTCTTGGCGCCCATACGACGCAGACGAATCTTAACCATTGTAAATTCCTCCAAATACTTGTTTACGGCCCTTGCGGGGCGAATTTTATATTGTACATCCCGTGGGCCGTATAGCCGTGCGGGTCATACCAAAAATAGTTCAGCGGCCGAAGCCTTTAAAGCCGCCCATACCACCCAGATTGCCCAGGCTGCGCATGAATCCCTTGGGATTGCGGCGGACTTTTTTCATGACTTTCTGCATCATTTCATACTGACGCAGCAGTTTATTGACAGCCTCCACGGTCTGGCCGGAGCCGGCCGCGATGCGGCGTTTGCGCTTGGGATTGATGATCTCGGGCTTGGCCCGTTCCGCCGGGGTCATGGAATAGATGATGGCTTCAATGTGGGCCAGCATCTTGTCGTCCAGGGCATCCGGGTCGATCTGATTGCCGCCGGGCATCATGGCCAGCAGTGCCGAGGCACCGCCCATCTTTTTTACCTGCTGGAACTGCGCCAGAAGGTCGTTCATATCGAACTTGTTCTCCATCATCCGGCGGGCTGCTTCTTCGGCTTCCTTGTCGTTCTGGACGCTCTGGGCTTTCTCGATCAGAGAGAGCACATCGCCCATGCCGAGGATGCGGCTGGACATCCGGGAGGGATAGAAGGGTTCCAGGTCCTCCAGCTTTTCGCCGGTGCCCTGGAAGTAGATGGGTTTGCCGGTGACTGCCAGCACCGAGAGCGCCGCACCGCCGCGGGTATCACCGTCAGTCTTGGTGAGCACTACGCCGGTAATGCCGATCTTCTCGTTGAAGGTCTTGGCCACGTTGACGGCTTCCTGACCGGCCATGGCATCCACGACCAGCAGTGTTTCGTCCACTTCGACGGCTTCCTTGATGCGCACCAGCTCATCCATCAGCGCGTCATCGATCTGCAGACGGCCGGCGGTATCGAGGATCACGATGTCGTTGCCGTGATCCCGGGCGTGGGCCATCGCCTTCTGGGCGATGAGCTCCGGTTTTTCGGTGCCCATGGTGAACACCGGCACGCCGGCCTGTTCGCCCACGATCTCCAACTGCTGGATGGCAGCCGGACGATATACGTCGCAGGCTACCAGCAGCGGACGGCGGCCCTGGCTGCGGTAGTATTTGCCCAGTTTGGCGGCGTGGGTGGTTTTACCGTTGCCCTGCAGGCCGCACATCATCAGAACCGTCTGGCCCTTATTCTTGATGTGCAGGTACTGCGGCTCGTCGCCGCCCATGAGCTTGGTCAGTTCCTCGTTGACGATCTTGACGACCTGCTGGGCGGGGGTCAGGCTTTCCATGACCTCCTGCCCCATGGCGCGCTCGGAAACCTGCGCGCAGAAATCCTTGGCGACTTTGTAGTTGACGTCGGCTTCCAGCAGTGCCATACGGACTTCCCGCATGGCCGCCTTGATATCGGCCTCGTTCAGCTTGCCTTTGCCGCGGAGCTTTTTAAATACGCCGTTCAGGCGCTCTGTCAAAGATTCAAAGGCCATCGGGTTCCTCCTGCGTGTCCAGCCGCTCCAGAATCTGCAGCATCTCGTCGGTATCGGTGCGAATCTGCGGGACAGGGTTGAACAGCCCCGAATTGCAGCACCGGATCTCCATAACCAGCTGGTGCAGCCGCATCAGGTCCTGCTGCATCGCCGTGTGGCGGCGGGCATTGCCCAGCTTGGCTTCCAGTTCGTCCAGCGCGGCTTCGCCATGCTTGATGGCGTCCCGCACGCCCTGCCGCGTAATGCCCATATTTTCGGCAATCTCGGCCAGGGAGAGATCTTCGTCATAATATTCCGTCAGGATCAGGCGCTGCTTTTCGGTCAGGACCGAACCATAAAAGTCCAGCAGAACCGAATAGGCCAGATTTTTCTGCGGTTTACCCGCCATGATCTGCGCCCCTTCCTGTATCTGACATGCTGTGTAAAGTTTTTTTCTTTACATCAGCTTATGAATTATAACAGGGCCAGGGGAGAAAGTCAAGGGGGATTCGCCACTTTTTTACACATTGCGGCGTCGGATTGCCCCTTTGTACCGAAGGGGCCCGTAAAAAGTTTCTTAAATGCAGATTCGCCGCGTGCAAAACCAGTCAGGTTATGGTATAATAAAAAGGAATTTGCCCTATACAAAAGGAGGTGTCTGCCGTGGGAATTCTGAAAAGCTACTACCAGGAAGTGTACCGCTCCCCCGTGGTGCGGTTGGACGGCTATTCCGGCCGCCACAATCTGAGTTCCAGTATCCTGGCCTATCTGGATTTCGGCGGTGCAACGGGCACCTCCAAGGACGGCCTGGCTGAAACCATGCTGGCCTTTGCCACCGAGCGCGGCACTTTGCAGCCCGGTATGCCGGTAGTAGAAGCCAGTTCCGGCAGTTTTGGTGCCGCGTTGGCGGTCAGCTGTGCCACCACGGGGCACCCGTGTATTCTGGTTGTACCCAGCAGCCTGCCCATTGCCCGCCGCAAGCGGCTGCAGGACCTGGGGGCCAAGATCGTGGTTTGCAGCAGCGGCGGCCGCCGGGCCATGGACCGCATCGCCGAAGAAACCGCCCAGCGGTACGGCGGCTACTTCACCCACTATTTTGCCAACGACGACAACCCTGAATATCACCGCCGGGTCACCGGACCGCAGATTCTGAAAGCCGCCGGGGATGCCATAGACGCCATTGTCATCGGCGTGGGCAGCGGCGGCACCCTCACCGGCGTGGGAGAATACATCAAAGCCTGGAACAGTATGATCCGCATTGTGGCGGTAGAGCCGGCCGAGTGTGCGGCGATCACGGGCGGGTTTATCGGGCAGCACGGCATTGCGGGGATCGGTCCCGGATTCGTACCGGAGAATTACAACCCCTATGTGGTGGACACCGTTCTGACCGTCACCACCGCCGACGCCGAACGGGCCGCCCGGGAAGTTTTGTTCTTTGACGGCGTGCCCGCCTGCACCAGCGCCGGGGCCACCCTGGCCGCCGCCGTGCAGCTGAT
>ERZ1090867.525-NODE-527-length-15901-cov-7.892339_pt1 | contig 15901 bp, 25 predicted proteins | sample MGYA00478476_ERZ1090867 | MGnify/ENA primary metagenome ERZ1090867 (study PRJEB33644, sample SAMEA5815742) | chicken gut metagenome | biome: Chicken; feature: Gastrointestinal Tract; material: Caecum | place: Ireland | collected 2019-01-01 | study: A study of the... | reverse complement strand
GTGTAGGCGGTGGCGGGGCCCAGTGACGAGGCCCTGATCATGGGGGGCGATAGAGAGGCTCCGCCCCGAGCTGCCCGAGGGGCGGCGGGGCCCGGTGATCGAGATGGAGGTGATGCTGCATGGCGGACGAGGGGCACGAGGCCACGGAGGCCCTGATCGGGGAGGTCTCCGAGAGGGTGCGCCGCGAGTACGTCGCGGCCTATGAGGAGGCGGAGGAGAGGCTCGCCGACTACCTGCGCCGCTTCGAGGCCAAGGACCGGATCCACGCGGAGGCGGTGCGCCGGGGCGAGGAGACCGAGGCCGACTACCGCGAGTGGCGCAGGGGGCAGATACTCGTCGGCAGGAGGTGGCAGGAGCTCGTGGACACGCTCGCCGAGGACTACCGCAGCGCCGACCGCATAGCGGCGTCCATCGTGTCGGGGTACCTGCCGGACGCCTACGCGCTCAACCACGACTACGCCACCTTCCAGATCGAGCGCGGCTCGAACCTCGACACGTCCTACACCCTCTACGACCGCGCCGCGGTGGAGCGCCTGATCCGCGACCAGCCGGACCTGCTGCCCACGGTCAAGGTGGACGGCAGGAAGGACCTGGCCTGGAACCGGAGGCACATCGCGTCGGCGATCACGCAGGGCGTGCTGCAGGGCGAGGACCTGGGGCAGGTGTCCAAGAGGATACGCTCCGTGGCGGACATGGACGAGAGGGCGGCCATGCGCACCGCCCGCACGGCCATGACCTCCGCCCAGAACGCCGGGCGCGTGGACGCCTACCGGCGCGCCGAGGGCATGGGCGTCCGCGTGCGCAAGCAGTGGCTCGCCACGCTAGACGGGCGCACCCGGCACTCGCACCGCCGCCTGGACGGCGAGATCGTGGGCATGGAGGAGAGCTTCAGCAACGGCCTCAAGTACCCGGGGGACCCCGAGAGCGGGCGCGGCAGCGAAGTGTACAACTGCCGGTGCACCCTGGTGCCGGTGGTGGACGGCGCGGACTCCGCCGAGGGCGCGAGGCACTCGAACCTGGGCGGGGTGAGCTACGAGGAGTGGCGCGAGGGGCACGAGCGCCGCACGAGGCGGCGGGAGGGCTGACGGAGGCCCTCCAGGGCCGCACCCGGGCGCGGGTACCGGGACGGTCCTCCAAGGGCCGGGAAGGGGCATCGGAGGGCCTCGGAGAGATATAGGGAAGGAGGCCGACATGGCGATCGACGGCGTGACGGTCAACGAGGACAACACCGAGGAGGCCTCGCGGGGCATCCAACGGGCGATAGACCGCGCCCTGGAGGAGATCGGCCTGGCGGCGGAGGGCTACGCCAAGCGCGCGTGCCCCGTCGACACGGGCAACCTGCGCAACTCGATCACGCACGCGGTCGCGTCCTCCGAGGACGCGGTGTACGTGGGCACGAACGTGGAGTACGCGCCCTATGTCGAACTCGGCACGTCGAAGATGCAGGCGCAGCCGTTCCTGAGGCCTGCCGCGACCGAGCATGGCGATCAGTACCGACAAGTTCTTAAAAATGCCCTCGGTGGCGCGAATTAACTGGTAAGATAGCACATGTAGTAATCGCGCGAGGCACAGCGCGAAGCCGGGCCCAAGGCATCTGGCCCTAATCCGAAGGAATGGAGCGAACATCATGGCACTCACCCGCAAGCTACTCCGATCGATGGGCATCGATGATGACAAGATCGACCAGATCATCGAGGCCCACGCCGAGACGGTCAACGCGCTGAAGGACGAGCGCGACGAGTACAAGGACGCGGCCGACGAGCTGCCCCAGGTACAGGCCGAACTGGATGAGCTGAAGGGGAAGCCCGACGACGGCTACAAGGAGAAGTACGAGAAGGAGCATGCCGACTTCGAGGCATTTAAGGAGCGTGCCGCCAAGGACGCGTCCGATCGCGAGAAGCATGCGCTTTACCGCAAGCTGCTCCAGGATGCCGGAGTCGACCCCAAGCGGCTCGATGCCGTGATGCGAGTCGCCGACCTCTCCGAGGTCAGCGTGGAAGACGGGGCCATCGTCGATGCGGACAAGGTCACCGAGGCGGTCAAGAGCGAGTGGTCGGACTTCATCCAGACCACGGGCTCGAAGCCCGCCGGGGTCGACACCCCGCCCGCAGGCGGCAACGGCGGCTCCGAGAACGAGCCGAAGGACCTCGCTGAGGCGCTCCGGCAGAAGTACACCAAGCATAACGACTAAGGAGGCCAGATATGGCTATCACCCTCGCAGAGGCCAAGGTCGGCATGGCCGACAAGGTAGACCAGCAGGTCGTCGACATGTTCCGTCGCTCCTCGCTGCTCCTCGATCGCCTCACCTTCGACAACGCGATCTCCCCGGGCACCGGCGGCTCGACGCTCACCTACGGCTACATCCAGCTGAAGACGCCTTCCACAGCGGCGACCCGTGCGATCAACACCGAGTACACCGCGAACGAAGCCAAGCGCGAGAAGAAGACCACTTCCGCGATCATCATGGGCGGCTCGTTCGCGGTCGACCGTGTGATCCAGGACACCTCCGGTGCGATCGACGAGCTCGTGTTCCAGGCCGATGAGAAGATCAAGGCTACCGCGAACTTCTTCACCAATGCCGTGATCAACGGCACCTCCGCCGGTTCCGGCGCAGGTTTCGTGACGAACACGTTCGACGGCCTCAAGAAGCTGCTCGGCGGCACCTCCACCGAGTACACCTCGACCGCGGACCTCACCACCGCCGAGAACATGGACGCGAACTACAACCTGTTCCTCGACGAGCTCGACGAGTTCATCAGCGGCCTCGACGGCATGCCCGACATGCTCATCATGAACCGCAAGATGCTCTCCAAGCTCCGCGGCATCGCCCGCCGTGCCGGCTACTACACGTCTTCCCGCGACGAGTTCGGCCGTGTGGTCGAGACCTACAACGGCATCGAGCTCATGGATGCAGGCGAGTATTACGACGGCAGCACGAACAAGAGCATCGTGGCGGATGTCGCCGCGGCGGCCTCCACTGCCGGCACCTCCGACATCTATGCCGTGAAGTTCGGCCTCGATGCCTTCCACGGCATCTCGCCGACCGGCACGAAGGTTATCACATCCTACATGCCCGACCTCACCCTCCCGGGCGCCGTCAAGACCGGCGAAGTCGAGCTCGTCGCGGGTGTCGCCCTCAAGAACACTCTCAAGGCCGGCCGCATGACCGGCATCAAGACTTCGCCGAAGACCGGCGCTTAAGGAACCATCATGCTGGAGGAAGTGCTCGGTAGCATCCATAACTGGTTCGAGAAGGACCGTTTGATCGGCGAGTTGCATATCGTCGACGGCGAGCTCGCGCTCCCGCACCAGTTCCTCCAGGAGGGCCAGTACTTCAGGCTGGTGGGGTCCGTCTTCAACGACGGGCTCCACCGGTGGCCCGACGCGGCCCTCACGGACGAGGAGTTCGACGGCGAGGTCTGGGCGCTGGCGGTGCCCTCGACGGTGATCGAGCTCGCCAACGAGATCGACGCCTGGTGCGAGAAGAACCCCGAGTCGGCGTATACCTCCGAGAGTTTCGGCGGGTATTCGTACACGAAGGGCTCCGGTGCCGACGGCATGCCGATGCGCTGGCAAGATGTCTTCAGACGCCGCCTCAACCAGTGGAGGAAGCTGCCATGAGCCTGATCGACGCATTCAAGGAGCCTTGCGTCATCATGAACAAGGCGAAGGTGTCCGACGGCGAGGGCGGGCTCAAAGTCGAGTGGCAGGCGGGCGCGGGGTTCGACGCCGCGATCGTGAAGGATTCGAGCCTCGAAGCGCGCATCGCCGAGAAGGAAGGCCTCACGAACACGTACACCGTCACGACCTCGCCCAACGCGGCGCTCGAGTTCCACGACGTCTTCAAGAGGGTGCGTGACGGCCAGGTGTTCCGCGTGACGTCCAACGGGGACGACGTACGCCCGCCGTCTGTCGCGACGTTCGATTTCGAGCAGGTATCGGCCGAGGAATGGGAGCTGACGTGACACCTGAGGCAGCAGTCTATGGCTTCATGTCGGGTTTCGGCATCCCCGCCTACGCAGCGACATCGGTGCCTGACGACGCAGAGTTCCCGTACATCACGTACGAGCTCGCAGTCGACGACTTCTGGGGAGGGGACGTCTCGCTCCCTATGAGCATCTGGTACCGCGGCGACTCCGAGTCAGAGCCGAACGCGAAGGCCCGCGAGGTGTCAAAGGCCGTCGCAGGCGGGAAGTACCTCGCATGTGACGATGGTGCGGTGCTCCTCAAGAAGGGCTCGCCGTTCTGCCAGAGCATGGGCGACTCCACCGACGACAAGATCAAGAGGCGGTACGTGAACCTCACCGCCGAGTTCATCACCACAGACTAGGAGGACGAGCCATATGGCCAAGTTCACTCAGATCCCGACGGACACATTCAGAAAGCTGCAGCTCAACGCAGGCATTCTGACCACCGAGTTCGAGCCGACGACCGGGACCATCACCCCGGCCAAGATCTTCGGTGCGACCACCGGCGGCGTCTCCTTTGAGGCCACGCCCGAGTACACCGACTTCGGCGAGGACATCGACAACTGCCCCAAGAACACCAAGGAGCTGAAGAAGATCGACTCCTGGGAAGTCGTCATGTCCGGAACATATGTCACCATGGACACTGCGATCGCCAAGTCCATGATCGGCACCGCAGACGTCAGCGGTGAAAAGGTGACCCCACGCAACTACGTGTCCCAAGACGACTTCCAGGACATCTGGTGGGTCGGCGATTACTCCGATGTGAATATCGACGGCTCTACGGGCAAGGCGGGCTTCATCGCCATCAAGCTCATCAACGCGCTCTCTACCGGCGGCTTCAAGATCCAGACCGCCGACAAGGGGAAGGGCCAGTTCGAGTTCGAGTACACCGGCCACTACTCCATGGATAATATCGACCAGGTGCCGTTTGAAGTCTACGTCAAGGCCGGGGGTGGCGAGGAATGAAACTCAGTGACGTGCGCGGCGAGCGCACGCTGGACGTGATCGCCGACCTGATCGACCCCATCGCAAACATCGCGCAGGATAAGGACGTCGCCAAGATGTTCGAGCGCGAGAAAGTGCCCGAGGGCATGGAGGCGAACGAGTTCTTCGCGCAGCGCATGCGTGCCGGTATCCCGGCACTGCTTCGCGGGCACAAGCAGGATGTCGTCGTCATCCTCGCGACCATCGAGGGGGTGACACCTGAGGAGTACGCTGAGGAGTTGAACCTCATGAAGCTCATCCGCGACTTCATGGAGCTCGTCACCGACGAGACGTTCCTGGGTTTTTTAGCGTCCTCGCCGACCGAGAAGGACGATGGTGCGCCTGGCGATGCGTCTGCGAGTTTCACGGTCCTCTAAGGGGCAACGTATTCATAAGGTACGTCAAGGCCCGGTTTAGGAAAGAGAGGGACGACATGGCCTTTATGACATATGTCACTGACTCCCTGCACCTCGCGGGCCAGAACAAGTACCTCGGTCATCGTTGGTATGACGAGGTCCGCCCGAAGGTGTACGAGGACATCGATGCGGCTGCGGTCGTCGACGACGTGGCCAAGCGTGCGGGTCTGGTGATTGCATGAACCTGTTAGATCTCGCAGTAAAGATCACCTGCGACGACCAGGCGTCAGGCAAGGTCGAGGGCATCGGCGGCAAGATCACCGGTGCCCTCGGCACGGCTGCCAAGGCTGGTATCGCAGCCATCGGCGGGCTTGTGACCGCGACCGCCGGCATCGGAGGAGTCGCCCTCAATGCATATGCGGACTACGAGCAGCTAGTAGGCGGCATCGACACATTGTTCGGTAGTGCCTCCGAGAAGATGCAGCAGTACGCCGCACAGGCGTACCAAACCGCTGGCACCTCGGCCAACAAGTACATGGAGATCTCGACCAGCTTCGCCGCGTCGCTGATCTCCTCGCTTGGCGGGGACACCGAGGCCGCCGCCGACATGGCGAACACCGCCATCATGGACATGAGCGACAACGCCAACAAGATGGGCACCTCGCTCGAAGTCGTCCAAGAGGCGTACCAGTCGCTCGCGCGCGGCAACTACGAGATGCTCGACTCGCTCAAGCTCGGTTATGGCGGTACGAAGAAGGAGCTAGAGCGCCTGCTGTCTGACGCTGAGAAGATCGCAGCCGCACAGGGCGAGGTGCGCGATTTCTCAGTCGACTCGTATTCTGACATCGTCGAGGCGATCCACCTCGTGCAGGACGAGATGGGGATCACGGGGACCACCGCCGAGGAGGCGTCCACCACCATATCCGGGTCCATCAACTCCGCCAAGGCCGCGTGGGAGAACTGGCTTGCGGGCCTGGGTAACGCGGACGCGGACATCTCGGGCCTTACCGACCAGCTCCTGGACTCCATCGGCACCGTGGCCCAGAACGTGGGCCCGCGCGTCGGGATCATCGTCGGCACCCTCGTGACCGAGATAGGTAATCGGGGGCCAGAGATAGCGGCGGCACTGCGAGACATGCTGTTCGACGCGTTCTCGCATGCGCTCGACATCGTTAACATCTTCGTGCAGGAGAACTTCGGCTTCTCGCTGCCTGAGGTGGACGCGAGCCAGGTCGCGTCTGCCGTGGAGGGAGTAAAGACCACGGTGCAGGACGCGGTCTCCTTCTTCCAAGAGACGTTCGGGCCGGGCATCCAGCAGGCGATGGAGCTCGTCGGCCCCATAGTTGAGCAAGTGGGCGAGTTCTTCGACCACATGGGCACCCAGATCCAGGACGTGCTGGGCCCGGCTCTCGACTTCCTCGGTCAGGCATTCGCCGACTTCATGGAGGCACTCGAGCCTTGGATCGAGCCCTTGGGCAATGTGGCCCAGCTATTCGGCAACATCCTGGTCGCCGCCGTCGCCGCATTCGTCTACGCCCTGGGCGGTGTCATGGAGATCTTCTCCTGGGTCACGGCAGTGATAATGGACTTTGACGCGTTCCTGAACGGCCAGCCGAGCGTCATCGGCACGGTGATCCAGGGCATAATCACGTGGTTCCAGCAGCTGCCCGGCAACATCGCGTCGTTCCTTGGCGGGGTGATATCCAGCGTGGCCTCATGGGTGGGGCAGATGGCCTCCAACGCCGTGTCGGCGGGCTCGCAGTTCGTCAGCAACGTGGTCAGCTTCATCTCCTCGCTGCCAGGCCAGATCGCCGGGTTCCTTGGCGGGGTGATATCCAGCGTGGCCTCATGGGTGGGGCAGATGGCCTCCAACGCCGCCAACGCCGCCTCGCGGTTCGCCAGCAACCTCATCTCCGGCCTGCAGTCCATACCGGGCCAGGTGGTGAGCGTCGGCGGGCAGATCATCCAGGGCATGGTGAACGGCGTGGTGGGGGCCGCGGGGCGCCTGATCGACGCCGTCGGCGGTGCGGTGGGCGACGCCATAGAGTGGGCCAAGGGGCTGCTCGGCATCGCCTCCCCGTCCAAGGTGTTCCGCGAGATCGGGCAGTTCACCATGCAGGGCGCGGCGCTGGGCGTGGAGGACGACGCGCCCATGCTCGCGCGCTCGACCGAGGACGCCATGCGCGGAATGGTGGGGTCCGCCGCGTCGGTGCGCGCGCCCTCCCTGACCGCCGGGCCGTCCGATCCCGGTTACGCCGAGCTGGTAGGGGCCGTGGAGTCCCTGCATGACGACCTGGGCAGGATCATCAGGGCGAACGCCCCGACGGCGACTCCCAGGCAGTTTAACAGGATGGTGAGAGCGGCAGTATGAGGTACGTCAACCACAATGGAAGGTTCTTCGACTTCGACCGCGACGGGGTCGCGTCCTCCATGTCCGAGGGGTGGGACTGGGAGAAGGAGGAGACCGTACTCAACGGCACGGTCTACGGCTTCCGGGACGAGTCGCGCGAGGTCGGCATAAGCATGGCGATCGGCACGTCAGCCGACGCGCACGAGATCATGGAGGAGCTGTACAGGGTCATCGTAGAGGATCTCCGTGACTCACGGAACGGCTACCTGGAGAGGGACGGCTGGCGGTGTGACGCCTACGTCAAGGCCAGCGCTAAGAAGAACGCCGACTGCACCGGCCCGAAAGGGTACGCACTCACCGCGCTGCTGCTCGACGGCTACTGGTACCGAGAGAGCACGACGTCCTTCTTCAAGATCGAGGCTAGCGGCGGCGGCGTGGACTACGAGTACGACTACGAGTACGACTACGGGGGGGTGGGCGTCGCGCGTCTCGTGAATAATCCGTCGGTCTACCCGAGCGACTTTAGGATGGTCGTATACGGCCCGGCCACCAGCCCGTATGTCATCATCGGCGGGAACCGCTACGAAGTGAGAGCCCACGTCCCAGACGGCGCGGTCCTGATCATCGACAGCAAGTCAGGGACGGTGGAGGAGGTCCATGAGAACGGCGACCGCGTGAACATGTTCGGTGACGCCGCAGACGGGGGGCAGGGAAGCGGATCGTACATCTTCGAGCGCATCGCGCCCGGGGACAGCGCGGTTTCATGGGACGGCACGTTCGGCTTCGACCTGACGATACGCGATAGGAGGGACGAGCGCTCGTGGACCGTATAGAACTGACGTTCACCGACGCCGATGGACGCAAAGTCGGGATCAAGCGCTCGTTTTCCATTGACGTGGACTACGGCCCCGACGGCAGCAACGACTTCGAGATCGCACTGGCGGAGGGCGACTCCCTCCCCATGCACGGCTTCGCTTACATAGACGGCACCGAGTACGGCGGGATCATCGACCGGCGGGGATTCGACACGACGGGGGACGCGCCCGTGAGCCGGTGGGGCGGCAGGTCCTGGCACGGGATCCTGTCACACTCCGTCGTCGTACCGACCGGTGAGCACTACGCGATGTCAGGCGACGCCAACGCGGCCATCGGGGAGCTGATAGCGGCGCAGGGCCTGGGTGGCGTCTTCCGCGCGGCGCCCTACAAGTCGGGTTTCACGCTCGACCACCAGGTGGACCGCTTCGCCGACGCCTACTCCGCGATGCTGGACGCCCTCTCGGGGGTCGGCGCCAGGCTGAGCATCAGGCGCGCAGGATCGCTCACCGAGCTGTCCGCCGTACCGGCCGTTACCGAGTACAGGTACGACGGGAGCGCCCTGCTCAACACCCGGCCGGTAAACCACCTGGTCTGCGGCGGTGGCGGCGAGGGCGCGGAGCGCCTGGTGGTCCACCTCTACGCGGACGAGTCCGGCAACGTGTCCAGGACCCAGACCTTGTTCGGCGTGGACGAGGTGGCGGAGTTCTACGACTACACGAGCGCTGACGAGGCCCGGCTCGTCGAGGACGGCACTAAGCGCCTGACGGAGCACTACGCCGACAGGATGGAGTCCGACGTGCAGGAGCCCGAGGACCCCGACCTCAACGTAGGTGACTCGGTGGTGCTGACCAATCACGCGTCGGGCTTCACGCAGACCGAGATGGTGTCCGAGGTGACGGCGACCGTCTCGTCGGATGACGGAATAGCAGTAAGCTACACGTTGGGAGGATAGAATGTCGAGAATAGATGGGTACACGCACTACGTGTGCGACCGAAACAGCAAGCACGAGGCCTACGCGCGCGACGACGACCCGGAGGTCAACAACTGGCACATCGTGTCTAGGATCGATCAGATGGGAGTTGAGAGGACGTACACGCTCTGCTCCAAGTGCTTCGAGGACTACCAAAGCCTGGTGCAAGCGCAGGACCAGGGCTTCACCGGGTTCATGAGCAAGGGAGGGGAGTAACATGGCTAGCAATTTGCTGGTTACCGGCAAGTGGGGCGAGGTCCACGTGACGAGCGCCCAACAGCGAAACTTCAACTCGGGGGTCGTCGGCGACGGCCAGTACGTCATGAACGGCCTGACGGCCACGATGTCCGACTCCAACACGCTCCACGTGAGCCCCGGGGTGGCCTGCATGAACGGCGCGGACGTCGAGGTACCGGCGGGCGGGGTCGACGTCACGGTGACGAACGGAACCCAGGGCATGCTGCGCAACGACCTGATCTGCATGAGGTACGCGATGGAGGGCTCCACGCAGAAGGAGAGTGTCGAGTTGGTGTGCGTGCGCGGCACGCCAGCGGCCGCCGATCCGCGGGACCCGGAGTACAACGACGGGAGCATCCTGGACGGAAGCCTGGTGGTCGACATGCCGCTCTACCGCGTGCCGCTGGACGGCATCTCGGTGGGCGACCCCGAGCCCCTCTTCGACGTCCTCATGCCGATGGCCGACCTCTGGGATTCCGTATCCCATGAGGTCACATCTGGCAACATAGTCGTCCACGCGCAGAGGCGCGGAGGGGTCGTGTCGCTCGACTTTTTGGAGACGGACGTCTCCGGCTCTGCCGGGACGCGCGAGTCGTCCGTGGAGCTCCCGGCTGAGTTCGCGCCCGCCAGCCCCACACGCGCCTTCGCCGCCGCAAACAACAACCCCGACATCAAGGCTTGGGGCAAGGTCGACTCGGCAGGCGTCGTCAGGCTGTACTCCTTCTGCAGGGCCGCCTACGGCGGCGAGTCCATGGAGTTCCATGTGGCGTACATAGCAGCGCGGTGATTCCGTATCCCATGTAGAGGTTTCGGACGGCTGGGTGGTCGAGCGACTGCCGAGCGACTACGCAATCGCCGACGGCGACTACACGGGCCAGCTGGTCTTCCCTGCCTAGGCCGACGAGGAGTCGACCGGGACGGCGGTGAGCCAGACCACGGGCATGATACCGATCTCCTGGACGATAACGACGAGCATTGGAGGGGCATTGATCGACCCTATAATCCAGCAACTGGCGTTCATGGTCGTGTCGACCGTCACAGGCACCGTGCTCGGTTGGCTCCTGAACGCGGTCAGGACCAAGGCCGCACAGCTGCGTGACAAGACCGACCAAGAGCGCGAGGAGCGCCAGCAGAACCGGGCGGTGCTGGGGGAGCTGCTGTTCTACCGCCTGGAGGACCTGCACCGCAGGTACGTGGTCCAGGGCTACCCCTGCTCCGCTGCCGACAAGCAGCAGGTGGACCGGGTGTACCGGCACTACCATGACGAGCTGGGGTTCAACGGCTCCGGCACCCACATGTACGAGGAGATCATGGAGGCGCACCAGAGCTACTCGGTCGGCGAGGGATGGTTGGCAGCCTCCTCCGAAGGTGTTACAATGCAGGGTAGAGAGAATGATCGAGGAGGTCGGGACAGTGGAGTACATGATCCCCGATAAGGTATATGCGGTGCTGAAGTGGGCGGGCCTGATCGCCCTGCCCGCCGTCGCCACGTTCATCGGGACCGTGGGGACGACTGCCGGGTGGGACGGCACCAACATGGCCGTTACGGTCGTCACCGCATGCGGGACCCTGATCGGCGCGCTGCTCGGGGTCTCCTGCGCCACCGCCAAGCCCGCCGACCCCTCCGCAGACGATGAGTAGCGTGCGAGAGAGGGTCGGGCGCGCCCTGGGGGCGTCCGCGATCTCCGTCATCTTGGCGACGGTCCCCGTCTCCGCCTACGCGGACATGCAGGGGATCGACGTATCCAACTGGCAGCACGGCATCGACCTCTCGGCGGTCCCGAGCGACTTCGTGATCTGCAAGGCCACGCAGGGCACGTGGTACACATCCGGCGACTTCTACCGCCAGGCTTCACAGACGATCAGCTCCGGCAAGCTGCTGGGAGTCTACCACTACTCCGAGGGCGGGGACGTACGGGCCGAGGCAGACCACTTCATAGAGACCGTGCGCGGCTACATCGGGCGCGCCGTCCTGGTGCTCGACTGGGAGCAGGCCGACAACTCCGGGTATTGGCAGATGGAGAACTGGGTCGGGCAGTGGTGCGACTACGTGTACCGGCGCACCGGCGTGAAACCGATCGTCTATTGCTCGCAGTCGATCATGCGCCACTTCGATGACGAGATCGGCGACTACGGCCTCTGGGTCGCGCAGTACGCCAACTACGCGACCACCGGCTACCAGGCCAACCCGTGGAACGAGGGGGCCTATAGCTGCGCGATCCGCCAGTACGCGTCGACCGGTCGGCTGCCGGGGTACGGCGGCAACCTGGATCTCAACAAGGCGTACATGGACGAGGGCGCGTGGATGTCCTACGCCGCCGCCAACGGCGACCCCTCCTACACCACGAGCGGCAACGACACCCCGGCGTCGACGGTTACCGGCAGCGCCTACACCGTGGTGGCGGGCGACTGCCTGAGCCTGATCGGCTCCAAGCTCGGGGTCGATTGGCGCTCGATCGCCGACGCGAACGGGATCTCCGCGCCGTACACGATCTACGTCGGCCAGGTGCTGACGATCCCCGACGGGACCGCGCAGCAGACCCCCGGCGCTGTCGGCACCGCCAAGTACCAGGTCGTCTCCGGCGACTGCCTGAGCATCATCGGGCAGAAGCTCGGCGTCGACTGGACGGCCATCGCCGCGCTCAACGGGATCTCTGCCCCCTACACCATCTACGCGGGCCAGGTCCTCGACATCCCCGGCCAGGTGCAGGGGTCGGGCAGGACCTACACCGTGGCCTCTGGCGACTGCCTGAGCGCGATCGGGCAGCGCCTGGGGATCCCCTGGCCGGACATCGCGGCGGCCAACGGGATCTCCGCTCCGTACACCATCTATCCCGGACAGGCCCTGCGCTACTAGCGCGGGGCCTGTCCGTATGAGAAGGAGGCACACCGATGCCAATGAGTCCCTACCAGTACCCGCAGTTCGGAGGCCCGGCCTACATGCCGGGCTACCAGCCGCCCACCATGCAGCAGATGGTGAGTCAGGGCTACCAGTCCCCGGGTCTGCAGCCCCACGTGCAGCCCGGCATCACCGGGCGCGTGGTCTCCTCCCTCGACGAGATCCAGGTGCAGGAGGTCCCGACTGACGGCACCGTCGCGTGGTTCCCGTCTGCAGACGGTACTTGCGTCTATGGCAGGCGTTGGACACCTGACGGCAACATCACGACAATGCGCTTCGTGCCCGAAGCTGCAGACACCGCGCCTTCGCAGCCCGACCCGTTCCAGGTGATCAATGACCGTATCTCAGAGCTGTTCCAACTCGTTGAGGAAATCAAGGACGACATGCCCATGATGGTAGAGACACGCCGTACGCCTACTAAGCGCAAGGTGGTGAAGACAGATGCCGAATAACGTCATGGAGTTGGCACTCGACATCATCCAAAAGAACCCCGCACTCGCGAACAACCCGAACGCGCGTGAGATGATCGAAGTCATCAGGAACGGTGACGTCGCGAAAGGGCAGCAGATAGCCCAGAACATATGCAATACTTATGGTGTGAAGCCTGAAGACGCGATCTCGCAGGCACGTTCGTTCTTCCATATCTAACCGATTTCACGGAGAGGCGCGCAAACCTAGGTCTCCGTGTTCGGGATATGTCAATTCGACAGAAAGGCAGGAACCTATGTTCAGCAACTCTCCGAGTATCGCGGACATCGCAGCCGTGACCGACGGCAATCGCAACTCCGGATGGGGCGACGGCAACGGTTGGTGGGTCCTCATCATCCTGTTCGCGCTCTTCGGCTGGGGCGGCAACCGCGGCTTCGGCGGCGGTTACGGCTTCGGTGGCGGCAGCGGGTGCGACTCCGCTTGTGCTTCCGTCGGCGATGTGGAGCGCGGCTTCAACCAGCAAACCACGAACCAGCGCTTCAACGCCATCGACAACGCCTTCGCCCAGGTCGGCTACCGCTCGCTCGAACAGGCCAATGCCACGAACCAGGGCATTGCTCAGCTCGGCTACCAGCTGCAGGGCGACTTCTGCAACCTGGGCACGCAGCTCCAGCAGTGCTGCTGCGACACGCAGCGCGCCATCGACGGCGTGAACTACAACATGTCGCAGGGCTTCTGCAGCGTCACCAACGCCATCAGCACGGCGGCGCGCGACATCACCGAGAACCAGAACGCGAACTACCGCGCTCTGCACGACGAGATCGTGGCCAACCGCATGGAGGACAAGAACGCGCAGATCCAGGCTCTTCAGGCCCAGGTACAGGCACTCAACCTCGCGCAGAGCCAGGCGAACCAGAACCAGTACCTGGTCGACCAGCTGCGCCCCTGCCCGCAGCCCGCGTACATCACGTGCAACCCGTGGGGCGCGAACGGCTACGGCGGCTACGGGTACGGCGGGTGCTGCAACTCTGGTTGCGGTTGCAACTAACCTATACACGGCCCGCTGGAGGCGGCGGGCCTGTATCTTATGAGAGGAGCACACATGATCGTTCTGTCTAACTCGACAGCCCAGACGATCCAACCGGGAGCTGCGGCCGTGTTCGACCTCTGCAAACTCCATACCGGTTGTGGGGAATTCCATCGTGCGGGTTCTGGGACCGTACGCCTCCGCTGCGGCGTGTACGCGATCGAGTTCACAGGCAACGTCGGCGGTGCTGCCGCAACGCAGCCTAACCTGGCGATCGCTGTGGACGGTGACAAACTGCTCGAGACGACCATGACGGAGACAATCACACTCGACACTGACGTGCATAACGTCCATGCGAGTACGAAGTTCTGCAACAAGTTCAGCGGCACTTCCGTCACCGTCGTCAACACCGGCACCACGCCCGTCGTACTCGCCGCGAACCCCGCACTCGTGATCAAGCGCGAGTCGTAAGGAGGCAAAGATGCACCGTATCAAGAAGATGAAGGAAAAGCTTATCGAAGAGGCACAGAGCCGCATGCAGAACATGGACGGCGGTTCGATCGAGCAGATGGGCCAGATCGTCGACATGATCAAGGACCTGTCCGAGGCCGAGAAGGCATGCCTCGAAGCAGAGTACTACGACGCCGTCATCGACGCGATGGACAGTGGTTCCGACCGTTACGGCTACACTGGTCAGGGTGGTTCTGGCGACGGTAGGTCTGGTAACCGTTCCGGCTACCGCGACCCCTACATGATGGAGGAAGACGGCGAGGGCGGTCGTATGGGCTACAAGAACCAGTACGGCAACTGGCCCGCCAACCCCAAGAACCGTCGTCGCCGCATGCGCCGTAGCGGCTATTCTGAAGAGTCGATCGAGAACATCCGTCAGATGATGGAGGACGCCGACCCGGAGCGCAAGCGCCAGCTCAAGCGTGACCTCGAAGAGCTCATGCAGGAGATGTAAGCGATGCGGCCGTTCGTGCTGAACGGCGACCTATGGCGGCCGGTCTTTGTCTCACGGGACGACGAGAGGCTCGTGGACAGGACCGGCTCGTCCAGGCTCGCGACGACCGACCCGTCGACCATGTGCGTATATCTGTCGAAGGGGCTCACCGGGCGGGACCTCGAGACGGTGCTCACGCACGAGATCGGACACTGCGCGCTTTACAGCTACGGGCTCCTGCAGTCGCTTCATGCGATCGTCCCTGAAGATGCTTGGGTCGACATCGAAGAGTGGGTATGCAACTACCTGGCAGACCATGGCAGGGAGATCTTACACGCCGCGACAACTGCGCTCGGCTGCCCGGTGCCCATGACCAAGTGAGGTGATCGCAATGATCGACGTAGGCGTCATCGAGGACGAGATCGCCGCTATCGAAGCAGAAGACGAGACGACGTACGAGACGTGCGAGCGCCTCGCATGCCTGTACACCGTTCGCGACCACCTCAAGGCGAAGTCAGATGCCGACAAGTCCGGGGCGTCTGAATTCCTCGCCCTAGCAGTCGGAGTGCCAATCCAAGACCTCATGAAGGTGATCGACGAGCACATGGAGGCGATGAAGATCGTCTATCCGTCCGAGTACTCTGCGATCGTTTCCAAGATAAAGGCGCTTCACGGCGAGTAACTGACAACTACATGTCAAACGGTGTCAACTACATGTCACACTGGTCGAAAGGCCAGTGTGACACTATTTTTATGCATTTACGTCGCATTTTGTCACTACGTGTCAACCTGGCAAACACACTGGGCCCCTATATTAGATATTTTCTTCTATATATCCTCTTAAACGTAAGTGTATAAATATATATACTGTCTCTTATACACATCTCCGAGCCCACGAGACTCGACGTCAGATCGTATGCC
>ERZ1090867.523-NODE-525-length-15932-cov-15.617875_pt1 | contig 15932 bp, 11 predicted proteins | sample MGYA00478476_ERZ1090867 | MGnify/ENA primary metagenome ERZ1090867 (study PRJEB33644, sample SAMEA5815742) | chicken gut metagenome | biome: Chicken; feature: Gastrointestinal Tract; material: Caecum | place: Ireland | collected 2019-01-01 | study: A study of the... | reverse complement strand
GTAGAAATCTGTGCCTGGGGGTCGTTTTATGGCACAGGGTGAAGGAACAACATAAGAAGGAGTATTGTTATGAGAATCGTGGTTGTCGGCCTGGGTAAGGTCGGCCGTGCCCTGGCGGCGCAGCTTGCCGGCGAGGGTCACGATCTTGTCGTCATCGATCAGAATGCCGAGATCATCGACAATATCGTCAATATCTACGATGTGCGCGGTGTGGCCGGAAACGGCGGCTGCTATGGTGTGCAGAAGGAGGCTTTTGAGGAAGGGGCGGATCTGCTGATTGCCACCACCTCCAGTGATGAGATCAACATTCTTTCCTGCCTGGTGGCCAAAAAGATCGGTACACCTCATACCATTGCCCGTATCCGGAACCCCGAATATGCCAAGCAGCTGCGCTTTATGCGCGGTGAACTGGGATTGTCCATGGTCATCAATCCTGAGCAGGCGACAGCGCGGGAAATTGCCCGCGTGCTGCGTTTCCCCAGCGCCATCAAGCGTGAACAGTTCTGCCGCCAGCGTTTTGAGCTGGTGGAGTACCGTATCGGGCGGGATAATCCGCTGGTAGGGATGCCGCTGACGGATCTGTACCGCAATATCCGCGTCAAAATTCTGATCTGCGCGGTGGCCCGCGGACAGGAAACCATCATTCCTTCCGGTTCCTTTGAACTGCAGGAAGGGGATAAGATCTATCTGACGGCTTCGCCCCGGGATCTGGAAACCTTCTTCCGCAAGCTGAATCTGTTCAAGGAGCGCGCCAACAATATTATGATCGTGGGCGCCGGCCGTATGACTTACTACCTGGTCCGGGAGCTGCAGGATATGCAGAAGCGGATGACAGTCATCGACAACAATCTGGCCCGCTGCCAGGAGATGAGCGAAAAGTTCCCCGGTGTGCTGGTGATTCACGGCGACGGTGCCGACAGTGAGCTGCTCAGCGAGGAGCGCATCCATGAGATGGACGCCTTTGTGGCCCTGACCGGCATGGATGAAACCAATATCATCCTGGCGATGTATGCCTCCCAGTTCAATTCCTGCAAGGTCGTGGCCAAAATCAACCGCCCCTCTTTTGCGGACCTGGCTACGGCCAACAATCTGGTGGACAGCGTGGTTTCCACGGCGGCTGTCACCAGTGAAGCCATCGCCCGGTATGTTCGCGCCATGCAGAACAGCATCGACTCCGACAATATCAAGACGCTGCATCGCCTGGTGGGCGGCCGTGTCGAGGCGCTGGAATTCAATGTGGGACCGGGCACGCCGTTTATCGGCAGGCCCCTCAAGGATCTGCGCCTGAAAGACGGTTTGCTCATCGTGGGGATCGTGCGGCGCAACGGCCAGACGGTCATTCCCTCCGGTGATGATGCACTTTCCGAGGGGGATGATGTTGTGGTAGTCACCACCGACACAACGCTGCACGCCCTGCGCGACATTGTAAAGTGAGGCGCCGGGCATGAACTATAAAATGGTAGGTTTTGTGCTGGGGCGCATTTTCTGGATCGAAGCGGTGCTGATGCTTTGTCCCATGGCCTGTTCTGCAATCTACGGCGAATGGAACATTGTGCTGGCCTTCTTGTGGCCGGCGCTGGGGCTTACACTGTTGGGGGTGCTGCTCAGTCACCGTCAGCCGCGTGATACCACCATCTATGCCCGGGACGGCCTGGTTATTGTGGCGCTGGTCTGGGTGCTGATGTCTGTATTTGGCGCGTTGCCCTTTATGATCTCGGGGGAGATCCCGTCTTTCTTTGATGCTTTTTTTGAGATGGTATCCGGTTTTACCACCACCGGCTCCACGATCCTGACCGATGTGGAATCCATGAGCAAGGGCCTTCTGTTCTGGCGCAGTTTTTCCCACTGGATTGGCGGTATGGGCGTTCTGGTGTTTGCCATGGCCATCCTGCCCATGACCGACGGCCGGGCCATGCACCTGATGCGTGCCGAGGTGCCGGGACCGACGGTGGGCAAAATTTCCAGCAAGCTGCGGGACAGTGCCAAGATTTTGTATGAGATTTACTTCGTGCTTACCGTGGTGGAGGTTGCCATCCTGTGCGCCGGCGGGATGCCGCTTTACGATGCGCTGATCCACGCTTTCGGTACCGCTGGCACCGGCGGCTTCAGCAACAAGGCGCTCAGCGTGGGGGCCTACAACAATCCTTTCTTTGAAATCGTCATCGGCGTCTTCATGCTGCTGTTCGGTATCAACTTCAATCTGTATTATTTTATTCTGCTGCGGCATTTCCGGGATGCATTCCGCTCTGAAGAACTGCGGGTCTATCTGGGGATCGTGGCATTTTCAACGATCACCATTGCCATCAACATCGCCAGCCTGTACGATAATGTGGGGACGGCGCTGCGCACGGCGTTTTTCCAGGTGGCGTCCATCGTCACGACCACCGGTTATGCCACCGCGGATTTCAACCTCTGGCCCAATTATTCCCGTGCGGTGCTGGTGCTGCTGACCTTTATGGGCGCCTGTGCCGGTTCCACTGCCGGCGGGCTGAAAGTGTCGCGTATCATCATTTTTGTCAAGGCTGCCAAACAGGACCTGAACAAGATGCTGCACAGCCACGCCATCACCTCCATCCGGTTTGAAGGCAAACCCCTGGACGAAAAGACGCTGCGGGGCGTGCACAATTACTTCAATATATATATGCTGCTGTTCTCGGTTTCGGTGTTGCTTGTGGCCATTGATGGGTTTGATCTGATCACCACATTCACAGCGGTGGCCACCTGCTTCAATAACGTGGGCCCGGGCCTGGAACTGGTGGGCCCCATGGGCTCGTTTGCCCATTTCTCCGACCCGGTCAAACTGCTGCTTTCCTTTGATATGCTGGCGGGACGGCTGGAACTCTATCCGATTCTGGCTCTGTTCTCGCCGCGGCTCTGGCGCAAGCGTTCGACGCACATCGCGCCGGCATAATGCTGAAAACACACCCTGTCTTTCCCGGTGAAAGGCAGGGTGTTATTTTGTCCACCAGGCGCATAGGTTGTAGCAAAACGCCAAGGGAGGGGAGTACCATTCGCTACAATCGCCGACAGGAGGAACTGCGCCAGAATGTGCTTGCCTGGGCAGTGCTGGGGTTGCTGCTTGCCATTCTGGCTGCGGTGATCCACTTGCTGTATCATCAGGAATTTGCTGATGCCGATATCCCCAACGATTGCTTTGCCGTGGCAGCCGCAACGGGAGAAACGGCCGTTCCCAAACTGGTGTGCCTGACCTTCGACGACGGCCCCAGTCCGAACACCCAGCCGATCCTGGAAATTCTGGCGCAGGAGAAAGTCCCGGCCACCTTTTTTGTCTGTGCGCAGGACATCAACCGGGAGTACCTGCCGCTGGTACGCACTATCGCCCAGCAGGGGCATCAGGTGGCGATGCACAGTGCCACCCACCGGTATGCCAAAATCTATCAGAGCCCGGATGCCTTCTGGCAGGACATCAAGACGCTGCGGCAGGCGCTGGAACCCTATATTTCGCTGGACACGCTGACCTGGCTGCGGTTTCCCGGCGGCAGTACCAATACGGTCAGCCATAAATATGGGGGCAGCGGTATCATGAAAGAGCTGAAAGCCCAGACTGAAGAGAAGGGCTGGCACTGGATCGACTGGAATGTCTGCGGCGAGGATGCCACCGCCGCCCATCCGGACGCAGACGGCATCCTGCGCAACATCCAGGAGGATGCCAGGGATCTTTCCACCTGTGTGGTTCTGCTGCACGATACCAAAGCCACCGGACAGACGGTGCAAGCGCTGCCGCAAATCATTGGCTGGTTCCGGGAAGAGGGCTATACTTTTTGCACGGTAGAACAATTGGCGGAATTGCAAACCACCGGGGAATAGGGTATAATAGCTGCGAAAGCAGGTGAACCCCAAATGCGCAAAACCGAAAGTCAGAAAATTGCCCTCTGCGGTGTGCTGGGGGCGCTTTCGGTCGTATTGTTGCTGCTGGGGGCTGCTTTGCAGATCGGTACCTACGCAGCGCCGATGCTGGCTTCCTTTTTGCTGGTGCCGGTGCTGGAAGAATACGGCCCCCGCTACGCGCTGCTGCTGTATGCGGCAACGGCGATCCTGGCCGTGCTGGTGGTGCCGGAAACGGAACTGGCGCTGTTTTATGCACTGGTTATCGGGTATTATCCCGTTTTGCGCTATGCTTTGCGCAAGATAAAACCGACGCTGCTGCGCTGGGCCATCAAATTTGTGGTGTTCAATACAGCAACGGTACTGGTCTACCTTTTGCTGTTCGCGCTGCTGGGGCCGGCTATATGGCAGGAACTCACAGCCGATGGCACGGGTATGCTGGTTATGTTGCTGGCATTGGGCAACCTTTCCTTCTTTTTGTGTGACCGCGCGCTGGGGGCCGTGACCCGGTATTACCGGCTGGTCCTTCGCAGGCGTCTGAAACACTTTTTTTGACGGTACGGCGGGGCAAATGCCCGCTGAAAATATTAGGAGGACAAACTATGTGGTACAATGAAGCTGTGGTCTATCAGATCTATCCGCTGGGACTTTGCGGTGCGCCGCTGCAAAACGAGGGCGACACAGCCCAGGCGGAACAGCATCGCCTGCTGCGGGTGCTGGACTGGGTGGATCACATCCGGGAACTGGGAGCAACCTGTGTACTTTTCAACCCGCTGTTTGAGAGCGATGCCCACGGTTACGATACCCGGGATTACACCAAGGTGGATTGCCGGCTCGGCACCAACGAGGACCTGAAAACAGTGGTCGAAGCGCTGCACAAGGCAGGCATCCGGGTGCTGCTGGATGGCGTGTTCAACCATGTGGGCCGCGGTTTCTGGGCGTTCCGGGACGTGCAGGAAAAAAAGTGGGACAGCCCGTACAAGGACTGGTTCCATATCAGCTTTGACGGCAACACCAACTACAACGACGGTTTCTGGTACGAAGCCTGGGAAGGCTGCAATGAGCTGGTGAAGCTCAATCTGCAGAACCCGGCGGTCAAGCAGCATCTGTTCGACGTGGTGCGCGGCTGGGTCAAAGACTATGACATCGACGGCCTGCGGCTGGATGTGGCCTACTGCCTGGACCTGGGTTTCCTGGCAGAACTGCGCGCCCTGGCCAATGAGGTCAAGCCGGAGTTCGTACTGGTGGGCGAAACCCTCCACGGCGACTACAACCGCTGGATGAATGACCATGCCTGCCACAGCGTGACAAACTACGAGTGCTATAAGGGGCTGTATTCCAGCTTCAACACCGGCAATATGCACGAGATCAGCTACAGCCTGAACCGGCAGTTTGGCTCGGAACCCTGGTGCCTGTACACTGGCAAGCATCTGCTCTCCTTTGTGGATAACCACGATGTCACCCGTGTGGCAACGATCCTGACGGATAAGGCGTGCCTCAAGCCGTTGTACGGCCTGCTGTTCGGTATGCCGGGCGTTCCGGCGGTTTACTACGGCAGCGAATGGGGCGTGGAAGGGGACAAGAAAAACGGCGATCCCACGCTGCGCCCGGCCATCGAGAAGCCGGAAGAAAATGATCTGACCCAGTGGATTTCGCTGCTGGCCCAGGCACGCACGTCCAGCCCGGCGCTGTGCAACGGCAGCTACCGCAATGTGCTGGTGCAGCCCAAACAGTTGATCTTTGAGCGCCGCACCGGCGACGAGCGGGTGCTGGTAGCCATCAATGCCGACAGTGCACCCTATATGGCCCACTTTGATGCAGGCTGCGGGATGGCCATGGACCTGATCACCGGCGAACCCCATGATTTTGGCGGCGGCAGCGAACTGCCTGCCTACAGCTGCGCATTCTGGAAGATGGAGCGCTGAGCTTTTTCTGAATAACAAAACCGCCCCGCGGAGAGAACGTTCTCTCTGCGGGGCGGTCTGTTTTTGGTAAAATTACAGGTTGGTGTAACCCATCAGGCTGGTATCCACCACAGCGGCAGTGTCGCGCCCTTCCCGCAGCGCCCAGACTACCAGGCTCTGGCCGCGGCGCATATCGCCGCAGACAAACACATGGGGGACGTTGGTGGTGTAGTGGTCGTCGGCCACTGTGCCGCGGGCCGTCAGGTCCACGCCAAAGGCATCGGCCACATAGGACTCACAGCCCACGAAACCGGCGGCTATCAGCACCAGGTCGCAGTCCACGGTGAATTCCTCACCGGTGGGTACCATCTGGCGGCGTCCGTCGATGACCTGGCTCTCCAGCTTTTCCAGCAGCGCGCCGCAGACCTGGCCGGCGTCGTTCTTGTAGAACTCCTTGACCGTGGTCTGGTAAACCCGCGGATCGCTGCCGAATCTGGCGATGGCTTCCTGCTGGCCGTAATCGGTTTTCAGCACACGGGGCCACTCCGGCCAGTCGTTGCCGGGGGCGCGCTCCACGGGCGGGCAGGGCATCATTTCCAGCTGCAGCACACTCTCGCAGCCCTGGCGGATGGCGGTACCCACACAGTCGTTGCCGGTGTCGCCGCCGCCGATGACCAGTACCCGTTTGCCTGCGGCGCTGATGGCCTTGCCGTCGGCAAAATCCGAATCCAGCAGACTGCGGGTCACGCTGGTCAGGTAATCCACGGCGAAGTAGATGCCGTTGGCATCCCGGCCCGGCGCGCTGATGTCCCGGGGCTGTTTGGCACCGCAGCAGAGCACCACGGCGTCATACTGGGATTTCAGCTCCTCGGCGCTGACGTTGCCGCCTACATTGGCGTTGAGCACAAACTCGATGCCCTCATCCTGCAGGATCTTGACCCGGCGGTCGATGACCCACTTCTCCAGCTTCATGTTGGGGATGCCATACATCAAAAGGCCGCCTACGCGGTCCTCGCGCTCATAGATGGTCACACTGTGGCCGCGCTTGTTCAGTAGGTCCGCCACCGAAAGCCCCGCAGGCCCGGCCCCCACCACGGCTACCTTTTTGCCGGTGCGGGTGGGCGGCGGCACCGCGTGGATGGCGCCGCTTTCGTAGCCGTATTCCACGATGGCGCGTTCGTTCTCCTTGACGGTGACCGGGTTGCCGGTGGTCATGCCGCAGGTGCAGGCTGCCTCGCACAGAGCGGGGCAGACGCGGCTTGTGAATTCCGGAAAGCGGTTGGTGGCGATCAGGCGGTGTACCGCCAGATTCCATTTGCCCTGATAGATCAGATCATTCCACTCGGGAATCAGGTTGTTCAGCGGGCAGCCGCTGTACATACCGCCCAGCAGCATACCACTCTGGCAGAACGGCACGCCGCAATCCATGCAGCGGGCGCCCTGGGCCTGTTGTTCTTCTGTCAGCAGCGGCAGATGAAACTCCTTGAAATTCTGAATCCGTTCTTCGGGCGGCAGTTCCAGGCTGGTCTGCCGTTCGATCTCCATAAATCCTGTCGGTTTACCCATTGTTGCTGCCTCCCTTACTTGGCGTTTTTCATGGCATAGAATGCTTCGATCTGGGCCTGCTCGCTGTCTTCGCCCTTTTCTTCCATCTGGGCAATCAGGCGCAGCATCTTGTCGTAGTCGTGGGGCAGGACCTTCTTGAACTTGGGCAGATATTCACCGAAGTTTTCCAGAATTTCCTTGCCGCGGGGGGAACCGGTCAGCTCTACGTGCTCCCGGATCAGGTCTTTCAGCAGCGAAACATCATACTTGTGTTCCACAGGCTCCAGGCTGACCATATCCTTGTTGACGCGCTGGTAGAAATCCCAGTCCTCGTCCAGCACATAGGCGATGCCGCCGCTCATGCCGGCCGCAAAGTTTTTGCCGGTCTTGCCCAGCACCACCACGGTGCCGCCGGTCATATATTCGCAGCCGTGGTCGCCCACGCCCTCCACAACGGCAGTGGCGCCGGAGTTACGCACGCAGAAGCGCTCGCCGGCCACACCGTTGATGAAGGCTTTGCCGCCGGTGGCACCGTACAGGGCCACGTTGCCGATCACGATGTTGTCGCTGCGGTCAAAGGTGACGTCCTTGGGCGGGTAAACGATCAGCTTGCCGCCGCTCAGACCCTTGCCCATGTAGTCGTTGGAGTCGCCGATCAGTTCCAGCGTCAGGCCCTTGGGCAGGAAGGCACCAAAACTCTGGCCGCCATACCCGTGGCATACCACGTGGAAGGTGTCATCCGACAGAGTGTTGCCGAACTTGGCGGTGATCTCGCTGCCAAAAATGGTGCCGAAAGCGCGGTCGGTGTTGCCGACGTCCAGCGTAACGGTCATGGGCTTGGGCTCTGCCATCTCGAAGGACTTCTTGAACTTTTTCATCAGCACCCGCATATCAGGGGTCTTTTCCAGGCCAAAATTATAGACGGCCTTGGGATCAAAGTGGATGCAGGAATCCTCAATCAGGGGATTCTTCAGCAGGGCGGTCAGGTCCAGCTCACTGGCGCGGGAACCGGCGGGTACATCCTTGACCTTCAGCAGGTCGGTACGGCCGACCAGTTCGTCCACGGAGTGTACGCCCAGTTTTGCCATATATTCCCGCAGTTCCTCCGCCATGAAGCGCATGAAGTTCATGACGTATTCCGGTTTGCCCTTGAACCGCTTGCGCAGTTCGGGGTTCTGGGTGCAGATGCCCATGGGGCAGGTGTCCAGGTTGCATACGCGCATCATCACGCAGCCCATAGCCACCAGCGGGCCGGTGCCAAAGCCAAATTCCTCGGCGCCCAGCATCGCGGCAATGGCTACATCGCGGCCGCTCATCAGCTTGCTGTCGGCTTCAATGCGTACGCGGCTGCGCAGACCGTTCATAATCAGGCACTGATGGGCCTCGGCAATGCCCAACTCCCAGGGCAGACCGGCGTTGTGGATGGAATTGCGGGGGGCCGCACCGGTGCCGCCGTCAAAGCCGGAAATCAGGATGACCTCAGCACCGGCCTTGGCAACACCGGCAGCGATGGTGCCTACGCCGGCCTCGCTGACCAGCTTGACGTTGATGGCCGCCTTGCGGTTGGCACATTTCAGGTCGTAGATCAGCTGGGCCAGGTCCTCGATGGAGTAAACATCGTGGTGGGGCGGGGGAGAGATGAGTCCCACACCGGTGGTGGAGTTGCGGGTTTTGGCAACCCAGGGGTAGACCTTGGCACCGGGCAGCTGGCCGCCCTCGCCGGGCTTGGCGCCCTGGGCCATTTTGATCTGGATTTCGCTGGCGGATACCAGGTATTTGCTGGTGACGCCGAAGCGGGCGGAGGCCACCTGCTTGATGGCGGAATTGCGCTCGGTGCCGTAGCGGTCCTCGGCTTCGCCACCCTCGCCGGTGTTGGACTTGCCGCCCAGACGGTTCATGGCAACGGCCATGCACTCGTGAGCTTCTTCCGAAAGCGCACCGTAACTCATAGCCGCAGTCTTGAAGCGCTTGACGATGGATTCTACGCTTTCCACTTCGTCCAGGGGCACACCCTGCTCGGGATAGTTGAACTCCAGCAGGCTGCGCAGATGCATCTCGTCGCCACCCTCGTTGGCTACCGCCTTGGTGTACTGCTTGAAGGTATCGTAGTTGCCGGTCCAGCAGGCCTGCTGCAGCAGGTGGATGGTCTGGGGATTGTACAGATGCTGCTCGGCAGCGGGGCCGCTGCGGAACTTGTGGGCGCCCAGACTGGGCAGTTCACGGTTGATATCCAGCCCCAGCGGATCAAAGGCTTCCTGGTGGCGGGCTTCCAGATCGTTCTGGATGTCATGGATGGTAATACCGCCCACACGGGTGATGGTGTTGGTGAAGTACTTGTCGACCACTTCCTGGCTCAGGCCCAGGGCTTCAAAAATCTGGCTGCCCGCGTAGGACTGAATGGTGGAAATGCCCATCTTGGAGGCAATCTTCACGATGCCCGCCAGAACGGCTTTGTTGTAGTCCTGCACGGCGGCGTAGTAGTCCTTATCCAGCAGACCTTCGTCGATGAGGCTGCCGATGGTCTGCTGCGCCAGATAGGGATTGATGGCACTGGCGCCGTAGCCCAGCAGGGTGGCAAAGTCATGTACCAGCCGCGGTTCGCCGCTTTCCAGAATCAGTGCCATGGCCGTGCGCTTGCGGGTGCGGACCAGGTACTTGCTCACGGCACCCACAGCCAGCAGGCTGGGGATGGCCACGTGGTATTCGTCGATCTCCCGGTCCGAGAGAATCAGGATGTTGGCGCCGTCCCGGTAGGCACGGTCCACATCCACGAACAGACGCTCGATGGCTTTCTCCAGATCGGTGTTCTTGTAGTAGCAGATGGACAGGGTTTCAACTTTAAAACCGGGCACATCCATCGTCTTGATCTTCAAAAGATCGGTTTCGGTCAGGATGGGGTTGTCGATTTTAAGGACCTTGCAGTTGTCGGCCTGTTCTTCCAGCAGGTTGCCCTGGGCGCCTACATAGACGGTGGTGGAGGTGACGACCTTCTCACGCAGGGCGTCAATGGGCGGGTTGGTGACCTGGGCGAACATCTGCTTGAAGTATTCAAACAGGGAAGGCCGGGTGTGGCTCAGCACAGCCAGCGGGGTATCGCTGCCCATGGCACCGGCCGGCTCACCGCCGTTCTTGGCCATGGGCAAAATGATGGTGGAAACATCCTCGTAGCGGTAGCCGAAAGCCTTCTGCAGCTGCACCAGCTGCTCTTTGTCGTAGCTGGGGGCGCGCTTGTTGGGCACTTTCAGGGCGGACAGATTCACAAGGTTGCGGTCCAGCCACTCGCCGTAGGGCTGACGGCTGGCGTAATCGTTCTTCAGCTTTTCGTCGTCCACAAGTTCGCCCTTCTGCGTATCCACCAGCAGCATCTTGCCGGGGCGCAGGCGGTCTTTGCGCACGACCTGGTCGGCGGGAATATCCAGTACGCCCACCTCGCTGGAAAGAATCAGCCGGCCATCCTTGGTGATGTAGTAACGGCTGGGGCGCAGACCGTTGCGGTCCAGCACGGCGCCCATCACATCGCCGTCACTGAACAGGATGCTGGCGGGGCCGTCCCAAGGCTCCAGCATGGTGGCGTAGTACTGGTAAAAATCCCGCTTCTTGGCGTCCATGGCCTGGTTGTTGCTCCAGGGCTCGGGGATGGTCACCATCACGGCTAGCGGCAGATCCATGCCGTTCATGACCATGAATTCCAGGGTGTTATCCAGCATGGCCGAGTCCGAACCGCCCTGGTTGACGATGGGCAGTACCTTGGTCATGTCGTCTTTCAGATAGTTGGAGCCGATGGTCTCCTCCCGGGCCAGCATGGTGTCCACATTGCCGCGGATGGTGTTGATCTCGCCGTTGTGCAGAATCAGGCGGTTGGGGTGTGCCCGGTTCCAGCTGGGCGCCGTGTTGGTGGAGAAGCGGCTGTGCACCATGCCAATGGCGGATTCGTAATCGCTGTCCTGCAGATCGGGATAGAACAGGCGCAGTTCGTTGACCAGGAACATACCCTTGTAGACGATGGTCCGGCTGGACAGGCTGCATACATAGGTATTGGGGCTGGACTGTTCAAACACGCGGCGGGCTACATACAGGCGGCGGTCAAAGGCAATGCCGGACTCCAGACGGGCCGGTTTGCCCACAAAGCCCTGCCAGATGCTGGGCATGCAGTCCCGGGCTTTGTGGCCCAGAACTTCGGGGCAGACGGGAACTTCGCGCCACCCCAGGAACGGCAACCCCTCTTTTTTGCAGACGATCTCAAACAGTTTCTTGGCCTGGTTGCGGCGCAGTTCATCCTGCGGGAAGAAGAACATACCAATGCCGTATTCCCGCTCCTTGCCCAGGTCAATGCCAAGGGCAGCGGCAGCTTTCTGGAAAAACTTGTCGCTGATCTGCGTCAGGATGCCAACACCGTCGCCGGTTTTGCCCTCGGCGTCCTTGCCGGCGCGATGCTCCAGATGCTCCACGATCTGCAGCGCATCCTCGATGGTTTTATGGGTCTTGCGGCCCTTGATGTCCACCACCGCGCCGATACCGCAGTTGTCATGTTCCAAGCGCGGGTCATACAGGCCGGCAGGCTTTTGCATCGTAGTAAAGTCTTGCACTGTAAACTCTCCTTCCTGGTATTCCACCATGCTGCAACGGGGAAAATCCCTTTTGCAACAAAAAAAGGACGTCCGCCTGCCGGGAGCGCACGGCTCCGGCGGGTGAACGTCCTTGTTCTTGCCTACACTATACCATAGAAAACGTTGGTTGACAATCGCAAAACAAAAATATTTTACGAAATTAACGAAAAAATGGCATCAAAATTAAATCTTGGCGGCTTGAACTTAATTTAATTATGCATCCCGGTGGTTTTGCGCCTGCAATTCTGCCAGGATCTTGGCCAGCAGCTCTTCCTGAGTGGGGCCGGCCGGTTTGGCGGCCGCTTCCGCAGCCTCTTTTTTTCGCTGACCAATGCGCATCAGTCTGCCCATGAATTTGACCAGGCAGAACAGCACAAAGGCCATGATAACGAAATTGATCACGGCAGACAGGAAGGCACCGATGCGCAGCGGGTCTGCGCCGTTGGGCAGGGGAATCACCACATTGCTGAAATCGGTCGAAAAAGCAATGCCCAGCAACGGGTTCAGGATATCCCCGGTGAGGGAAGCAACGATGGACTGGAACGAGGCGCCGATGATGACGCCGATGGCCATATCCATCACGTTGCCTTTCAGGGCAAAGGCCCGGAACTCGTCCAGAAATTTGCGGGAGTGTTCCAGACCCTGTTTAACATGATTCTGGTTCATGGTCAGGTCCTTCCGGTACAAATCACTGCTTCAGCAGTTTGGCTACCGTGTCGGCGGCGCCGTTCAGGAAGTCGCCCGCATACATCTCGATCATACCGGCGTCGGCTTCTTTGGACAGCTCGGGGTCGATGGGCATTTTAGCCAGAACGGGCAGCTGATATTTGGCGGCGATCTCATCCACATGGCTGTCGCCGAAAACCTGGATGTGCTTGCCGCAGTCGGGGCAGACGGCATAGCTCATGTTTTCCACCAGGCCGAGGATGGGAATGTTCATCATCTTGGCCATCTGCACCGCCTTGCCGACGATCATGCCCACCAGTTCCTGCGGGCTGGACACGATGATGATGCCATCCACCGGAAGCGTCTGGAAGACGGTCAGCGGCACGTCGCCGGTTCCCGGAGGCATATCCACGAACAGGAAATCCACATCCCAGATGACCTCCTGCCAGAACTGCTTGACAGCACCGGCAATGACGGGGCCACGCCAGACAACGGGGGCTTCGGGGTCATCCAGCAGCAGGTTGATGCTCATGATCTCCACGCCGGTGCGGCTGGGGATAGGATTGATGGATTCACCGTCACCGGTGGCAGGACCCTTCACGCCGAACAGACGGGGGATGGACGGACCGGTGATATCGGCATCCAGAACGCCGGCTTTATAGCCAAGACGGCGCATGGCAACGGCCAGCATGGCGCTGGTCATGCTTTTACCGACACCGCCCTTGCCGGAAACAACGCCGATCACCTTTTTGATGTGGCTTCTCGGGTGGGGCGGCTCGTGCTGCGGTGCACGGTGATCACAATTCGCACTGCACGTGCTGCAATCGTGGGTACATTCTTCACTCATGATGTTTTGCTCCTTACCATAAAAATGCGCTCAGGCAACGTATAGTATACCAAAAATGCCTTGCCATTGCAAGGTTCCGGTCCCCTTTACATTGCCTCGACGATGCCGCGCACCAGCTGCTGGAATACCGCCCCGCGCTGGTTGGCGATTTCGATGACCTCGTCACCGGAAAGCCGCTTGCCTGCCATACCGGCAGCCATGTTGGTGATCAGGCTCAGGCCCAGCACCGGCAGGCCACAGTGGCTGGCGGCAATGGCTTCTGGCACGGTGCTCATGCCCACGGCATCGGCCCCCAGAGTACGGAAGGCCCGAATCTCGGCCGGGGTTTCAAAGCTGGGGCCCATGTAGCCCAGATATACGCCTTTCTGCAGCACCAGGTTGTGGCGGGCGGCTACTTGCAGGGCGATTTCCTGCAATTCCGGGGTGTAAACATGGGTCATATCGCAGAAGCGGGGGCCGATGCTGTCATCGTTGGCACCCCGCAGCGGGTTGGCACCCATAAAGTTGATGTGATCGGTGATGAGCATAAAATCGCCCACGTTGAAATCCCAGTTTACACCCCCGGCGGCATTGGTCAGAACGAGCGCGCGGCAGCCCAACGCCTTGAACACCCGTACGGGCAGGGCGATGGCCTTCATGTCATGCCCTTCGTAATAGTGGAACCGTCCCTGCATACAGAGCACGTTTTTGCCGCCCAGGCGTCCTGCCACAAAGCGGCCGGCATGGCCCGGTGCGGTGGAAACCGGGAACCCGGGTACATCGCGGTAGGGGATGATGACGGCATCTTCGATCTCGTCGGCCAGCCCGCCCAGACCGGAACCCAGTACCAGGGCCAGGTCGGGGGTAAAGGGAAGCTGCGCGCGCAGATAGGCGGCAGCGGTATCGACTTCTTTCATAGATAACCTCCTGCGAGTTGTTGCCACCATTGTACCACCGGCCCGCCCGGCGCGCAAGGAATAATGCACCCGCCGGTCACATAGGCATACAAGAGGGAAAGGGGGACGGCATCGTGACAAGACGCAAGGTGTATTTGCAGAATGCAATGCTGCTCACGGCATCGGGACTGGTGCTGCGTATGCTGGGCATGGGGTTCCGGGTCGTCCTCTCGGCCTATTTAGGCGGCGAGGGCATGGGTCTGTACCAGTTGATTCTGGCGCTGTATATGGTGTTTGTTTCGCTGGCAACAGCGGGAGTCAATGTGGCGGCTACCCGGCTGGCGGCGCAAAGCCTGGCACGGGGGCAAGGCATGGCAGCCACTTTGCGGGGGCTGTGCGCAGCGGCACTGGCCTTTGGTACAACGGCCATGGTGGCTCAGGCCGCGCTGGCAGGCCCGTCCGCACGCTTTTTGCTGCACGATGCCCGGGCCGAAACGGCTTTGCGGGTCCTGGCGCCCAGTCTGCCGTTTATGGCGGTGGCGGGGGCGCTGCGCGGATGTTTTCTGGCGGCGCGCCGGGTGACGCCCAATGTGATCGCCCAGCTGATCGAACAGTTGGTGCGTATGGCGGTGGCGGTGGCAGGGCTGCGGGTGATGGCTCAATGGGGAGCCGGTTATGGCTGTGTGGCGGTGGTGTTGGGCAATACCGTTTCGGAAAGTGTATCCTGCTGCCTGATGCTGGTATTTGCGGCCCGTATGCCGGAATTCGCCCGGCGCGGCCGGGAACCGTTGCACCCCTATACACAGCGGGAACTCTATGAAATTGTGCTGCCGGTAACGGGCAGCCGCCTGCTGAGCAGCGGCTTGCAGGCGGCAGAGAGCAGTCTGATTCCGCTGACGCTTTCGTTGTATACCGGCAGCCGGGCGGTGGCCATGACTCAGTATGGTAACTTCAAGGGCATGGCCCTGCCGCTGCTGTTTTTTCCGTTTTCGGTGTTGTCGGCGCTCTCGGGCCTGCTGATGCCGGAAATCACCCGCGCCTATACCCGCGGGGATGGGCCGGGGACCCGGCGGCTGATTCTGACGATGCTGAAATTGACAGGGGCTTTCTCTCTGGCGGCGGGCGCCTGCTTTGTGGTTTTTGGGCCGCAGCTGGCACAGATCGTCTACCGGGATGCCGAGGTGGGGCGGTATGTGCAGGTGCTGGGGTTTGTGGCCCCCTTCATGTACCTGGAAAGCATGGTGGATGGTGTGCTGAAGGGGCTGGGGGAGCAGCTGGCTACGTTCCGGTATTCACTGGCGGATTCCATATTGCGGATTGCTGCCATTGCACTGCTGTTGCCGCGGTACGGCATTGCCGCCTTCCTTGCCATCATGATCGCCTCCAACCTGTTCACCTTTACCCTCAATACCCGCCGTATGCTGAAAGTGGCTGCCGCGGCATAGCAAAAGCCCCGCCGAAGCGGGGCTTTTTGCAGGGAAAGCAGCGGTCACAGAGTCTGCCCGCTGACAAGGCCGTTCCACAAACGATAGTAGATGCCTTTCTTTGCCAGCAGTTCGGTGTGGTTGCCTTCCTCTTCGATGCCGTCCTTACCCAGCACCAGAATGCGGTCGGCGTTCTGGATGGTGGTCAGCCGGTGGGC
>ERZ1090867.510-NODE-512-length-16099-cov-15.460421_pt1 | contig 16099 bp, 10 predicted proteins | sample MGYA00478476_ERZ1090867 | MGnify/ENA primary metagenome ERZ1090867 (study PRJEB33644, sample SAMEA5815742) | chicken gut metagenome | biome: Chicken; feature: Gastrointestinal Tract; material: Caecum | place: Ireland | collected 2019-01-01 | study: A study of the... | reverse complement strand
GAATCCGATAAAAAACAAGGCATCTGCTGCCTCTTGCGAGGCGCAGGTGCCTTGTTTTTTTGGGGTGATTTTCCCGGAGTGCGGGGATTTTTCCCCACCGGTTTCTGATGATTACACATCTGTGAAAATTCTGCTCGCAGCGAACTTTTTTGGCGCTGCGGGCTTGCTTTTTGTCCTCTGAGATGGTAGACTTAAGGTACCGTGGTGGGGAAAAGTGGTTAAATTAACCACACTGGTGGTTGAAAGTGGGGAGTTTTCCACCTTTTCCACAGAGTTTTCCACGGACCCCACGAGGCAACGTAAAAAAATCTGCGGAAAGTTTGTGCAAACCGTCGAAAGCTGGAAAGGAGGGGAACGGCATGCTCGTAGGGCAGTACGATTACGCTATCGATGCCAAGGGCCGGCTGAATTTCCCCGCCCGTTTCCGGGATGCGATGGGGGAAACCTTTATCGTTACCCGTTGGCTGGACCACTGTCTGGCAGCTTTCCCCACCGAAGAATTTGAAAAGGTCGCCGCTAAGATCGAAGAGAAAGGTCTGGTAAAAGGCCGCAAGGTCAGCCGGATGCTCTACGCTTCGGCGGTGGAAGTGACCCCGGACAAGCAGGGGCGCATCCAGCTGCCCGCCAAGCTGCGGGAATATGCGGGCTTGGATCACGATGTGACCATCATCGGCAACCGCAGCTTTGCGGAGATCTGGAATACCGCCGCCTGGAACGGCAATCAGGCCACCAGCGATGAGGACTTCACCGCTGCGATGGAAGAACTGGACTTTTAAACGATAGGTAGTTGACACAATGGAATTTTCTCACATACCCGTGCTGCTGCAGCCCTGCCTGGATGGGCTGGCCATTGATCCCGAAGGAATTTACCTGGACGGAACCGCCGGTGGGGCAGGGCACAGTATGCAGATTGCTAAACGTCTGACCACAGGGCGTCTTATTTCCCTCGACCAGGACCCGGATGCGGTGGCAGCCGCCACCGAAAGGCTCAAGGGCCTGCCCGCTCAGGTGGTACAGGCGAATTTCCGCGACGCGGCGCGAGTGCTCGCGGAGCTTTCCATCCCGGCGGTCAACGGGGCCTTGCTGGACCTTGGTGTTTCCAGCCATCAGCTGGATGATGCGGCGCGCGGTTTCTCCTACCATGCCGATGCGCCGCTGGACATGCGTATGAGCCAGCAGGGCCCCACCGCTGCGGACCTTGTCAACACACTGGACCGTGAAGAACTGACCCGCATCCTGCGGGATTACGGCGAGGAACCCTATGCCTGGCAGATCGCCGGTAAGATCGTTGCAGCCCGGGCCGAAAAGCCCATCACCACAACGCTGCAGCTGGCGGATCTGGTGGCATCGGCAGTTCCGCCGGCGGAACGCCGCAAAGCTAAAAATCCGGCACGGCGTACTTTCCAGGCCATCCGCATCGCGGTCAATTCGGAACTGGATGTTCTGAATGAAGGGTTGGATGCGATTTTCAATTGCCTGGCGCCCGGCGGAAGGCTGTGTGTCATCACCTTCCACAGCCTGGAAGACCGGCTCGTCAAAAACAAATTCCGCCGTTGGGCACAGCGCTGCATCTGCCCGCCGGAACAGCCTGTCTGTACCTGCGGGGGCATACCCAAAGCAAAACTGATCACCCGTAAACCCATTGAAGCAGATGCTGAGGAACTGCAGCAGAACCGCAGAGCCCGCTCGGCAAAACTGAGAGTGTTGGAGAAAGTATAACGAGGCATTATTTATGACAACTGTTTTATTGCATACCGGCCAGACTGCACCCAAGATGGAACGTCCCCGGCCCAACGTACAGGTGGTACGCGGCGGACGGCACGGTCTGAACCGGGCCCGTCACCTGGCGGCATCTACCCTGAATGTGCTGGCGGTGGCGCTGCTGCTGGGGTTGATCGTCAGCGTGGTGTACAGCCAGGCCAAGATCACGGAACTCAACGGCCAGATCAACGAAACCAAAAACCAGCTTACCGCTGCTCAGAGTGAATATGACTATCTGGCAACCCAGATGAGCAATATCACCAGCCGTACCAGCCTGCAGCAGGTGGCGGAGGGACAGCTGGGACTTGTCCCGGTGGACCCCAGCCAGATCACCTATGTTCAACTGGAGGATCAAAGTGTAATTGAAAAAACCACCAGCAGCGCCCAGTTGCTGGTGTCTGATGTGCGCACCGCAGCGCTCAATCTGCTGGGCAGTCTGAACCCGTAAACAGAAGAAGTAATGTGGCAACGAGCCTTTTTACCAACGGCGGGAACGCCGCGCGTAAAAAGGCTCGCCGCCGCAATCAGGGAAATTTTTTCTCCAAAAGGGAGTCGCTATGTCCAATCCAGTCAACAATCCCAACCCGCATTTTCGCGCACAGGTGCTGCGCCGCACGCTGATTCTCATTGCCATTTTTCTGATTTTTTTCTTTGGCGTTCTGATTTATCAGCTTTATGCGCTGCAGCTTCGTGACGCAGAACTCTACCGTACCGAGGCGGTCACCCAGCAAATGCAGGATACGGAACTGCCTGCCACCCGCGGCTCCATCTACAGTGCCAATGGCAAACTGCTGGCCAAGAGCAACACGGTGTGGAATATCATCGCCAATCCGCTGCAATCGCAGAAGAATGGCGCCACGACTGCCCAGCTGCAGACGGCGGCGGAGGAAATTGCCTCGCTGCTCAACGACGGTACCACGGCTGAGAGCATCTTCAATATTCTGACGGCCACCAATGCCAACGGCGAGTTGTATGAATACCGTGTGGTCGCCAAGGGCGTGGAAAAACCGGTGGCGGATGCCATCATTGAATATTCCATGAACTACCGCACCGACCCGCCGGCAGGGGAGGAACAGGGTTACCGGATCGTAGTGCTCTCCACCGAGCAGGCCTCGACCCGCAACTATCCCTACGGAGCGTTTCTGTCGTCGGTACTGGGTTTTTGTAACGCGGACGGTTCCGGTGCTTATGGCCTGGAAAAATCCTATGACGACGTGCTCTCCGGTACTCCGGGACGCAGTATTGCCGAAACCAATGTCAACGGGGAAGTGCTGGCCAACGCCGAGGCAGATGTTTATCCTGCTATCGACGGCAATAATCTCAATCTGACCATCGATGAAAATGTACAGTCCATTGTGGAAGAATACCTGACGGAAGCAATGGAAACTTTCAGTGTGCATGGCCGCGGCAGTGCCATCGTCATGAACGTAAAGACCGGTGCCATTCTGGCAATGGCCTCCATCGAACAATTCGACCCCAACAGCCCGTACACGATTTACGACAGTAAGATGCAGGCAATCCTCGATAAAGAGGAACTTGACGAGGAGGATATCGACTGGCTCAAGAGCCGTTTGGGCGAAGATGAGGTGGCCGATATCATCGAAGACGGAAAAATCAGCAGGGAAACCACAACGGATGAAGAAGGCAACACGGTCAGCAGTGAATATACCCAATTGCAGGGTATGATGCGCGAAGCCCAGTGGAAGAATAAGAACATCACGGAACTTTACATGCCCGGTTCCGTGTTCAAGCTGATCACTGCCTCGGCGGGCCTGGACTCCGGCATTATGACGGCGGAACAGACCTTCTACTGCAGCGGTGGCTTTACTGTCAACGAAGGATCCGCTTTGTGGGAACACACTTACCACTGCGCCAACAATGAGACCCATGGTCTGCTGGATATGGCCGGCGCCTTGAACCACAGCTGCAACCTGTGGTTCATTCAGGCTGCGCAGACCCTGCAGCCCACGGTGTTCTATGATTATATCCAGGCTTTTGGCTTTACCCAGATCACCGGCATTGACCTGCCCAACGAGACCCGTTGGACCAGCGTTTATAATGCTGAGCAGATGGCAGAGGTGGATACCAACCTGTACACGGCGGCTTTCGGCCAGAACGAAGCCATCACCCCCATGCAGATGGCTACGGCGGTGGCGGCGGTAGCCAACGGCGGCTACCTGGTTACCCCGTATGTGGTGGATTCTGTCACCGACAACGACGGCAACGTAGTACAGAAGACCGAAACCAACATCCGTCGGCAGGTCATCTCGGAGGAAGTAAGCGAGACCCTGCTGGCCATGATGGAAGCAAGTGTGGACCCGAATGGCGCAACCATTGATGGATACCATTCTAACAAAAACGCTTATGTGGCGGGCTACCGCATCGGCGGCAAATCCGGCACGACGGAGCGCACCGACCGCGATCTGCGCTATGACGGCGACTACTACAAGACCATGAGTTTCGCTGCTGTGTTGCCCGTCGATGATCCCGAGATCGAGGTCTTTGTCGTGCTGGACGACCCGCGCTGGATTCAGGACTATGCCAGCGAGGTCGTGGCGCCGGTTGTGGGCAACATCATCAGTGAGGTGGAGCCGTATCTCGGCATTGAGCAGGACCCCGACTATAACCCCACCGGCACGGTTACCGTGCAGACCTGCCTTGACTATACCTGGACCAATGCGCAGGTGACGCTGAACCAGCTGGGCCTGAAGCACAAGCTGATTGGCGAGAGCGGTACCATTGTGTATCAGTATCCCTACGGCGGCAGCAAGGTGCCGGCAGGCTCCACGATCTATCTTTACACCCAGAGTGACCAGGACGCTATGACCACGGTACCGGATGTGCTGGGCAAGAGCGGCAGCTTTGCGGAGCAGATGCTCCGAGCCGCCAATCTCAACGTGCAGTTTGAAGGGGACAGCGGTGGTAAAGTGGTGGCGCAAAGTGTGGAAGCCAACGCCAGCACCGCTTACGGAACCATCATCACGCTGACGATGGATTCTTCCGGTACTACTGACACGGCCACTGAAACAACCGAAGTTCCTTCTGATGAATCTGCTTCCGCTGCTGCATCTGGTTCACAGGATGCGGAACAGAGCGAGAGCCAGGCGGCGGAATGACGCTGCCGAATATGATTTTATTGAAAAGATAAGGAGGCATCTTTATGCAACCGATTCCCGCAAACGAACTGCTTGCAGGGCTGACACTGGCGGAGCCCGTTTCCATTCACGCTGTTGTGACCGACAGCCGCAAGGTTGAACCTGGCTGCGTGTTTGTCTGTTTCCCGGGGGAGCGGGTGGACGGCCACAACTTTGCAGCCGGTGCGTATCAGAACGGCGCTGCCTATATCATTGCCAATCATCCGGTGGAAGGCGTTCCGGCAGAGCGCACGGTAGTGGTGCCCGACAGTGCCCTGGCCATGGTGCGCATGGCGTCCAATTACCGTATGCTGTTCAGCCCGCGTATCATCGGCGTGACCGGCAGTGTGGGTAAGACCACCACCAAGGAATTCTGCTATGCGGTACTCTCGGCCTTTGGCAATACCCTCAAGACAGAAGGCAACCAGAATAATGATATTGGCGTGCCCAATACGCTGTTCCGCCTGGAAAATGCCACCGAGTACGCAGTGGTGGAAATGGGAATGGATCACGCCGGGGAGATCGAGCGGCTGACCCGCTGCGTGCGGCCCTCGGCAGGCATCATCACCATGATCGGCGTTTCGCACCTGGAAAATCTCGGCACCCGGGAGAATATACTGAAAGCAAAGATGGAAATTTGCGCAGGACTGCCCGATGGCGCACCGCTGGTGCTCAATGCCGATAATGACCTTCTGCCCACGGCCCAGGTGCCCGCGCGGCTGCGCGCTGTCTGGTTCGGTATGGAAAATGAGGCGGATGTCCGTGCTGAAAATGTTGAAACCGGGGCGCAGGGTACGACCTTTACGCTGGTGGACCGCGAGTACGGCCGTTTTTCGGTTTCCATCCCCACGGCAGGGCTGCACACGGTATATGACGCGCTGGCAGCCTATGCGGCGGCTACGCGGTTGGGACTGGACCCGGCAATCTGCGCTGCGGCATTGTCCCGTTACCAGACCACCGGTATGCGGCAGCATATCGTGGAAAAGGGCGGCGTGACCGTGATCGAAGACTGCTATAATGCCAGCCCTGACAGCATGAAAGCGGCAATCTCGGTGCTCAAGGCGCTGCCGAACCAGCGCAAGATTGCACTGCTGGGCGATATGCTGGAACTGGGCGATGCCAGCGAGGAAGGGCATCGCCACACCGGCGAGTGGGTTGCCGATGCCGGCATTGATGTGCTGGTCGCCTATGGACCGCGCAGCGCTGCCATGGCGCAGGCTGCACAGGCCCGGGGCGTAACAACTGTGCATTGCCAAAATGCCCAAGAGGTGCTACAATGTTTACAGCAATTTGTACAGCCCGGTGATGCACTGCTGGCCAAAGCCAGCCATGCCATGAAACTGGAAGATCTGTTGCAGGATTACTACGCTGGATTGCCACAAGCGTGACGGCCTTGGATGCAGTCGCGCCGAGAAAAGATGAGTTTTTTGGAGGAATGACTGCATGGAGCAAACTGTCTCCTATATGTTGGCCGCTGCGGCGGTAGGCGGCTTCGTTATCACGGCAGTGACCTGCCGGCTGCTGATTCCGGCTTTGCACCGGCTGCATTTTGGCCAGACCATCCGTGAGGAAGGCCCTACCTGGCACAACAAAAAAAGCGGAACCCCCACGATGGGCGGTTTGAGCTTTATCTTTGGAATTCTGCTGACCCTCGGGCTGGTCTGGGGGATGTTCCAGGGCAAAGCGCCTGATGTACTTGGCCCCCAGCAGCTTGCCGCGGGCATGATGGTGCTGTTCCTGGCGTTCGGTTCCGGTCTGATCGGTTTTCTGGATGACTTCATCAAGGTCATCAAACACCGCAACCTCGGTCTGACCGCCCTGCAGAAAATCGTATTGCAGGTGGCGGTAACCGTTGGCTTTATGGTGGGGCTGCATGCACTGGGCCTGCTCTCCACCGAAGTCATGCTGCCTGTAGCCGGTGCGGTGGACTTCGGGATCCTGTTTTATCCCATCGCGTTTTTTGGCATCATCTTCCTGGTGAATGCCGTAAACCTGACGGATGGTCTGGATGGTTTGTGCACCGGTGTGACCTTTGTGTCCATGCTGGGGTATCTTCTGGCAGGCAGTCTGTTGGGCTTTGTGCACGTATCTCTCATTGCGGCCGCCACGGCAGGCGCCTGCGCCGGTTTCCTGATCTGGAATTTCTACCCGGCAAAAGTGTTTATGGGGGATACCGGCAGTATGTTCTTTGGCGGTCTGGTTACGGCGCTGGCCTTTATCATGGATCGCCCTGAGTTGGTTCTTTTCTTTGGCCTTGTGTATATCTGGGATGCCATTACCGTGGTCATCCAGCGTGTCTATTTCAAGCTCACGCATGGCAAGCGCATTTTCCGGATGACGCCGATCCACCATGCGTTTGAAATGCGCGGCTGGCGCGAGGTCAAGATTGATGGCTTCTTTGCCCTGATTGCCGCCGTTGGTGTGGCGCTGGGCATCCTGTATATCTGTCTTGTCTAACCCCGCTGCAGCGTGCGGCGTTTCCCGGTATGCCCCGAAAGGAGGGCCATTCCCTTGCAAAATACATCCCTCAGCCTTTTGGCCCTGATTCTTGACCGCTCGGTAGGCAATATCATCCGGATGCTGCGCGTGATTCGTCTGCCCAAGGCGGAGCGTGGTCAGGTTTCCTGGGGCTTCGTTGGTACATTGGCCGTCACGCTGGCTTATGGTTTGATCATGCTGTTTTCTGCCAGCTACTCCAGCGGCTACGCCAAGTACGGTGACATTTATCATTTCATCAAGCCGCAGGCGATTGTTGCAGTGGTCGGATTTGCCGCCATGCTGTTTATGTCGCGTATCAATTACCGTGCGCTGCGGTACATGAACGAAACCTTCTATTTTGTAACCCTTGTGCTGCTGGTTGTGGCACTGTTCATGCCCAGTGATAGCAACGGTTGCTATCGTTGGGTGTATTTCCCGGGTGGTATGTCGCTGCAGCCGTCGGAAATGGCGAAATTCGCTATCATTCTGGGTACGGCGGATGCGCTGGACAAACGCAAAAATCAAATCAAAAATCCGATTTACGGGATCATTCTCCCGGCTTTGCCCTTGATACCGGTTCTGATCCTGCTGCGCCTGGAACCGCACAACTCCGCAATGCTGCTCATGTGTGCGATTTTTGCCACCATGTTGCTCTGCGCAGGCGGCGGTGGTGTATGGCTGTTTGCGGCCGGAGGCGTTGGTGCTGCGGGCGGTCTGGCTTTCTATAACTATCTGCAGTCCAGCGGCGGTTACGCTGCGGAACGTCTGGGCGGTGTGTGGGGTCTTACCCCCACCGATACAGCCAATATGCTGTGGCAGACCCGTCAAAGTGTATATGCTATCTGCTCCGGCGGGTTGTTTGGCGTGGGGATCGGCAACAGCGTCCAGAAGCACCAGTGGCTGCCTTACGCCGAAAACGACTTTATTTTTTCCGTTGTGTGCGAAGAACTGGGCTTTGTTGGCGCTCTGGCACTGATTTTGCTGTTTGCGGCTATCATCGTGCAGGGAATCTTTATTGCTTTGAACGCACCGGATTTCTTTGGCACAATGCTGGGTGTCGGCATTACCGCACAGGTGGCATGGCAGGTGTTCTGCCACATCGGCGTGGCGACGGCGCTGCTGCCCAATACCGGTATCAGTCTGCCGTTCTTCTCTTCCGGCGGCACCAGTTTGCTGCTTCTGCTGGGAGAGATGGGTGTCTTGCTCAGTATCTCCAGAGCCGGAAACGCCAGAATGGCAGCCCGGCAAAAGGAACATCAGGCGGAGATCGACCGTAAACTGGGGCGTGTTCCGCGTCGCCCTGTATATCGCCGCCAGGGCACCTGATGGCGATTACATAGGCAAAGAAAAGGGGAGAGCGTATGCGTGTTTTGATTGCTGCCGGCGGAACAGCCGGTCATATCAACCCGGCCCTGGCCATAGCGGGGGCCTTGAAAGCGGCAGACCCTGCGGCGGAAATCCACTTTGCGGGTCGTCGCGAAGGTATGGAGTATGGCCTTGTGACCAAAGCAGGGTATCCGTTCCATCATATTGAAATCAACGGATTTCAGCGTCATCTGAACGCCGAGAACATCGTGCGCAATGTTGTAGCTATATGGCATCTGGCGTTATCCGGACCGCGCACACAGAAAATTCTGAATGAGGTACAGCCGGACCTTGTCATTGGCTGCGGCGGATATGTCAGCGGTCCCATCGTGCGTGCGGCGGCCAAGCGCGGGATCAAAACGGCCATTCATGAGCAGAACGCATTCCCCGGTGTGACCAACAAACTGCTCGCCAAAGACGTGGATCTGGTGCTTGCGGCCAGCGCCGACGCGGTGGAAAAACTGGGGGCACCGGATAAGACTTTTGTGGTAGGCAATCCGGTCCGTCCGGAAGTTCTTACTGCGGACCGTGCAGCAGCGCGCCAGAAACTGGAAGCAGGGGATCGCACCGTTATTCTGAGTTTTGGTGGCAGCCTGGGCGCGGACCGCATCAATGAAGTGGTAGCGGATCTCTGTGTATGGGAAAAACAGCAGGGCGCCAACGTGTTGCACCTGCACGCTACCGGTAAACGGGGTGTGATTCTGTTTAACCGCCTGGAGCGGGAAAAAGGATTTGAACCGGGTCCCAATCTGGTCGTTACCCCGTATATCAACAATATGCCGCAGCTACTGGCGGCGGCAGACCTTGTTATTGCGCGTTCCGGTGCGCTGACGCTGGCGGAGTTGGAGGCTGTGGGCCGCGCTTCGGTATTGATTCCCAGTCCTAACGTAGCAGAAAACCACCAGTATTATAATGCCCTTGAGCTGGAGAAGGCCGGGGCTGCTGTGGTGATTGAGGAAAAGAATCTGACCGGTGAAAAGCTCATTGAAACGGTACAGAAATTGCTCGGCACGCCGGGTAAACTGGCAGAGATGGGCACCAATGCCAAGAAACTGGGAAACCCCCGCAGCCTTGAACTCATCACAGAAAAGCTGATGAACCTTGTAAAGTGAAGAAACTTTACTTCTAGCGATCTTCCAGGAAAGGAGCCACCCGTATGGACCGCGACCAGCGCAGCCGCCAGCAAAAGTCCCGGGGCGGCTCCTTTTCACGTCCCGCGCCAAAACGCAGCCTGAGCAGCCGCATGGGGCTGCAAAAGCAGCCGCCCCAGGCGAGAGGCAACGCAGCCAGGCGTCCGGGAACGGCTCCCAATCCGCAAGGGCGCCCGTCACCCGGTGTTGCACCGCGACGGGCACAGCCGCAGTTGAATCCTCAAAAGGCGGGCTATACGCCGGGCGCTCCACGCCGTCAGCGGCGTGTGACCCAGGCGGAGCTGCTTCGCCGCCGTAATCGTCGCCGGGCCCTAGGCGTATTGGGCGTGTTGGCGGTATTGGCATTAGGGGCGATCATTTCGGTCAATTTGTTGTTTAAGGTTACGGCTTTCCGAGTAGAAACCTTTGATCGGACAACTCCGGCCGATACAGGAATCTATACAGAAGACGAAATTGTTGCGGCACTGTCCATTGAGCAGGGAACCAATCTGTTTGGCTTTTCCACAACGGAAAAAACGCAGCAGCTGCAGTCCCAGTTCCCGTACCTTGATAATGTACAGGTGGATGTACAACTGCCCGGTACGGTGGTCATCAAGGTTCAGCCGGCTACCGAGCACTTTGCCTGTATGTATTCCGGTGGATGGGTGGTGCTCAGCGATACGCTGAAAATTTTGCGCAGCGATATTTCCCAGCCGACGGGACTTACGGTGCTCACCTGTAAATTGCCGGCAGATTTTGCCCCTACCCCCGGGCAGTTTGTGGTTCCGGTCAGTTACAACTCTCTGTTGGAAGGGGAAACCGCCACTGCAGAGGCTGCGCAGGCAACCGCTACGGAAGTTCTGATGCAAATTCTGGATGAGCTGGAAACCGAAGGCATGGGCGATGGCGTAACGGTGATCGACATTTCGGACCTGAGCAATCTTAAGTTTACCTATCAGGATCGCATTGAGGTCTTGCTGGGGAACAGCAATCGCCTGGACTACAAAATCCGCCTGGCTTCTGTGGCGATTCTGGACCCGGACAAAGGACTTTCTGCCAGTGACAAGGGCACACTGGATGTCAGTTACCAACAGACGGATGGAGAGATCAAGGGCTACTTTGCGCCGGATGAACCGGACCCGACGCCCACCCCGGAACCGGCTGACAGCGACGGCGAAGATACAGAGCAGAACGATGATTCTGCTTCCTCAGGCACCGAAGAATAAAACAAAAATCCCGTGGAACGGATTCGTTCCACGGGATTTCTCTTTATCTGTCAGAAGATCAGACGTTCAGTTCTACTTTCTGACCAATATCCTCGGCATTGGCTGCCAGCACGGGGGCAATAACCTCTTTGAGGTATTCCTCCACCTGTTCGGGCGCACGGCCGGTGAAGGCTTCAGGGCTCAGTTCTGCCTCGATCTCCTCGCGGCTCAGGCCAAAAGCGGGGTCGGCTTCCACACGGGCAATCATATCGTTGGGCTTGCCTTCCTGCTTGACCACAGCGGCGGCAGCTACGGCGTGCTCGCGCAGACGCTCGTGCAGTTCCTGACGATCGCCGCCTTTCTTGACGGCTTTCATCATGATGTTCTCGCTGGCCATGAACGGCAGTTCAGCCATCACGCGGGCGCGGATGACCTTAGGATAAACCACCAGGCCGTCAGAAACATTCAGCAGAATGTTCAGGATGGCATCGGCGGCCAGGAAGCCTTCCGCCATGGCAATACGCTTGTTGGCAGAGTCGTCCAGGGTACGCTCAAACCACTGGGTGCCGGCGGTCATGGCGGGGTTGAGCACATCCACCATCAAGTAGCGGCTCAGGGCGCAGATACGCTCGCAGCGCATGGGGTTGCGCTTGTAAGGCATGGCGGAAGAACCGATCTGATTTTTCTCAAAGGGTTCTTCCATCTCTTTGAAATTGGCCAGCAACCGGATATCAGTGGCCATCTTCATGGCGCTCTGGCCCAAGCCTGCCACGGCAGACAGCACATTGTAGTCCACTTTGCGGCTGTAGGTCTGGCCGCAAACCGGTACGACCTTGGCAAAGCCCATCTGTGCACAGACATCGGCTTCCACAGCCTTCACCTTGGCGGAATCCCCGTTGAACAGCTCCATGAAGCTGGCCTGGGTACCGGTGGTGCCTTTGACGCCGCGCAGCGCCAGCTGGCTGATCTGATGGTCGATCTCCTCCAGATCCATATACAGCTCGTTCATCCACAGGGTGGCGCGCTTGCCCACGGTGGTCAGCTGGGCGGGCTGGCAATGGGTGTAGGCCAGGCAGGGCATAGCCTTGTATTCGTCAGCGAACTTGGCCAGGTTTGCCAGCACGCCGATGATCTTTTTGCGGACCAGCTGCAGGGCTTCCCGCATGATAATCACATCGGTGTTGTCACCCACATAGCAGCTGGTGGCACCCAGATGGATGATGCCTTTTGCCTTGGGGCACTGCAGGCCGTAGGCGTAGACGTGGCTCATCACGTCATGGCGGACCAACTTTTCCCGGGCGATGGCATCTTCATAGTTGACGTCATCTTTGTGGGCTTCCAACTCGGCGATCTGTTCATCGGTGATGGGCAGGCCCTGTTTCTGCTCGGCCTTGGCCAGCGCGATCCACAGTTTGCGCCAGGTGCGGAATTTGTTGTCGTCGGAGAAAATATACTGCATCTCATCCGAAGCATAGCGGGTGCTGAACGGAGAGATATATCGGTCATGTTGTGCCATTGCGAAATCCCTTTCTTACAGCTTGAAGTAGTTGACGCCGCCCTCGAAAATCGGCTGGTACTTGTCACCGGTCACATTCTTGTACAGCTCGTTGGCGGTACGTTCGCTGTGACCCATCTTGCCCAGCACACGGCCATCAGGGCTGGTGATACCCTCAATAGCCAGCACAGACCCATTGGGGTTGTAGCGCAGGTCCATGGTGGGATGGCAGGTAAGATCCACATACTGGGTGGCAATCTGGCCGTTGGCGATGAGTTTCTGCAGCAGGTCGTCGTTGCAGACAAAGCGCCCTTCTCCGTGGCTGATGGCAATAAGGTGTTCGTCGTTGACGTCACATTCGCTCAGCCAGGGGCTCTTGTTGCTGGCAATGCGGGTACGGACCAGCATGCTCTGGTGACGATGAATGGTATTGAAGGTCAGGGTCGGATCGTCCTCGGTGATAGGACGGATTTCGCCGTAGGGGACAAGACCCAGCTTGATCAGAGCCTGGAAACCGTTGCAGATGCCCAGGGCCAGACCATCACGCTGATTCAACAGCCGATTGACGGCATCAGCCACAGCCGGAGCGCGGAAGAAGGCGGCAATAAACTTGGCAGAACCATCGGGTTCGTCACCACCGGAGAAGCCGCCCGGCAGCATCAGAATCTGGGCTTTGTCCAGTTCCTTCACAAGGGCTTCGCAGCTTTCGGCAACATCCGAGGGGGTCAGGTTTTTCAGGACCAGAATGTGCGGATCGCCACCGGCGCGGCGGAAGGCGCGGGCGGTATCGTATTCACAGTTGGTGCCGGGGAACACGGGAATTACAACACGGGGCGTGGCCAGACGCACAGCGGGAGCTACACGATCGGTCATGGCGCACTCGTAGTTCAGTTCTGGTACGGCATCACCCTTTTTGCGGTAGGGGAACACAGGCTCCAGCTTGGATTCCCACAGTTCCTGCAGACGGGCCAGGTCGATCTTGTTGCCTTCGGCCTCCAGCGTGTAGTCCACGGTGGTAAAGCCCAGGAACTCACCGGCAGCGGGATCCAGCAGTTCCAGGATGACGGAACCGTAAGCCGGTTTGAAGAGGTCATTCAGATTCAGGTCATTGCTCAGCTGCAGGCCCACATGGTTGCCGACACACATCTTGAACAGCGTCTCAGCCACACCGCCGTAACCGGGGGTGGCAGCGGCCAGCACCTTGCCCTCATCGATCATCTGCTCCACCGTTTTGTAGATGGAAAGCAGGCTGGCGATTTCAGGCAGGCCGTCTTTGTACTGCGGGCGCAGCAGGACCACAGAGCTGTTGGCTTTCTTGAACTCTGCACTCTGCACATCCTTGACGTTTCCAATGGCAGTGGCGAAGCTCACCAGCGTGGGAGGTACGTCCAGTCCCTCAAAGCTGCCGGACATGGAATCCTTGCCGCCGATGGACGCGATGCCAAGGCCCATCTGGGCATCCAGGGCACCCAGCAGAGCAGCCAGCGGTTTGCCCCAGCGGGTGGGATCATCGTTCATGTGCTCGAAGTACTCCTGGAACGTCAGGTACATATCCTCGTGGTGGAAACCGGCGCAGACCAGTTTGGTCACGCTTTCCACCACGGCCAGGTACGCACCGCGGTAGGGGTCAGCTTCGGTGAGATAGGGGTTGAAGCCCCAGGCCATACCCGAGCAGGTGGTGGTTTCACCGTCAACGGGCAGTTTGGCGGCCATCGCCATGGTGGGGGTCAGCTGGTATTTGCCGCCGTAGGGCATCAGTACCGTGGCCGCACCGATGGTGGAGTCAAAGCGTTCTCCCAGACCCTTCTGGCTGCAGACGTTCAGGTCGGAAACCAGGTTCTCCATCTTCTCCTCGAAGGTGGAACCGGCCCACTGGGGCTGCCACACATGACCGGGCAGAATGTGGACATTGGCATGACGTTCGGCGCCGTTGGAGTTCAGGAATTCACGGGACAGGTCAACAATGGCCTTGCCGTTCCAGATCTCGCGCATACGCTTTTCTTCGGTGACCGTAGCCACAATGGTGGCTTCCAGGTTTTCCTCATGTGCGTAGCCGATAAAGGTTTCTGCATCTTCGGCAGCCACAGCCACAGCCATGCGCTCCTGGCTTTCACTGATAGCCAGTTCGGTGCCGTCCAGACCCTCGTACTTCTTGGTAACCTTGTTCAGGTCGATGCGCAGACCGTCAGCCAGTTCGCCGATGGCAACGGAAACACCGCCGGCGCCGAAGTCGTTGCAGCGTTTGATCAGGCGGCAGGCATCCTCACGGCGGAACAGCCGCTGCAGTTTGCGCTCGATGGGGGCGTTGCCTTTCTGAACTTCAGCGCCGCAGGTTTCCAGGCTGGTGAGTTTGTGGGCTTTGGAAGAACCGGTGGCACCGCCGATGCCGTCGCGGCCGGTACGGCCGCCCAACAGGATGACCACGTCACCGGGGGCGGGCTCTTCGCGGCGGACATGGCTGGCCGGGGTAGCACCGACGACGGCGCCGATCTCCATGCGCTTGGCCACATAGCCGGGGTGATAGAGTTCGGAAACCTGGCCGGTAGCCAGACCGATCTGGTTGCCGTAGCTGGAATAACCGGCAGCGGCGGTGGTAACGAGCTTGCGCTGGGGCAGCTTGCCGGACATCGTTTCGGAAACCGGCTTCAGCGGATCACCGGCACCGGTAACACGCATGGCCTGGTAGACATAGCTGCGGCCGGACAGGGGATCGCGGATGGCACCGCCGATACAGGTGGCAGCACCGCCGAAGGGTTCGATCTCGGTGGGATGGTTGTGGGTTTCGTTTTTGAAGAGGAACAGCCAATCCTGCTGTTCGCCGTCCACATCACACTTGATTTTGACGGTGCAGGCGTTGATTTCTTCGCTCTCGTCCAGGTTTTTCAGGATGCCGCGCTGCTTCAGCGCCTTGGCGCCGATGGTGGCGCAGTCCATCAGAGTGCGGTTCTTTTTATCCCGGCCGGTTTCCTCACGGAGTGCCATGTACCGGTCAAAGGCCGCCTGAACCAGCTCGTCGTCGATCTTCACGTCGTCCAGAATCGTACCGAAGGTGGTGTGACGGCAGTGGTCAGACCAGTAGGTGTCGATCAGGCGAATTTCGGTGATGGTGGGATCACGATGCTCGCTCTTGAAGTAATCCTGGCAGAAGACGATGTCGGCATGGTCCATAGCCAGACCCTTTTCGGTGCGGAACGTTTCCAAAGCGGCATCATCCAGCGCGGTGAAGCCTTCCAGCGTTTCCACTTCAGTGGGAATGGCAAACTCCATCTTAAGAGTTTCGCGGGTGTCAAGGCTGGCTTCCCGGGCTTCCACAGGGTTAATGACATATTTCTTGATAGCGGCCAGATCTTCTTCCGTCAGGTCGCCGTCCAGCAGGTAGACGCGGGCGCTGCGTACATCGGGACGCTCACCCTGGCTCAGCAGCTGGATGCACTGGCTGGCAGAGTCGGCGCGCTGATCAAACTGACCGGGCAGGTACTCCACCGCGAACACGGTGGAAGCGGCGGGCAGTTCGGTGTAAGTTACATCCAC
>ERZ1090867.509-NODE-511-length-16124-cov-14.581803_pt1 | contig 16124 bp, 19 predicted proteins | sample MGYA00478476_ERZ1090867 | MGnify/ENA primary metagenome ERZ1090867 (study PRJEB33644, sample SAMEA5815742) | chicken gut metagenome | biome: Chicken; feature: Gastrointestinal Tract; material: Caecum | place: Ireland | collected 2019-01-01 | study: A study of the... | reverse complement strand
CCCGCGCCGTGGAGGACCCCGACCTGTCCGCCGAGCTGGCGGGCATTGCCGGTGACGCGGAAGCCATCAACGACCGGTTCTACCGTGACCTGGCCTTTGGTACCGGCGGCCTGCGGGGCGTCATCGGCGCCGGCACCAACCGCATGAACCTTTACACCATCCGCCGGGCCACCCAGGGCCTGGCCGATTACCTCAACCATTCCGGCCTGCCCAAAAAGGTGGCCCTGGCCCACGACAGCCGCCACAAGGGCGACCTGTTCTGCCGGGAAGCTGCCCGTGTGCTGGCAGCCAACGGCATCACGGCCTATGTCTATCCCCGGCTGGAACCCACGCCGGCCCTCTCCTGGGCGGTGCGGTACCTGGGCTGCGGCGCGGGCATCTGCGTGACGGCCAGCCACAACCCCGCCAAGTACAACGGCTACAAGGTCTACGGCGCCGACGGCTGCCAGATCACCCTGGAGGTGGCCGACCAGGTGCTCACCGCCATCGGCAAGCACGACTACTTCGACAGCCCCAAGCTGGCCGACTACGACGCAGCGGTGGCCGACGGGCGCATCGTGACCATTGACGACCAGTGCCTTTCGGATTTTGTGGACGCCGTGCTGGCCCTGCGCCCCGGCAACGATGTATCCCGGCTGAAGCTGGTGTACACCCCGCTGAACGGCACCGGCCTGGAGCCGGTGAAGCTGCTGCTGGACCGCATGGGGGTAACCAACGTCACCGTGGTGCCCGAGCAGGAGAAACCCGACGGGGACTTCCCCACCTGCCCCTACCCCAACCCCGAGATCCGGGAAGCCATGGAAACCGGCCTGAAACTCTGCGATACCGTCCACCCCGACCTGATGATCGGCACCGACCCCGACTGCGACCGGATGGGCGCTGCCGTGCCCGACGGCCAGGGCGGCTACCGGCTGATCACCGGCAACGAGATGGGCGTGCTGCTCTTTGACTACATCTGCCGCACCCGGCAGGGCAACGGCACCATGCCCAAGGACCCCGTGGCGGTGACCACCATCGTTTCCACCGATATGGCCACCCCCATTGCCGCCAAATACGGCGTGGAGCTGCGCCGCACGCTGACGGGCTTCAAGTTCATCGGCGAGCAGATCGGTCTGCTGGAGGCCGAGGGCCACGCGGAGCGGTATATCTTCGGCTTTGAGGAGAGCTACGGTTACCTGTCCGGCGGCCACGTGCGGGACAAGGACGGTGTGAACGCCGTGATGCTGGCCTGCGAAACGGCGGCTTACTACGCCGCCCGGGGCATGAGCCTGCTGGATGCCGTGAACGCCCTGTACGCCGAGTACGGCTGGTACCGCAACGCCCTGCACAGCTTCACCTTTGAAGGGGAAAGCGGTATGCACACCATGCAGGGCATCATGGCACGGCTGCGTGCCAACGCCCCCGCCGAGATCGCGGGCTATGCCGTGGCCGGTGTGACCGACTACGCCGCCGAGGGCACCGGACTGCCCCGGGCCGATGTGCTGGAATACCGCCTGGCCAACGGCGCCAAGCTGATGGTGCGGCCCTCCGGCACCGAGCCCAAGATCAAGGTGTATCTCTCCGCCGTGGCGGACAGCGCCGCCGCAGCCGATGCCATCAACGGTCAGCTGGCGGAGGCTGCCGCCGCCTGGATGCGCTGAGTTCATCCGTACACAACCACAAAAACCGCCGGAACGGCCCTGGGGGCTGTTCCGGCGGTTTTGTTTTGCCGTTACTTCTTTTTGCGCACGTGCGCCCGGCGCTGGCGCGAAGGCTGCTGCCCCTCCTTGGGGCAATAGGCGTTGTAGTTCAGCAGATATTTTTCCCGGGTGGGTGTGCCGTAGAACGCCTGCTTGATGCGTTCCAGCAGGGCGGCATTCTGGCCCGGGGCGCCGCAGACCAGCACCGCATACTGGGTATCGCTGTAGCGGGCCGCCACGTCGCAGCTGCGCAGGCAGGTGCGCAGCAGGTCCTGCAGCACCCCCATCATCCGCTCGGTTTCGGCATTGTCCCGGGGCTGCACCGGCACAATGGTGACCAGCAGCAGGAACACCGGCACATGGTACTGCGCCTGGATGCCCCGCTGCATCCGGTAGATCTGGCCCAGGGTATCAAAGGAGCAGATCATCGCCCCCTCGGTGTTATCCCGGGGCAGCGCGGCCATCAGGCGGGCCATGTCGTTTTCCATATTGCGGTCCACCTGGCGGGCCTGGCGCCACATGGCCCCCACCCGCCCCGGTTCCACCGCGTGGTGCAGGCAGCCCGAAGCCAACCCCCGCTGCAGGACCCGCTGGGCTTCCTCCTGCCGGCCCAGGGATTCCAGCGCCAGGATCAGCTCCAGATACAGCCGCTCGGCCCGGGGATTTTTCTCCAGCGCGTCCTCGCACAGGGAAACCAGCCGCTCGTTGTCACCGGTTTTTTTGTAGTGCTCCAGCACGTGGATCATCGCCGCGCGGTAAAGCACGTGGAGCCGCACAGCGCTGCTCTCCACCCAGGGTTCATCCGCCGACAGCGGCAGCAGCCGCCCCCGGTAGGTGGCCACGATCTGTTCCTCCAGCGCCAGGCGCTGTTCCGGGTCCTTCTCCTGCCCGGCCTGCATCACCAGGTCCTGCATCCGGAACACGTCCACTTCACATTCCAGGTCGGGATTCCACTGGTAGCAGCCCCGGCTGGTCAGGATACACCCTTCCAGCTCGGTAAGCCCTTCCTGGGCGATCATGCTGCGGAACCGGTGCAGAATGGCCCGCAGCGCCATATCCGGATTGCCGCTGCGCTCGCCGCCCCACAGGGCGTTGGTCAGCGTCTGGTGGGGGACCTTCTCCCCCCGCTGCAGCACCAGGTACTGCACCAGCGCCGTGGCCTTGCGGGACTGTGCCAGCTGGGCCAGCACCGGCTTGCCGCCCACGCGGATCTCAAAATTTCCCAGCATCCGGATCTCTATGTTCGCCATCTGTACCGTTTGCGCCTTTCCTGAGCGGCAGAAGCACCTCTTATACGCTCATATTTTCTTTGTATCTTTGCCGTATGGCTAAAGTATAACAAGCGAAGCCCCGCTTGTCCAGCAAAGGAGGGGCCCGCCGCCATATTTATACAAATCTCAGCCCCTTGTGCAGAGTTATTTCTCCGCCGATGCCTGCCCCGCCGCCAGCAGTTCGGTCAGCCAGGCCGGTACCGGGGCGCCCATGGCGGTGGCGTTTTCGGCAATGGAGCCCAGTTCGGTAAAAATGTACCACACCAGCGTCACCGGCAGCACCAGCACCGTGTATTCCAGTCCCAGCACCGGCAGGTGTTCCACCGCGACCCCCAGCACGCAGTCGGCCAGGGCCGCCACCGCCACCACCAGGATCATGCCGCTCTTGTGCCAGATGCCTGCCCGGGCCGCAGCACTGGACCAGTTGCCTTTGGCGGCAGCAGCGGCACTGCCGCTGACCCAGTCCAGCACCATGCAGACCACCCACGCGGCCACCAGCCAGCCCAGCCAGCCGAACGCCGCACCGAAGGCCCCGGCCGCCGCGGCGACCGCCGCCTTGATCCAGAGAAAAATGTTGTCGTTTTCCAGAAGAATCACCTCCCTCAGACGTATTCACTGCGATACAGGCCCGCTTCGGTCAGGCCCAGGGCCGCGCAGCAGCGCATGAGCTGCCACGCATCGCCGGAGGACACCGGCCCGATGGTCAGCGTCTGGGTGTTCTGCCCGGCGTCGGCCCAGGCGCTGCGGTACAACCCCGCTTCGGTCAGGCCCAGGGCTGCGCAGCGCTGCTGCAGCGTCCAGGCATCGCCGCTGCTCACGGGGCCGATGGTGAGCCGCTGGCTCCGGTTTTCCGGAACGGGGGCCGGGTCCGGGGCGGCAAAACCGTTGCGCCCCGCCGCCCGGATGAGGGCGGGATAATCCTTGTACACCCGGTTGCAGTCCAGCGAGGCACCGAATCCCGGGATGCCCAGGGCGTTCCGGCTGCTGTACTGCCAGATCCCGTAGGGCAGCGGGCAGGTGCAGGTGCTGCCGTACTGGGCGGCCCAGACATCGTAGCAGGCCAGTTCCCGCCAGTTGAGCCGGTTGCGGATAAAATCGGTGCTGGCATACAGCATCCCGTAGCAGCCGGCGGCCTCGATCTCGCCCAGGAAGGCCTGCACCAGGGCGGTGCGGCCGGCGTTGTCCAGCGCCAGGATGCCCGGCTCGTACTCGATGTCATAGGCAACGGGCAGTTCGGGGGTCAGCCCCGCCAGCACCTGCAGGCAGCGGCGGGCCTCCTGCCGGGCGGCGGCGGGGGTGGTGGCATAGCTGTACCAGTAGGCCCCCCAGTGGATGCCCTGCCCTTCGCAGGCAGCGGTGTTGCGCCGGAACTGGGGATCGATACCGCTGCTGCCGTACCCGGCCCGCAGCATGGCATGGCAGATCCCCGCCTTTTTCACCGCGGCCCAGTCCACCGTACCCTGCCATTTGCTTACATCAATGGCATAAAACATTGCATTTCCTCCGTTTTTGTAGCCTTTTAAAAAGGCGCCGTGGCACAACGGTAGTAATTCAGGTTTTCCCGCCCCTGGGTGTTGATTCCAATCACCAGTTTTTGTCCCGTATGACTGTACACCGACAATTCCTGGTCTTTCGAATTGGGGCCGATGATCTGCCCGTCCGAAAGTTTTACAAAGTTGATACAGGCATAGCTGTTACTCCCCAGCAGGAGTTCCACGCAGTCTTTGTCCTCCGGAAGCTCTACCGTGAGGTACCGGTAGGTAAGGATCGGCGCATAGGGGGTAACGCCGTAGTCAGCGGACGGATCTTCCGGCAGGTCCGTCAAAATAAAGGACATCCAGGCGCCTTCCGGTACGATTTGCCGTACCAGTGCGCCGTAATCGTCCAGTTTGGCGGTTTCGGGCACGGTAACGCCTTTTTCTTCCAGAACCGCTTTCAGGTCGGCCTTTGCCGATTCCAACCGTGAAATTTCGCTTTGTACGCTCATCGCCCGCCTCCCTCAGATGGCCGCCAGGGCTTCTTCGATCTCACCGCCCAGCGCCACGGTGCCGCCGGAGGTATAACCCGCCGGGATCACCTTGCTGGTAGCGCTCAGGCCGTCCAGGGTCGCATCCATAGCACCGTTGTCCGGCATGGTGCCGGTGATTTTTTCGCCCGCCACATAGGCCGTACGGCCGGCCAGCAGGTTGTCCGCCGCGGCGTCCGCGTCGGCGGTGGTGATGTACTCCGCCGGGATGGGCTGCACCGTGACGGTGGTAAGCACCTTGCCGGCGGAAGGCTGGACGGTCTGTACCTCTTTGGTGGGGGTGGCGGACTTGGTTTCCGGGGTGATGGACACCGTGCCGCTGCCGCTGTGGAATCCCTGGGGGATGGCATAGGACGGCGTGGATGCGTCCAGGGTCTTGGTAACGGCACCGTTGTTCGCCATGGTACCGGTCCTGACGGCACCGGCGCTATCCACAAAGACTTTGGTGGCCAGCACATCGGCTTCGGCGGCCGTGACCGCCGTCACGTCCTGGTAGGCTTCGGGAATGGCCTGCACCGTCAGGTCGGACAGGCCGTAGTAGCCTTCGTCGGGGGTGATTTGCTGGGGCTTTTTGGTGGGGGTAACGCTCTTGCTTTGCAGGGTGTAGCTGCCGCCGCCCGCAATGCCGGATACCGTGCCGGTACCGTCGTGGTAGCCCTTGGGGATGGTGTAGGTTTCGCCCTCCTTGACCTGGGCCGACACCGACCCCTGGTTGAGGATGCCGTCGAAATCAGCAGCCAGTTCGTCCAGCCTTTCGGTCCCGGCCGAGATTTTCAGTTCCACCGCCTTGGTGCGCAGCGTATTGCGGGCGGACTGGATGCGGGTGATCTCTGTCTGAATACTCATGGAAAAACCTCCTTAAATGGTGGCGAGCAGCGCGTCGATGTTGCCCACCGTGGTGAACACGGCCGCCGAGGTCACGGGGCGGGTGTTGTCCTGTTCCACTGCATCGGCCGTATCCACCGAGAGGATGTTGCTCTCGGGGTCCAGCCGGAGCCCGGCACCGATGGTATAGCCGCCCCCGCCTCCGCCGCCTGCGGGATAGGTCCAGGTGTTGCCGTCCTCGGTTTTGGTCAGCACCTGCCCGGGTTGGCCGGCGGGGGGCACGGCTTCGTTCACCACCGCCTGCAGTTGGGTCACATACTGTTCCCACTCCGTGGGTGTGGGGGCGGGGGCATCGCTTTCCGCCGGGACATGGTCACTGACCTGATACCCCAGGTCCGCCGTAATGCGCCGCACCCCCTCGGCCACACCGGTAAACACGATGCGCCCGGGGGCTGCCGCCGTCAGGGCGCAGGCGGTGGCTTCGGGCGGGACGTTCAGTACGCCGTCCCCGGGCACCACCATGCGGGTGGCGCTGTCCGGCGTCACAAAGGTGGCTGTGATAACAAGCCCCTGCCAGTCCTCCCCGGGCAGGATCTGCAGCTGTTCCGTACCGTAACTGTCACGGGTCCCCAGCCGCAGCAAGGGTTCCCGCGCCACGGCTGTATAGCCGTTGAGCTGAATCGTCTGCATGGTACCTCCTTACTCCGCAGGGTCTGCCGGGGGCGTTTCTTCCGCCGGGTCGGGTTGTTTTTCCCGCAGGGCCGCCGTAACGCGCAGCAGCACGTTTTCCAGCACCAGCGCCTTGACGGCCAGCGGCAGGCGGGCGTCGTTCACGGCCCCCACCACGTTTTCCATAAGGTCTTTTACAAGCTGATTGTCGTCCATATCCTTCTCCTTTACTGACTGGTGGACAGCACATAGGCGCCCAGGTTGGGGTCCCATTTCCAGTACACCTTTTGGATGGCGCCGCCGTTCACCCCCAGGTTGGTGATGGCCAGGCTCCCGATGCTGCCGTAATAGGCCTGCACCCCGTGCTGCCCCCGGACATCCAGCCCGCCAGCCAGCCAGCTGACGCTGCTTTCCCCCGAGGTCAGGTAGGCCTGCTCGGTGCCGAAGGCGTTGTACAGGTGGATGGAGCCATCGGTGGTGCTGCCCATGAGCCGCACCTGGGCGTTGACGGCCCCGGTGGCCGACCGGCCGTAGACATCCAGCCAGCCGCAGGGGTTGGCCCCGGCGGTGCGGGTGATGATGGTGGTGGGATAGCTTTCGCCCGAGGAATCCCGGGCATAGAAGGAGGCGATGCCGTTTGCCAGGTTCACCGAATTGCCGTTGCTGTTTTTGGAATAGAAGGAACCGGTGATCTGCACGTTGCCGCTCTTGTCCAGGTGGAAGTTGTCGCTTTCCACCACCAGGGTGTTGGAGGCAAAGGTGATGACGCCGCTCTCGATGGTCACGCTGGTATCATCAGCGGCAAATTTGCTGCGGATCTCGCCGTCCTTCACCACCGAGAAGGACAGTTCCTCCATGGTTTGTCTGAGTTCGCTGTAATCCCCCGAGAGGTCCCCCGCCTTGACCCGCAGCCCGTCGATGTCGGCCTGGATCTCCAGCAGTTTGCCCTGCAGGTTCAGGCGGCTGCTGTTCACGGCAGCCACACTGTCCCGCCGGGGGTTGCCGGTGGATTCCAGCCGGGTTTCCCCCGCCGTATACACGGCGCTCATCACGCAGGTTTCCAGCCGCTGCCCGCCGGGGGTCACCACATACAGGTGTTCCCCCGCCGTGACCGGGCAGGCGGCAAAGGCGCTGACGGTGCAGGGGGTGTAGGCGGGCCAGGCGGCCGCCGCCTCATACAGTGCCTGGGCCACCGGGCGCAGGGTTTCGTCGCTCCGGGCCGTCAGCAGCAGGTTGCCCTGGAGCACCAGGGCGTTGGTGCCGGTTTCCTCCGCCGGGAAAATCACCCCCACGTCGCTGTCACTCTGGCGGATCTGCACCTTGTCGATGGGCGCGGCGGTGTAGTCCTCGTAGGCCAGGCCGTCCTCCCGGTAGGGCACGGCGGTGCCCAGGTCGGGGGCCGCTTCGGCCCCCGGCACCAGGCTGTGGACGCCCCGGGCGTCGGTATACCAGCCAAAGGTCAGGGCGCCGTCGGCATTGCAGTGCACAAAGCACCCCGCCGCCTGGGCGGCCCACTGCAAAAGCTGCCGCCCGGTGAGGCCGTCGGCATAAAAAGCCTGCACCGCGTAGCTTCCGTTGCGGGGCAGCGTGCCCGCCAGCGGCACGCCGCAGGCTTCGGCCACCTGCTGCACAAAGGCGTCCAGCGTCATGGGGAAATCCCCCTGCCGTTCCCGCAGCCAGGGGGAAAGGTCCTGTTCGGTGTTCACCATCCGGTCGTAGGCCGTCAGGCGGTAGAGGTTGCGCTTGCCGCGCACGGGGCTTTCGGCGATAAAAATGCCCAGCCGGGTGCGGGTGCTGCCCTCCACCCGGTACAGGGTCAGTTCCTGCCCCGCCGTGATGCCGGGGCTTTGGCCCGGTTCCACCCAGAGTTCCGCTTCCAGGGAATCGGCGCAGGCGGAGCCGGGGGTCAGGTCGGTACCGGCGTTGACGGTATGGGTCCACTGCAGGCTGCGCAGGGCGTTCTGCCCCGGCGTGCCCGCCGAAAGTTCGGTGCCGTCGGGCAGGACAAGGAGATATTGCATCATGGTCTTTTCCTCCTCAGCACTCGATGATGTTGAATTTCAGGTTGCGCCAGGTGCCGTCCCGGGCGCTGCGCCAGGCGATGCTGTAGTTGCTGCAATAGCAGGTGGTGGTCACCGTTTCCCGGGAGGACCCGGCCTTGGGATGGGTGAAGGCGAAGGTCGCCTTACCCGCGAACAGCCCCACCAGGTAGGCGTACTCGGCATCGGTGAGGGCGGCGTAGGCAAAGGGCCAGGTGGCGACCTTTTCCCGTACCACCTCCCGGTGCATGACGCCGCTGGCATCCCGGCCGGAATCGCTGGAATCCAGGTCGGCGTAGCTGGGGGTCACATCGGCGTCCGGCGCGTAGAGGGGCTTGCCGTCGATCTGAAACAACGGGGTCAGGGTCATACCGTCACACCTCCCCGCTGCAGATTGCTGCGCCGGGTCCAGCGCTGGGCGGCGCGGCCCACCATCTCGTCGGTGAGTTCGATGCCGTAGACCGCCTGCACCAGTTCCCGCAGCAGGGCGGCCAGGGTTTCAAAACCGGCCATCTGCCCGGCCTGGACATCGGCCATGACCCCGGCCACCGCCTGTTCGATGGTAGCCAGGGGCGCTTCGATGTTGGTGCCGCTGTGCTGGTCGCCCAGCAGGGCCAGGAAGGCCCGGTTGGGCGGGATGACCGCACCGGAGGCCAGGGCCGGGACCGGCAGGTTCCGGGCATAGGCCAGGCCGGGGGCAGCGCTGCGGCCCAGCCACCACTGTCCCGTCGGGGAGAGATTGCCGACAAAGGCGTTGCCCGCCTCCGAGAGGGCCGACCAGATGCCGGACAGGATCGACCCGATGGCATTGGCCAGATGCTGCACCATCCCGATAAGGCCGTTCACGGCGTTTTGCACGGTGGCGGTGATGGTATCCCAGACGGCGCGCAGGGTATCGGCCATGCCGTTCCAGGCGGCAGCCCAGTTGCCCCGCAGCACGTTGCTCACATACTCGGCCAGCCCGCGCAGAATCTGCAACACGCCGGTGACGGCGCCGCCGATGACGGTGACGGCCACCCCCACGGCGGAGGATACCGCCGCAAAGGTCTGGCTGAACACCGGCCCGAAGGTGGCCGCCAGCCAGGTGAGCAGCGGGGCCAGGGCCAGGTTCCACAGGTCCAGCAGGGCGTTGAGCACCGCCCCCAGGGCCAGGGTGAGCTGCTGCCACAGGGGGCTGAGGGTGTTGGTCCACAGGGCACCCAGCTGGGCGATGAGGTTGGTGAGCACCGGCTGCAGCACACCGGTCCAGAGGGTCTGGAGCAGGCCGGTAAGGTTCTGGAAGGCCAGCACCACGCCGTCCAGCAGCGGCTGGCCGTAGGCAGCCCAGGCGGTCTGGATGCCGGTCATCAGCCCCTGCCAGACCGTGAGCAGCAGGCCCAGGGCGGGCTGGACCACGGTGGTGACCATCTCGCCGATGAGCCCGCACAGCCAGGTGAAGGTATTGCCCAGCACCGTGATGGCGGTGGCCACCGCCCCGCCCACGATGGGCGCGAACGCCTGGGAGAAGCTGTTCACCACCCCGGGCAGAAAAACGGTGGCCAGATACTGGGCCAGGGGCACCAGGGTGCCGTTCCAGAGGTTGAGGGCGGCGGTGCGCAGGGGTTCCCAGACGGCGGCCGCCGCGGCGGACATCTGGCTCCAGGCGGCCTGCCATGCCGCGATGGCGGGGGCGTAATAGGTCTGCAGGTAGTTCCAGAACTTTGCCCACAGCCCCTGCAGCGACTGCAGGGCCCGCTGCCACACCGTCAGTTCCGTTTCGGCTTCCGGTTCGGCCTTGGCGGCGGTTTTCTTGCTGCTGCCGCTGCCGGACTTGGAGGAAGTTTTTTCAGTTTCCGGGGCGGCCAGGCGGTTGATCTCGTCGAATTGGGCCAGGCTGCGGGCGCTCCTGGTGGCCTGGGCCGCGGTGGACTGCAGACTTTTGCGCAGACTGTCCACCACGCTGCGGGCTTCGGCGCCCGCGTCCCCCAGACCGGTCAGGGCGGCGGCAATTTTGTTGAGGGCGCTTTCCACGCTGCCGCCCGACGCCGCCAGTTCCGATACCTCGTCAAAGGTAATGGTTTGTGCCAATCAGGTCCCTCCTTTCGGGGGTCAGGCACCCAGCCGCGCCAGCAGCTGCTGCTTTTCGGCGTCGGCCGCCGGGTCGGGCGCGGGGCGCAGGTCCACGGCGGCGCGGTGGGTGCGGTAAAAATCCAGTTCCCAGGGTTCCAGCTTTTTGCCCCGGCGCAGCTTGTCCCGGATGGCCACCACCGTGGCAAAGGTGCCCTCGCCGATGGCGTCGAACCAGCTCAAAAAGCTCCACCAGTGCAGGTAGGGCAGCGCCCGCACATCCTGCCCGGTGGCCCGGCTGATGCCCGCCGCGATGAGGGGCGCGTCCTGCTGCCAGTCCATCAGGCGGGGTCCCGCGGCCGCGGGTTCGGGGCGGCCCGCCGCCAGGAACTCGGTCAAAAACCGGGTGGCGGCGGGCCAGTCCTGCCGGGGCATGGCGGCAAAGTCGGGGTAGAACAGCCGCATAGCCACATACCACCGCTCGCCCCGGTCCAGGGCGGGGTCGGCGGTGCCGTCCAGCCAGCGCAGCAGCTCCAGGATGTCGCGGTAATCGCTATGGATCTCATAGACCCGGTCCTCGATGACCGCCTGCGTGGGCAGGCCCCAGGCCCCGGTCATACGCCGCCCCGGGCAGCGCGGGCGGCATCGGCTTCGGCCACGGCGGCGTCGGCCCGGGCGTCCAGATGCCGCTGCGCCCCCTGCTGCAGGATGGGGGTCAGCGCTTCCAGCAGGTTCTGCACCACCCGCTTGCCGTTGGTGGCCACCCCCGCCAGGTTCACGCCGCCCAGCACCGCGTCGAAGTCGTTCTCGGCTCCGAAGATGTCGGTGAGCAGCGCCTTGATGCGCCCGTCATACTCCGCCAGCAGGGCAAAGCCCGCCTCGGCGGCGCCGGGGCCTTCGGGCAGGGCGGCGGATTTTTCCGCCAGTTCCTTGTCCAGGGCTTCCAGGGTCTTGCCCGCGTCGAAAAACCGGTGGTAGAGGTTGGGGTCGGCGGGGTTGAAGCGCAGCACGCCGTGCCCGTTGACCGAGAATTCCTCCACGCCGGTGTCGATGTTCAGTTGCTTCATGGGAATTCCTTTCTTATAAAAAGAAGCGGGGACGGCCGCAGCCGTCCCCGCACAGACGTTGAACTTCGTCCGGGCCGGCGGACATGCGCCGACGGTCCGGACACCTCCAGGGAAATTGGGCGTCAAATTGTGTGCGAGACGCCGCGCGTCGAGTGCGCGGTTTGGCGTCCAATTTTGTCGAAGGGGAATCCAAAGGGGGAAACAGACGCGTCAGGCACCGCCGTGCGCGGCTGTTGCCCCCTTTGAGCCTGGCTTACGCCGCCGGGCTGAACGCCTTGGTGGACGGGTCAAAGGTGCCCTGGGTCTTGACGCCGGTGTAGTGCACGTTGAAGGGGATCTGGTAGCCGGTGGTGTCGCCGCCGTAGCTGACGATCTCGATGTAGCACTCCTCCTTCACGGCGGGGTAGGCGCCGTCCTCGTCGCCCCAGAGCTTGACCTCCACGATGTCGGTCTTGAGGTCGTCCAGCACCAGGTCGCCGTCCAGGATGGCCTGCAGCTTTTCAAACAGCGGGTCGCCCTCCTCGGCGTAGTAGGGGGTCACTTCCCCCTGCTTCTGGTAGCTGTCGATGACGATGCTGGTTTCGCCCAGGATGTTGGACTTTTTCTCCACGTTGGCGCTCAGTTCCGGGGCGTATTCCTCCAGGTCGCGGCCCAGCCGGACGTACTTTGCCTCCGGCTCACTGAACGCCGCGTTCAGGTAGTGGGCCATGTATTTGCGTTGGATCTTCATGGGGTATCCTCCTTGTAAACTTCGGTGTACTCCGCCAGCAGGCGGAGGGTGTAGCGGGCGGTGCCGCCGGCGTCGGCCCGTTCCAGGCGGCCGTCCACGGCGCGCAGGGTTTCCCCCTGGGGCAGGCCGTTGCCGAAGGCGGGCAGGGCGTGGGCGGCACTCTGGGCGGCCACCCAGCTTTGCAGCGAAAGCAGCCGCCCGGCGTTGCGCAGGGCCTGGGCATCATCCCGCGGGGGCAGCGGCAGGCACAGCCGCAGCAAAAATTCCGCCCGGCAGCGCAGGGTGACGCCCCCCAGCACATCCTCCTTGCGGGTGAGTACCGTCACGCCCCGGGGCCACAGACCGCCGGTGCCGGGGGCGGGGCCGGCATCCTCCACCCGCAGGGAAATCTCCTCGAGGGCCGGGGCGCCTGCCAGAAAGTCCCGCAGGGCGGGCAAAAGGGATTCGTTCATGGGTGGTTCCTCCTCAGTTGGTCAGGCTGTGGGCGCCGGTACCGCCGCCGGTCCACCAGGTACCGGCCTCCACATGGTGGAGCGTTTCGCCCCGGTACATGGGCAGCACATACTGGATCACGGCCACCCCCGCCCGGAGGGCGGGCACAAAGTCCGCCCAGTCGGCCCAGGCCAGGTCCGGGCCTTCCCCGGGGCAAAGGCGGTCGCCGGGTTCCAGGGTGTAGTCGGTGCCGTAGCGGGCGGCGGATTCCGGCACCACCAGCAGCAGTACTTCCCCCTGGGTGGTGCCGTCGGCATCGGGGGTGCGGCGGCGGCCGTGCTGCCAGAACACCCCGCGCAGCACGGTGCGGGTGACGGCCAAAGCGTCAGCGTCGCCGTGGTAGACCGTGACGGTGCGGCCAAACAGACGGTTGTTACGCATGGGGCAGCCACCGCCCGATCCGCAGATAGTACCCGGCCTCGTGCCGGTAGTGGGCCGCCCGCAGGGCCAGGGTGGTGGCGCAGAGTTCCGGCGGGGCGGTGTAGCTTTCGGTGACGCTGCCCACCGTCACGCGGGACAGGCCCCGGGCTTCGTCCTCCTGGGCGAACTCATAGGCGGCGTCGGCGATGGCGCACAGGGCCATGGCTTCGGCGTTGTCGGGGTCCAGGCCGGGGCGGGGTTCCACGGCGTAGACATCCCGCATCCGGGCCAGTTCCGCCCCGGCCTGCCGGATGAACCGGGGGAACTGGGCCTCGGGGATATCCTCCCCCAGGTAGCTCTCCCGGTAGAAGGTGTAATCGGGCATGGGCAGGCCCCCTTACGCTTCCTTGAACTTGGCCAGCACCACCTTGGCTTCGTTGGAGAGCACCGCCACGTAGAATTCGTCGGCGGTGATCTCGGTGGTGCGGGTCTTGGGCTTGCGCTCGGTTTCGATGTTGACGTCGCGCTTGCGGTAGATGGTCAGGGCCGGGATCTCGTCGTCCACCTCGGGGTCGGATTCCAGCTTGACGATGGGGCAGGTGTAGACGCCGTCGTCCAGCGGCACCTTTTTGCTGGGCACCAGGCGGCAGCCGGCGATCATGCCGATCTCACCGGTGAGGGTGACGCCGGGCTGGTACTTGTCAGCGCTGATGAAGTCGGCGTTCTTGCGCAGCTGGGTGACCTGCTTGGGATGGATGAAGAGCACCTTGTCGGAGCAGCCCATCTCCTCCTCAAAGAGGTCCACGGCGTCCACGATGCCGTTGTAGCTGATGGTGTTGGCGGAGCCGTCGTAGGTCAGGCTGGCGGTGAGCAGGGCGTCCATGCAGTCGTTGTCGATCTTGGCGGCGATGGCCAGGGCCAGCTGGGTGTTGGCTTCGCCCACGGGGTTGCCGTAGCCGGAGAGCACCGCTTCGTCGGTGAGGCCGATGCCCTTCATGGCCTTTTTGATGGTGGCCTTGCGGGTGGAGGTGGTCATCTTTTCGATGGCGACCTCGCCGCCTTCGGCCACGTCGTCGGCGTCGCCGATGTAGGTGTAGGCGGGCACCGTGATGGTATCGCCGGGGACGCCGGCCAGGGTATCGTCGATTTTGGCGAAGGGGGCGACCCGCAGCTTTTTGGGGATGCGGGCCGAAACCATATCGCCCATGACTTCGGGGTCGATGAGGTCGGAGAGTTTGGTATTCAGATCAGCCATAGATGTGTTTCCTTTCTGTTGGGGGTGTCAGCGGTCATTGCCCGGGGCATGGCGCAGGGCGGCATAGCCCGCGGGGTCCTCGCGCTTGAGGGCCAGCCGTTCCCGGTAGCCCATGCGCTCGAAGGCATCGCGGTCGGGGGTCACCGGCACGCTGCCGGTACCGGCGGCGTAGGGCGCCGGGGTGGGGTTGGTTTCAGGTTCCTGCATCACAGGGTCCCTCCTTTCGGCATAAAACGGTCACGGATGCGGCGCAGGTCGGCTTCGTTCTCGTGGGGCAGGCCGTAGTACCAGGCCAGGGCCAGTTCGGGGCGCAGCAGCCCGTCGGCCACCAGCTGGCGCTGTTCCTCCCAGACGCGGCCGCGGTCATAGAGCACGCCGTCGCCCCAGTCGATGCTCAGGGTGACGGGGGCGGCGTCGGCGGGCCGCAGCCCGTAAAGACTGCCCAGGGCCTCGCACAGCGTCAGGGCGTCCCGGGCGGCGGCCTCCCACATGGCCTGCAGGTCCCGGATGGTCAGGTCGTAGTCCACCGCGGTGGCGGCCACTTCGGTGGCGGTGCGGGGTTCCGCTTCGGCCTCGGTTTCGCTCAGGATGCCCCGGCGCAGGCCCAGCAGGCTCTCGCAGCTGCGCAGAAGGTCCTGCTTGCGGGCCAGATAGCTCTGCTCCCGCAGCGCCGGGCTGTAGACGGTGACCCCCACGTTGGCGGGGTCGTCGGGCAGGCCCACAAAGAGGTCGTCCTGCAGGGCGCGGTGGCCCCGGGCGTCGGGGCGCAGCAGGTCCTCCGACGCAAAGACCCGGGAGGCGCCGTTGGCGAACTCGTGGTTGAGCTGTTCCTCGCAGCGGCCCAGGGCGTGGAGCAGCCCCGCCGCGGGGGCGTAGATGCTCACGGCGTCGGTGGAGCCGTCCACGCAGTTGGCCAGGGGGGTGCGCAGCACCGCCAGCCCCACCCCCGGCACCCCGGGCAGAAAGAGCTGGGGCACCAGGTCGGCGCAGGCATCCAGGGTGGACAGCGGCACGCAGCGCCCCAGGGCCTGGCCGTTGAGCTCAAAGAGCCGGGTTTCGATGGTCAGGCCGTCGGCCCCGGCCACCCGGCGTTCCAGCAGGGCGTAGCGGGTGGCGCCCCGGCTGTGACATTCCATGGTGCCCACGGCCAGCAGCCGCCCGTGGGCGTCCCGGGCCAGGGGCACATAGCAGTCCCGCCGGATGGGCACAAAATCCAGGGCGCCGTCGCACAGCACCGGCTTGAGCAGACATTCGCCGCCGATGAGGGCGTACTGCAGCGCCGTTTTGCCCACGGCGTTGAGGACGTTCAGACTGCCCCGCAGCAGCCCGTCGGCGCCGTCGTCCAGCCGGGCGTCGTACTCGGCAAAGACGGTGCGGCAGAGCTTGGCCACAATGAGGGCGGCCAGCCGCGGGGCGGGGTCCTCGCCGGGACGGGGCGCGCCGTAGTACAGGTCCAGCCATTCCCGCAGGGCCCCGCGCATTTTGGCCGAGGTCACATCCTGCTTGCCGAAGGCATGTTCCAGATAGCTTTGCAAAAAAATCTCCTTTCCCGCAGAGTGGTGGTGGATAAGCCCCCGCCCGCCCCCCCCCGGGGGGGGGGGGGGGGGGGGGGGGCCCGGGGGGGGCCCCGGCCCACGTACCGGGGTGGGCCCAAAAAAAAAAAAC
>ERZ1090867.508-NODE-510-length-16171-cov-15.240755_pt1 | contig 16171 bp, 17 predicted proteins | sample MGYA00478476_ERZ1090867 | MGnify/ENA primary metagenome ERZ1090867 (study PRJEB33644, sample SAMEA5815742) | chicken gut metagenome | biome: Chicken; feature: Gastrointestinal Tract; material: Caecum | place: Ireland | collected 2019-01-01 | study: A study of the... | reverse complement strand
AAGCCCTGTGGGGTCTTTTTTGTTGCCTGGCGTTACTCAGGCTTCTGGGAGGTAAATATGATGAGGCAGGCCTTCTACATACATGGGGGTCAGTTCGGCCTGGATCAACGGCATGGCGTATTCAAGGAAGTCCTGGGTCATGGCGGTGTGGTCGGCATTGACCCATTCCAGCGGGACTTTCTTTTCAAGGTTGGCCACCTCAGAGATGGGATGCAGGCTGGTGCCGCACTGGTACGGCGCGTTGGAGATGCGGTCCAGGGCAACCATTTCACCGGTGTGGCCCTCGAAGGCTGCTTTGGCAGCAGCGCCGCCTACCTGATAGGCTTCGGTAATATCGGTGCGGCTGGTCAGGTGACCGGCGCAGCGCTGCAGAGTGGAAAGTTCAATGCAGCGGGTCTTGGTATCCAGGCGGCGGGCCACGGTGTTGGCCAAAAAGCGTGCCGTGCCGGTCAGGGCCTTGTGACCGAAAGCGTCCACCGCATGGACATCGTCGGCCAGTTCGCAGACGTAGCGGCCGTCCTCCAGCTTGACACCCTCAGAAACCGCAATGACGATGGAGGGCTTGCTTTTCTGCATCCGCTCCACTTTCTCCACGAAGTGATCCACGTTGAAGGGGACTTCGGGCAGGCAGATCATATCCACGCCCTCGCAGTCCTCAGCCTTGGCCAGGGCCGCAGCCGCAGTCAGCCAACCGGCGTTGCGGCCCATGATCTCTACAATGGTCACATACTTGGTGCCGTATACCGTGGCATCGCGGATGATTTCTTTCATCACGACGCCGATGTACTTGGCAGCGCTGCCGTAACCGGGGGTATGGTCGGTAACCATCAGGTCATTGTCAATGGTCTTGGGCACGCCCATAAAGCGGATCTCACTGCTGATATAGGCGCCGTAATCGGCCAGCTTGCCGATGGTATCCATAGAGTCATTGCCGCCGATGTAGAAGAAATATCCGATATCCAGTTCCTGCAGGATGGCAAACAGTTTCTGATAGACGGCTTCCCCTTCGGGCGTGTGCCAGTCCGGCAGTTTGTAGCGGCAGCTGCCCAGATAGCTGGAGGGGGTGCGCTTGAGCAGTTCAATGTCCAGCGCGGTTTTGAGCTTATCATCCAGCACGCAGGTGCGGCCTTCCAGCAGGCCGGCCACGCCGTGGAGCATACCGTATACCTTGCCGGCGCCGCGGCTCTTACAGCTTTCGTATACACCGGCCAGGCTGGCGTTGATGACCGAAGTCGGGCCGCCGGATTGACCCACAATCGCATTTTTTGCCATAGTTTGCCTCCTGCATGATCAAGATGATGGCTGCGCCCTGCACCGAAAATACGCCGCATGGCGCACTGATTTTGTTGTATTCAGTGTACCATGCGGCGCATACTTTTTCTATTGCAGGAGTTGCCGAAAAAAGAGCGTTCTTTCGGGAAATAAGCGTTCCGCATGATGGAACACCTAAAACGACCCAAAGCAAACGTTTGTGTTTTCTGTTCCGTATTGTGGAATAAAAACACAGAAAGAACAGCAAAATAGATGGTATTACTTTGCAAAAATTGCGGAAGCTGTGGCAAAATGCCCAAATAGGCAATCAGTCCAGATGGATATGGCGAGGCACGCCGTTGATGTAAATGGGGGTCAGTTCGGCCTGGATCAGCGGGCGGGCATAGCGCTCAAAGTTCTCGTTGACGTGCATACCGTCTTCGGTGATCCACTCGTCGGGCACCTTCTTTTCAAAGTTGGCAACCTGGGTCACATCCACCATTTCAGTCTTGATGCGGTACGGCTGATCGCTCAGACGTTTGATGGCGCACATTTTGGCCGTTTCACCACGCATGGCGGCCTCCACGGCGGCGCCGCCCACCTGGTAGGCTTCGGTAATATCGGTACGGCTGGCCAGGTGGCTGGCGCAGCGCTGCAGGGTAGAGAACTCGATGGCACGGGTCTTGCAGCCCAGGCGTACCCGGATCAGTTCCGCCAGATAGCGGCTGGTACCGCTGAGGATCGCCTTGTGGCCAAAGGCATCCAGCTGCCCGGCCGTGGATACCAGATCGCACAGGAAGATGCCCTCGGTGTTCTTGACACCCTCGCTGACGGCGATAATAACATTGTGGCGCTCTTTTTCCAATTCCGCAACGCGGGCCAGGAAGGCTTCCTCGTCAAAGGGACGCTCCGGCAGCAGGATCAGGTCAGGGCCGATGCAGTCGGGACCGGCAGCCAGGCTGGCGGCAGCGGCCAGCCAACCGGTATGGCGGCCCATGATCTCCGCCACCGTGACACTGCGCAGATTGTAGACGCTGGAATCGCAGATGACCTCTTTCAGGATCGTGGCAATGTACTTGGCGGCGCTGCCGTAACCGGGGGTGTGGTCGGTAAGCATCAGATCATTGTCAATGGTCTTGGGAACACCAATGAAGCAGATGTCGCTGCCCATGCGCTTGCCGTAAGCCGACAGCTTGGAGATGGTGTCCATGGAATCATTGCCGCCAATGTAGAACACCGCACCGATGTCATACCGGGCAAACAACTCGAACAGCTTGTGGTAGGGGCGTTCATCCACCGAAGCGTCGGGCAGCTTGTGGCGGCAGCTGCCCAGGAAGCTGGAAGGGGTGCGCTTGAGCAGCTCAATGTCCATCTTGTCAGAGAAAACGGTGTCCAGGTCCACGATCTTGCCTTCCAGCACACCTTCGATGCCGTACTGCATCCCGTACACATGGGGGGCGCCGCATGCCTTGGCGGTTTCGTAGACGCCTGCCAGGCTGGAGTTGATTACGGCAGTCGGCCCGCCGGATTGGCCTACCAATACATTTTTCATCGCATATACCTCTTGTACTATTTATTTTGAATATTACAATACGTATTTTTCAATTGCTTCCGCCACACCGTCGTGGTTGTTGTCGGCGGTGATCACATCGGCCACCTGTTTGATCTCCTCGGTGGCATTGCCCATAGCGACGCCCAGACCGGCCAGCGCTACCATCGTGCGGTCGTTGCCGGAATCTCCCACGGCCATCACTTCGCCGCGGGCCAGACCCAGCCGTTCGGCCAGGGCCATCAGGCCGGGGCCTTTGCTTACGCCGGGGGCATTGAGTTCCATGTTGCGCTCGATGCTGGAGGTGATCTCCAGTTCAGGGCAGCCGGCGGCCACCGCTTTCCAGGCACGGTCGCGCACATCCTCATTGGGATACAGGATGCTGAATTTCTCGATCTCGTGGGGATGTTCCTTGATCATGCGGTGCATATCGGGCACTTCATTGCGGGTGCTGCGGAAATATTCCCGCAGATTTTGGGGAACCATCTCCAGGCTGCTGCGGGCGTTCTCTGTGGTGGTGTAGCTCTGCCCGTTGATGAAGACGCTCAGCATTCCGCCAAAAAGTTCCAGTATGTCAAAGGCGTGTTGGGCCTGGCCGGCATCAAAGGTCATGCTGACCAGTCTTTCTCCGGTCAGGAGGTCCACCACCGATGCGCCGTTGGAGGTCAGGGCGTACCGCACGCCGGGAATTTCCAGGAATTCCTTGGGCACGCCGGCTACGGTGCGCCCGGTGGCGGGCAGAACATCCACCCCCTGCTGCAGGGCCGCCCGGATCGCGGCCAGTGTACGCGGACTGATCTCTTTCTGATCGTTGAAAACCGTTCCGTCCAGATCCAGGGCGATCAGACGAATCTTGCTCATACATTTTCTCCCCAATCCTTATAATCCACGTTAAATTCTACCGCAAAACGGGCGGGATTGCAACCTGGCACGTCCTGTGCTACAATGAATAAACTGTAAAATTTCGGAAAGGTCAGGGAAACATGACCGAAAAACGTCTTTGGCTGCTGGATGTGCTGCGGGGCGCGGCACTTTTGAATATGCTGGCCTATCATGCGCTGTACGACTGGGTGTATGTGTTCGGGCATACGGGCGGCTGGTACGACATCTGGTCGCCGGGATGCCACGTATGGCAACAGTACATCTGCTGGAGTTTCATCCTGCTGTCAGGCTACAGTTTTACACTGGCACGCCGCCCGCTGAAAAACGGCCTGCTGGTGGCCGGATGCGCTGTGATCCTTACGGTGGTCACGGCAGGTTTTCTGCCGTCGGAATCCATCTGGTTCGGCGTGCTGCACCTCAATGCGGCGGCGGTACTGCTGAGTTGTCTTCTCCGTCCGCTGCTGGAAAAATGCCCGGCGTGGGTGGGGCTGGCCGCGTGCGCGGTGCTGTTCGCCCTTACCAACCAGGTGCCGGAAGGGTATCTCGGTTTTGAATCTTTGCGGCTGTGCCCGCTGCCTGCGGCCTGGTACCGTACCAATCTGTTCTGGCTGGGTCTGCCGGACCTGACAAAATTTTCTTCTGCGGATTATTTCCCGCTGATCCCCTGGCTGTTTTTGTTCTGGTGCGGGCTGTTTCTGGCCCGGTTGTGGCGTCCCGGGGCGGGCCGTGCCCCGGCGGCTCTGCGCCCGCTGGCCTGCGTGGGACGGCACACGCTGCTTGTCTATATGCTGCACCAGCCGGTGATCTATGGGGCGCTGTGGCTGTGGCATACGGTATGCTGAAGCCGACGCGTGGAAAAGCAGAAAAAATGTTAAAAAATTAAAAATTCAGAGCTTCAGACCCCATTTCCCGGTTGACATCAGTGGGGGGAGTATAGTATAATCTTGTTTACTGGTTAATTGTATTTGACCGGCAAACTCCTGTCTCAGGTCAAGGGAGGGAAGAAGATGTCGGAGATCCGTGTCAAAGAGGGCGAGTCCCTCGAGAGCGCTCTGCGCCGTTTCAAGCGCAGCACCGCCCGCAGCGGCGTGTTGGCCGAGGTGCGCAAGCGTGAGGCTTATGAGAAGCCGTCCGTGCGCCGTAAGAAGAAGTCCGAGGCTGCCCGCAAGCGCAAGTTTAAGTAAGCTAGCTTACAAAGAACGACTGTGCAGGCCCGCGTTTTGCGCGGGTCTGCACTTTTTGTATAAGGAGCTGTACCATGATCCTGACCCCGGAATATATCTTTCGCAACGTAGAAGCCATCCGCCCGGAGTTTCTGGCCCGGCACGGCATCAAGGCGCTGGTGCTGGATGTTGACAATACGCTGACCGGCGACGGCAGCCAGGTGCTGGATGACAGCGTAAAAGCCTGGCTGCAGGAGATGCGGGCGGCGGGTATCAGCCTGACCATTGTTTCCAATAATACGGCCAAACGGGTGCGCCCTTTTGCCGAGCGCATTGGTCTGGACTGGGTGTCCATGGCCTGCAAGCCGCTGCCGCTGGGGCTGATGGCAGCCCGCCGCCGGCTGGGGGTGACCAAACCCCAGATGGCTATGGTAGGGGACCAGATTTATGCCGACCGGATGGCGGCCGGTCTGTACGGGATTCCCTGTCTGTTTCTGCTGCCCCGTACCCCTCACGACAAAGCCGGCAGCGTAAAATTCAAACGCAAGTTTGAACCCCATTGGATCAACCGTTATTTCCGGAAAGGCGGCAAACTGTATGAGTGAAACACCGCGTTTTGGTTCGGCGGGCCTGTCGGACAGCTATCCCGGCAAGACTTTTGACCCCGAGGGCATCGCGTCCTATACGGCAGGCTTTGGCCTGACGGCTTTTGAATACCAGTGCGGCCGCGGTGTGCGGCTGGCGCTGGACAAGGCAGCCGCCCTGGGCAAAGCCTGTGCGGCGCGGGACATTGCGCTGTCGGTACACGCGCCCTACTATATCAGTATGTCCAGTCTGGAAGAGGAAAAGCGGCTGCACAGCATCGACTATCTGCTGCAGAGCTGCGCCCTTGTCAAAGCCCTGGGCGGGCGTCGGGTGATTTTCCATACCGGTTCCTGCGGCAAGCAAAGCCGGGAAGAGGCGCTGGAAAAAGCCCTGGACACCATGCGCCGGGCGGTGAAGGCCTGTGATGAGGCAGGATTCGAGGACTGCATCCTTTGCCCCGAAACCATGGGCAAGGTGAACCAGCTGGGCACGCTGGACGAGGTGCTGGCGCTGTGCCAGGTGGATGAACGCATCACGCCCTGTATCGACTTCGGGCACCTGTATGCGCGCAGCCAGGGCATCCAGTTTGCCGAAACCACAGCACAAGAGGATTATGCCGCGCTGCTGGACAAACTGCAGATCCTGGGCCCTGAGCGGGCAGCACATTTCCATGCCCATTTTTCCCGCATTGCTTACACCAAGGGCGGCGAGAAGTGCCACCTGACCTTTGCCGATACCGAGTTCGGCCCGCCCCATGCGCCTTTGCTGACGCTACTGAAGGCCCGGGGGCTGGCGCCCACCATCATCTGCGAATCGGCAGGCACTCAGGCCGAGGACGCACAGACCTTGTCCCGGGTTTATGCGGCGCTGTGAGGGCAGCAACGCAAAAAAATCGAGAAAAGGCCCCAAAAAAAGCAGTACGGGTCTTGCAAAAACACGCAGTATCCTGTAAAATAGATACAGCTATGTAGTACCATTCTATTATTGGAGGAATTTTTATATGATTTCTGCAGGCGAATTCCGCAACGGCGTCACCTTTGAACAGGACGGCCAGGTCCTTCAGGTCGTTGAGTTCCAGCACGTCAAGCCCGGCAAGGGCGCTGCTTTCGTGCGCACCAAGACCAAGAATGTCATCACCGGTTCTGTGGTTGAAACCAGCTACAACCCCACCGCCAAGTTCCCGCAGGCGTTTATCGAGCGCAAAGAGGTCACCTACTCCTACGAGGACGGCGGCCTGTACCACTTCATGGATGTTGAAACCTACGACGATATCCCCGTCAGCGCTTCCGACGTGCCCGAGAACTTCAAGTTCTGCAAAGAGAACGACACCTGCAAGCTGCTGAGCTACAAGGGCAAGGTGTTCAGCGTGGAAATCCCCAACTTTGTTGAGCTGGAGATCACCGCCACCGAGCCGGGCATCAAGGGCAACACTGCCACCAACACCCTGAAGCCCGCCACCGTAGAGACCGGCGCCGAGATCCGTGTGCCGCTGTTCATCAACGAGGGCGACAAGGTCCGCATTGATACCCGCACCGGCGAGTATATGGAGCGCGTCAACTGATTTTTCTGCCGGGCAAGGCATACCGCCGCGCCCGGCTTTTTTTGACACAACCAAACGGAGGAAATGCAGTATGGCTATGGATCTGAATGCAAAAGCCGCCTACATCCGCGGCCTGATGACCGGTATGGAATTTGATCCCGCATCCAAGAACGGCAAGGTCATTGCCGCCATGATGGATCTGCTGGAGGAGATGGCCGCCACCGTGACCGAGCACGACAACGCGCTGGATCAGGTCTACGATGAGCTGGAAACCCTCGATCAGGATCTTGACGATGTGGTGGCCGACCTGTACGGCGACGACGAAGAAGAGGACGAAGAGGAAGGGGAGGACCTCTACGAGGTGACCTGCCCCAACTGCGGCGCTGTTTCCACTGTGGATGAGGAAACGCTGCTGGATCAGGAGTCCGAACTGGTTTGCCCCAACTGCGGTGCTGCCTTTGACATCGAACTGGAAGGCACCGAGGAGGAAGCCCCTGAGGAAACCGACCATCAGGATCAGTAATTCCGGATAAAACACGACCGCCCCGGCAGGCAGCTGCCGGGGCGGTTTTTATGTTTGCAGCATATAGACGGCGCCATACAGGTTGAACAGGATCGCAGCACCGCACAGCGTCCAGGCTCCGGTACGGGGTTGCCAGGCCGGCCGGGACAAAAACCACAACAAAACCCAGGGGAAAAGATCCACCAGGTACCGGGCGCCGAATTGCCAGCCGCCCAGTGTGCGGTGCATACAGGTGGCAAGGGTGAGCAGCAGGCAGATCCCTGCAATCAACCATCCGCGGCTGGGCAGCGGCGGCAGATAGGTCTGCGGCTCCCGGCGGCAAAGAACCGCACCCCCTCGCAGAACGCCCAACAGAAAGAGCGGGTTGGCTACGAAAAACAGGAAACCGTTGAACACTTCAAAGTGCAGCTGCAGGGTACTGTCCAGCGTGACGGGGCGCAGCAGGTTGGCCAGATTCCCGGCCAGATAGGTGAAGGAAAACTGCCCGTCGGCCGCGCGGGTGAATTCCGGCAGATAGTTGTGCCCGAATTCCAGCGGATTTCCGAAGCGGGCCAGATTGTAACCCATCATGCACGCTGCGGCCAGGGCAGCCGGCAACAGGGCGGGCAACAGCTTTTTCCAGCAACCTGCCCGGGCATAGGACCAAGCCATCCGGGCCAGCCAGACCGCCAGCAGCACGGCGTAGAAGGGGCGGCAGCCCACAGCCAGAGCCATGCACAGCGAGGCCAGGACCGTGGAGAGGGCGGTATCCCTTTGGGCAAAAAACAGCCCCCACAGCGCCAGGCACAACCCCAGTATCTGGGCGGTAAACCAGACGCCGCCGCTGGTGGAAAGCCAGAAAGCGTTGGACCCCAGACTGACAAACAACGTCAGGCAGGAAGCTGCAGCAGGGGAGAACCCTGCCCGGGCGCAGCAAAGATAGCAGCCGCAGGCGGATACCAGCGCCAGCAGGGCTATGGCCAGGTTGGAAGGCACCGCGGCGGCGCTGCCGCAAAACAGCACCCAGGGCAGCATCCAGAGTACCGGCACCGGCGGGAAAGAGTGATAATAGCGCCCCTGATAGATCGCCAGTTCCAGCCAGGGATAGTTCTCTCCGCCGGCGATGTAGTTGCGCCCGGCCAGCCAGTTTTCGGCCTGGAGGGCGTAGCTGTCGTAAGGGTTGGCACTCAGCAGAGTACCGCCTGCCAAGGAATGGTACAGCAACAGCGCCAGTGCCAGGCAGACAAGAATGCCGCCCAATGCGGCGGCGTGGTCCCGGCTTCTCATGAAATCACTCCCAGGGGAAGAATCAAAAAAATCCCGGTAGAAACTACCGGGAATTTTTGGTCTGTGTTACTTTTTCTGCTGCAGTACACCCTGCAGCATGATGTCGCCGAAAGACAGCGCATTGAACAGACCCACGCGGTTGGCCTGGCGAACAATGCGTTCCGGCAGCGGCTTGGAATCATCGGTGGAAAGCAGCACCAGGTGAACCTTGTCGGCCACGTCCACACCGTTTTCCTTGCGGTTGCTCAGCACCTGCAGGTAGACCACGTACGGATCGGTCATGGAACCATAGTAGATGTCATTGCCGCAGCGCACCAGCGGGCGGCCTTTATAGGTCAGTTTCGGAGTATATGCCATGGCAGAAACCTTCTTTCGCGTTTATTTAGTATACAATTATACCACAATCAGGTGTATATTACAAATCCAATTTGTCGCGTTCCACCTGTTCCTGGTTCAGGGCGACCTGTTCGGTGAGGATACGTACCTTGCTGTCCAGCTGGCTCAGACGGATGGACATGAAGAATTGTTTGGCCAGCAACAGAAAGATGATGACGATGTAGACAAAGTTGATGGGACTCATGAAGCCCAGCAGGTCGGCAGCCCAGTAGGCAATACCGGGGAAAATCGCCAGAATCAGCAGTGCGGCGCTGAAGGCCAGCCAGAAGATCGTATCCTCGATCTGGACTTTGGCCAGCCGCACGCGCCGCAGAATAAAGCCTGCGGTGAACAGGCTGCCCACGATCAGGCAGACACGAATGATCGTTTGATCGAACATATCACAGGCTCCTTTCGGGGTAGGGGGTCTCGGTATCGCGCTTGCGGAACCATTGGATCAGCAGGATGGAAATGGACATTTTGACCATATACTGCACGCTGTTCCAGAAATTCAGATAACTCTGCCCGGCGGTGCGCTCGCCCATCTCCACCTGTACTTCTTTGACAGTGGCACCATTTTTGATCAAATAGCTGATGGTGTCCGGCTCGGGACCGTAGTTCAGGTTCTGGGCAAATTCCTCCACCATGGCACGGTTGAACATCCGCATACCGCTGGTGGGGTCACAGATGGCGCGGCCGGTGGTCAGGCGGATGGACCAGCTGATGATGTAGCTGCCCAGCATCCGCAGGGTCTTGGGCTTTTTCACCGTCAGGAACCGGCTTCCGATGACGATGTCATTGCCTTCTTCCAGGGCCGCCAGCATGGCGGGAATGTATTCCGGTTTGTGCTGGCCGTCGGCGTCCATCTGCATGGCGCAGTCATAGCCGTTTTCCGCCGCGTAGCGCAGCCCGGTCTGGAAGGCACCCGCCAGCCCCAGATTGATGGGCAGGTCGATCAGGCGGTACCCGTGGGCGCGGCAGATCGCTGCCGTCTTGTCGCGGCTGCCATCATTGACGATGACATAATCGTATTCCGGATAGCGGCTTGTCAGATTCTCCACGACCTGAACAATGTTGTCTTCCTCGTTATGGGCGGGGATCACAATGAGTAATTTCGACATCTTAACTCCTTTTAACGCGCGCTCTGAGCGTTTTGGGCCGTTTTCATCATTGTAGCAAAGACCGCCTGCCATGTAAAGTGCTCGGCAAGATTTCTAAAGGCTCGCTCGCAGCGCTGGCGGGAAGCCCCGGGGTCCTGCAGCACGGTGGTCAGGGCGGCGGCCAGGCTCTCAGGGCGGGTGTCGTCCAGATAGACGGTGTAGTCCCCGTCAGGCAGCAGTTCACCGGTGCCGGCGGTGTGGGTGCAGACGATGGGGCAGCGGCAGGCTGCTGCCTCCAGCAAGGTAGTGGGGAAGCCCTCGGCGTATTCCGTAGGCAGGCAGTAACAGTCCGCCTGGCTCAACAGCTGCACGATCTGGGCATGGGGCAGCGCTCCCAAAGCGTGAACGCTGCCGCCCATGGCCCGCAGGGCTTCTTCCTCAGGGCCGGTGCCAGCCACCGCCAGCACACAGCCTGGCAGCTGCTGCACGGCCTTGGCCAGCTGCAGCGCACCTTTTTCGGGAATCAGACGGCCTACAAAAGCGACCAGATGGCCGTCGGCAGGCACCTGCAGCCGCTGCCGCCAGTTGGTGCGGTCCTCAGCCCGGGCCAGCGCAGCCAGCTCCTCGGGGTCTACCGCATTGGGCAGGGTACCTGCCGCCGAAATGCCAAAAGTTTTCAGCCAGCGGCATACGTCCCCGGATACGCCGTAAAAGGAAAACCCGCAGCGCCGGATGATGCCGCAGGCCAGATGTTCGTACCAGCGGCCCAGCACACCGCCCAGCCCGCCGTGCATCATGTAGCCGGTGGAATGGTCGATGACCAGCGCGGGAATGCCCCGGCGCCGGCACTGGCGGGCAGCCCAGATGCTTTGGGTGTACATCCGGGTCTGGATCACTGCAAAGTCGATGCCCTGAGCCCACAGATCGGCGGCGGGGGCGAAGGGACGCAGCACCGGGAACCGTCCGCCCATCACGGGGAAGGCGGGCAGCCGGTAGATCTCCAGCCCATCGTCATCCCGTTCCCGGGCGGGCAGCCCCGGCAGGGCGCTGGTCACAATGAGGGCCCGATGGCCCGCCGCCACACAGCGCCGGGCCAGATTCCAGGTATAGCGCTCCACACCGCCCGGGGTGGGCAGGTATTGCGCGGTAAAAAAGCAGAATGTCATAACGATTCCTTTGCCCTTATCTTGCGATAATGGCCAGCATGCTATTCATCAGTACGCCGAACTGGACCAGGGCCAGCGCGGCCATCAGCTGGCCGGAAGCCTTCCCCTCGTCGGGAATGTGGGCCAGCCGCCGGGGCAGGCAAACCAGCATCAGCAGCGGCAGCACAGGCAGGAAATACCGCCCCTGCAAGCCGTAAAGCGTGTCGTAGTGTACAGGTGTCCACAGCAAACAGCCCGCCACCGCCAGCAGGCAGCAGCCCAGGGCGGCCAGGGCACACCATACCCGGCCTTTTCCATCGGGCAGGCAGACCCCGCCCTGTACCGGCAGCGCTGCAAAGACCAGCAGCAGATAGAGCAGTACCACCCAGCCCCAGGCCAGGTCCAAAGAGTAATAACTCAGGCTGCCGCCCACCAGCGTGCGCAGATAGTGGTCGCCGTTTTCCACAGCGGAACGCACCAGCAGCAGCACCGTGTCGGGCAGGTGGGTCAGGATATACCCCGGCGTGTAAGTCACGCTGTCCGCCTCGTCGGTGACGCTCTGGGTGGCACGGGTGGCCTGGGCGGCCTGCACTTCGGCAGCTATCGTATTCCGGTCCAGAGGCAGCCGGTCGTCCATGACGCCGGGCTCCAGCCCCAGGGCTGCGAACCGATCCACACAGGGGTCCAGACTGTAAACGATCTTGTATACCAGCGCTGCGCCGCCTTCGTCATAATAGGCAGCCAGATCGGCATTGCCGGCTTGCACCAGATCTTCTCCCAGCAGCGCCAGGGAAGCCTGGGAGAGGATATCTTCTCCACCAGTGTAGCTGTTGATTTTCTGGGAATTGAACAGGAAGGTCTGCCCCAGTACCACCGGGGAAACGTCCCCCTCCTGCAGGGCCTGCACCCAGAAATCCACTTCACTCTGGGCGGGGTCACGGTTATCCTCCGCATAGTAATAGAGGCGGCGGACATAGTTTTCCAGGGTGTTTTCCCCGCAGATCAACGCCTCGTAGGCTTCGTCCGGTTCCGCGGGGCGGGACTTCCCGGCCCGGGCGTCGGTGTCCGCAGCAGTGCCACCCAGGATGCTGGTGGGCCCGGCGGTGGTTTCCGTGGCAGTCAGGGTGGTTTCCTCCTGTTGGGAGGAGGTGCCCGCCAGGGTGCCGGTGTTCAGCACCAGGGCCAACACCACGCAGGCCGCCAGGTACACGGCCTTTTTGGCCTTGGCGTGACGGCCCAGCCGCACTCCGGGCACCAGCAACAGCAGCGCTGCCAGGGGCAGATAGACCATCTTGCCCGGTGCCAGCAGCACGCCGGTAAGGAACAGGGCCCCCAGCCGAACCGGGGAGAGGGCCTTGCCCTTGTCAGGGCCGAAGGCGGCGTCCAACACCAGAGCGGTAAAGGCAAAGCACAGTCCCAGCAAAGGCGCATCCCGGCTGAAGCTGGCCGCCAAGTGCAGTGTCATGGGCAGCAGCGCCACGGCGGCAAATACCCGCTTGCCCACCGGGGTCACCCGCACCGCATAAGCGGCCAGAGCCGCAAACAACAGCAGGTTTGCCAGGCGCCCCAGCATCAAGGCGGGCGTAAAGCCCAGATGGAACAGATAGGCCAGGAACACCGCCGCCCCGCTCACAAAGTACAGCAGCGGGTTCTGGTCGGTTTGCAGTTCGGCGTATTCCTGATGGCTGTCAAAGTCGGCATCGGTGGTGGTGAACAGGGTATCGGTCAATTCCTGCCAGGTAAACACAGTGGTGTTCTCGTCCTGCAGAGTGGGGTTCACATCGGTTTCCCGGCGGAAACTGGTGGTGGTGGGCACATGGCCCATCTGCCAGTCTTCGTCGGAGAAGAAATTGGCCCACCGGCAGGCCAGTGTAAAGCTCTGATTGATATGGTATTTTTCATCGGGGGCTGCGTAAGGGGGCAGCACAAAGGAGTAGAGTACGCCCAGCCCCAGTACCAGCACGAACACCAGCCGGGGCAGCCTGACGCGGCGGCTCAGCACCGCCCAGACGGCGAAGGCCGCCAGCAGGGCCGCAAAACCGCAAATGAGCAAAAAGAACCGGGTCAGATACCCGCCGATGCGCTGGCAGGTCACCTGCACGGCCATGGTGCCGTCCACCGGGGTGCCATCCACCGCCATGGGGGCCTGCCACAGGGCCACGCCGCTGCTGTGGCCGATGGCCAGCACCGCGCTGCCTGTATAATGGGGTGTCAGCGAGAGGGTATACCGCCCGCCTTCTTTGCCGGTCACGGTCCGGTCCAGTCCCAGCACCGTGTACTGATCCGGCAGGATATAACTCATCACGCCGGTGGAACGGGCCAGTTCTTCGCCGGTGTCGGCGTCGGTCAGCACCAGTTCCAGTTCGCCCTCGGGCTGGTCCCCCGGCAGATAAAATTCCACGCCGACAGCCAGCAAGTCTTCGTCAAAGGTAAAGGTCTGGCTGGCCGTCTGGCCGTTTTGCAAAAGGGTGGAAGCGCTGTAATCGTCGCTGATGGACTCTGAACGCCCCTTGCCCAGTTCCGGGCGTACCAGGGCCAGCCATACCAGCAGCGAAACCGCCAGCAGGATCACCAGCGTACCCAGTGCCCACAGCAGGGGCTTATCCAGTTTTTTCAGTTTGGCTGTGCCCGGCATACAACCCCTCCGGTTCAATCCAGCGGAACGCCGAAGGTGGCAAAAACTGCGTCCTTCCAGCGTCCGTCTGCTTCCAGAATTTTCTGCACCGCACCGCGTACGGCACCGTGGCCGCCGCACTGGGGGCAGATATAATCCGCCCGCGCCCGGATAAGATCCGTAGCGTCGGCAGGGCAGGCGACAAAACCACAGAGGTTCATCGCTGCCAGATCGTTGATATCATCGCCGCAGTAGGCGACTTCCTCTTTCGCATAACCGTTTTCCGCCATAAAATCCCGCAGAAAATCGGATTTGCACCGTACGTTTTGATAGATGTCGGTGATTTTCAGGTCGGCAGCCCGGCGGCGCACGGCTTCGCACTCCCGCCCGGTGCAGATCATCACCCGGATGCCTGCGGCCCGGGCGATAAGCAGCCCGGCACCATCTTTGGCGGCGAACTTTTTCAGCTCGTTACCGGTGGAATCATAGTAGATGCCGCCGTCGGTCAGCGTGCCGTCCACGTCAAGAACCAGCAATCGGATCATGTATTACGCCCTTTCGTATTCACTGGGGGTCAAAAAGTGCACGGGAATCCCCGCCGCCCGGATGGCACCGGCCATCTGGGCATTGTACGCGGCTCCGCGGCCGGTGTGGGCATGCAGCCCTGCGTCTGCATAGGCCGGCTCCCCGGGGCGGTAGCCATCGGCCCCGGCCAGCAAAACTTCCGCTGCGCCGCACAGCCGCAGCAGCCGCAGCAGCATCAGCACGCTGTTGCCGCCCTGGGCATCGGTGCCTGCCAGCCGGTCATAGTTCACCACGGTGGCGGAAGCATCAGCCCGCAGGTTGCTGGTCAGGATCAGCGGGCAGGGGTAAGCGGCTTCTTCGTCAAAGCGCTTGGCGTTGGTGAAGAAGGCATACCCCGGCTGCACAAAGTCCGGCACAAAGTTGGCCGATACCGTCACGTCGGCCTGGGCCGCCTGCACGGCGGCACGGCCTTCTTCCCCGGCCAGGGTGGCACCAGGGGCCAGTACCAACACCTTTTTGCCGGCAAAAGCCTCCCGCAGGGCGGCAAGGGCCGCTTCATCGTCAATGCGGCGGTTGCGGTACTCGGTGTACAGTTTGTCTGCGTAGGCAGCGTCGAAAGCGGTTTTTTTGCCCGGGTCGATGGCAGCCAGAATGTGGTTGATGTCCCGGTTGGTCAGATCGCCCTTGCCCAGATAATGCTCGGCGTAGTTGCGGTGCAGGTTGAACCGGGCCGACAGGAAGTAGGCCGGGGTATAGCCCCACGCGCTTTCGCCCTTGATGGGGGCGATGTGGTCCTGGATGGCATCCATGATCTCGTCCAGGTCATAGTGGCAGTTGCCGGCCTCGTTGCGGTAGTCGGCCACCAGTTCAATGGGCAGGTTGCCGGGGGTGCGGCCCATGCCCATCAGGCTGGCGTCCACGGTCTTGTCCCGCAGCAGGGGCTTGTCCATAAATTCCTGGGCCAGGCAGAAGCTCAGGGCCATATTCTCATGCAGGTGCAGGCCCAGGCGGATATCCGGGGCCAGGTTGTGGTCTGCCAGGGAAACGATGCGTTCCAGATCCCGGCGGCGCATGCTGCCGAAGGTATCCACGATGGAGAACTGCCAGGGATGGATGGCGTTCACCTGGTCGAAGATCCAGAGCAGGTCTTTGTCGGCATAGCCCATGATATTGATGGGGTTGATGGACAGCTTGTAGCCCCGGGCCTTGACCTCCCGGGCAAAATCCATGCCGTCCCGGATATCATAGTCATGGGCGGTGATGCGGATGACCTCGATGCCGTGGCCGTCGTAGGGGCTCAGTTTGGAAATATCGTAGTTGGAGCGCATGGCCATGCCGGAGTAGATGGTATGGCCCCGCTGGCCCTCGGGGGGCAGCAGGCGGTTGAGCTCCTCAATGGTGTTGCAGACGGTTACATCGGGGTTATAGCCCTCCACATTGCGCAGAAAGCCCACCTCCACGATGTCGGTGCCCGCGCGGGTCAGGGACTGGATGATGCGCCGGGCAGAACCGAATCCCCAGCGCCAGTCGTTGATGTAGCCGCCGTCACGCAGCGTGCAGTCCAGCAGTTTGATCTCAGGCATGGTTTCCCTCCTTTAAAATTTCGTTGACCAGCGCCAGATCCTTCGGGGTGTCCACGCTCACCGTCTTGTA